>Ga0182027_10000606_pt1 | contig 61403 bp, 50 predicted proteins | sample 712E1DmetaG_FD_121300 | JGI IMG/M metagenome (GOLD analysis project Ga0182027, IMG submission 121300) | Permafrost microbial communities from Stordalen Mire, Sweden - 712E1D metaG (Illumina Assembly) | ecosystem: Environmental > Terrestrial > Soil > Wetlands > Permafrost | place: Sweden...
AGCATAGTTTCCAAATTTGTCATTCCCACCGTGGGTACGATTTTCATCGCAAAAATGAGCGCCGAAACCCCCACAAACACCCTGTAAAAAAGGGGTGAAGTCGTGATCGGGGCGGGAAGAGTCAGAATGCGATTACAAAAATAGTTTGGGGGAAAGGTCGTTTTGCCTGCCGAAACGGTCATTTTTTGAGGCGGTTTTGCGGCCTCGGAAACTGGATTGATTGCAAGATGTTGAACTGCATACGGTTGAGCGAGAACCTCAGCAAGCCTTGCTTTCAAAAACGGGGATGCGGCAATACTAGGACCCGACCCCTTTTTCGACCCCTTTTTCTCAGATCCGCTGAGTGGCATCCGGGTTACATTGTTGAGAGGATCTCTACCTGGTTGGTGAAGTCCAATTCCCAATGTCGTCAGCCGTCTCGGGGATGCCATCTGGACCGCAGGAGAAAACATCGAATTGATCCTGGTTATGACGCCCTGGGCAGCGATAGACGTAATCATGTCCCCAGCGGTCCTTGGGCAGATCGTTCTTATCCACATAAGGGCCAAGCCATTTAACTCCTTCCGGAAGCATCGGCGGTCGTTTCAACAACGCACGCAAGCCCTCCGCTGTCGTTGGATAACGTCCGCAATCAACTTGGAAGATGTTGAGGGCAATTTTGAAGGCTGCAACGGTGCTTGCTTCCCGCGGGGGGTCTCCATCTAAGATCCTTCTTCTGCCTGGATGCGGCAACACAAGTAATGCCGTCACGGATAAAATGATCAGAATCGTGATGACGAAAGAACGGCTCATGGCTTGGCATTTGTTAAAGACCAATACTTGATCAAGTTCAAGCAATTAACGCGCCAACGGTGTAAGAGACCCGTTCACAATTAAAAGACTGGGCTTCTTAATGAGCGAGTTGACCGAGAAGCGCAAAGATTGCGCAGAGTTGCGCAAAGAATGCGCGGTAGTGTGCTTCGTCGCTCTGCGCGCAAAATCTGATACTGCAATCTAATACTGTTTGCCCATTTTCGGGCAGATTCGCGATGATTCAGGGAGACAACAAATTCATAAAACCCCTGTAAACATTGGTCGGGATGAGGTGTGAGGATTCCTGGTAAATAGTATTGTCAATTTCGAGTCAGGTGCCTTCAACCACTCAGCCACCGTTCCACCCAAAATCATCGCCACTATATCGCACCCTTCCACGCGCCGGGCAAAAACGTGTGACCCATAAATTCAAAACGCCCAAGGCCGACGCCCGCGACGGCCTGGTCAACGCGCGGAAACAGCAAGGCAGGGAATTCCCGGACCTAAACGGCCTCAGATGCCCATGTCCGCCAGCATGGCGGCGATGCGGTTGACCACGCCCACCAGCTTCGGATGGGAATGTCCCAATTCTTCCACCGAGGATTCCAGCCCTTGAATGGAATGTTTGAGCAAGACCGATGACAACACGGGACCGCATAGCAGACTCGGCGGGAGGCGATTTTGCGCTGGAAACCAAGCGGCGCGTCTGGTATCTTGAATGCGTATGAAATGTTATGAGGAAGTGATCGACTTTATCGCTTCGGGTCCCAGTCCCGGCGCGGTGGCTGCTTTCCGTCTGTCCGAGGCAGTGAACAAACGCGCGGAGCTGCTGGTGCAACGCGAAAAGGGCGGAGAATTGACCGCCAGTGAAAAATCCGAACTGGACCACTATCTGGAATTAGAGCACATCATGCGGCTGGCAAAAGCGCGGGCCCGTTAGCGTTCGCCCCATGAGCAGCGTCATTAGAAACTGGTCAAACCGTAATTCAAAACGCCGAAGGCCAACGCCCGCGCCGGCCTGGGCAACGCTTGGAAGCAAGGCGGGGAATCGGCGGCTTTAGGCGGCGGCAATAAACAAAGGTATCAACTCATGGGCAATAGTCATCATCGGTTCTGCCTAATGCGTCCGTTTTGGGGTGGGATCAAAAGGTAGTGGAGGCGAGTCAGAACTTCACAAGAGCTGCCCGCTCTGCGGGCTGCTGCGCCGACCGGACGCCGGAGATCGGAACAAATTGTTGGGCTGCCCGCTTCGCGGGCTCGCGCGGCGTCCCTACCACCCAAGGCTGACGCATTACGATTTTGCCCGTAACTTGCAGCCTTTATTTGTTATCGCCGCTCTCATTGGTTTCAGATGCCCATGTCGGCCAGCACGGCGGCGATGCGGTTGACCACCCCCACCAGTTTGGGATGGGATTGTCCCAATTCTTCCACCGAGGATTCCAGCCCTTGAACGGAATGTTTGAGCAAGGCGGGATGTTTTTCCGACCGCGTGGCTTCGTGGGTCGAGATTTCGGTGAAACCGGCGATGCTCCGGGCCTGTTCCTGATTGGTCTTGGCGAGGGTGTCGATTTGGGATTTCAACTGCCCCAGCAAATCCAGCAACTCGGCGCGGTTCTCGTCTTTGAGCGTCCCGGCATTGCGGATGCGCTCTTCAATTTTTGAAATCGTGTCTTGCATGATGGCGCTTTGTTTTCACACAAGATGGCAAAATCCAGGGGAAAAGGAAAGCCCGGAGATGGGCGAGTTTTCGGCAGGGTGCATCCCAGCTTTGTCGAGCTTTCCCTTGGCGAGCCGTCTGAAAGCGCCAGAGGGCTGGCGCACTCCAAGACGCTTCGCGCTTTTCAGGTGCCGCCGAAATTCGCGCCAGCGTTTTGGACTGCGGCGGTCCTCCGCCGCTTTCTCGCGCCAGGAGCCATGACTTAGGACGCGGTGTCTGGAGCAGGCGGCCAAAAATCGAAACCCCACGTCCAGAACAGGGAAGCTCGACAAAGCTGGGATGCGCCCGCTTCCGGCGAAGGCGCATCTTGCGCTTTGACGGGGGGGATTCTACTTTGTGGGCGGTGCATAAAATTGCTTTTGTGTTGGGACCGGTGACGATCACCTGGTACGGGATTTTTGTGGCGGCGGGGTTTTTGTTCGGCTTGTGGAACGCCAGCCGCCGCGCCCTGCGCGAAAAGATTAATCCGGAGCTCATCTTCGACTGCGGGACCTGGCTGCTGATTGGAGCGATCGTGGGGGCGCGCGCCCTCTATGTGGTGTCGTATTGGTCCGATGTGGTGGACGCGGCGCGGGACTATGGGCACTCGCCGGTTTTGGAAATGTTCATGGTGCAGCATGGGGGGCTGGTGTATTACGGCGGACTGATTGGGGCGTCGGCTGCCTGCGTTGGATTTACGTGGAGAAGAAGAGTTCCGCTGTGGAAACTGGCGGACATCCTGGCGCCCGGGGTGGCGCTGGGTTCGTTTTTTGGGCGGTGGGGTTGCCTGATGAACGGCTGCTGTTACGGCCGGCCAACCAAGCTGCCGTGGGGCATCCAATTCCCCGTGGGTCATGAAACGCACCGGTTGAACGACGCCCTACCGCACTACGTGCATCCGACGGAAATTTACGATGCATTGTTGAATGTGGGGCTGTTTGCGTTCCTGGCCTGGTTTTACAGGCGCAGGAAGTTTGACGGGCAGGTGTTTGCGCTCTACCTGGTTTGTTATGCGGTGCTGCGCGCGTTCGTGGAGTATTTCCGGGGTGATTATCCTCCCGGTGAGATGGTGGGATGGGCCACTCCCGCGCAAGTGGTCAGCCTGGGAACGCTGGTGGTTGGGTTGCTGCTGCTCTGGAAACTGCCCCGCCTGGGGAGTCAAGCCCGGATGGAGGATGGATGACGGAATTCCATCCTCCAGCGGCCGTCCCCCATCCCCGCCTGTTCTTCCTGGGCGGCCCGACGGCCGCGGGCAAATCGGCGGTGGCGCTGGAACTGGCGGAACGTGTCGGCGGCGAGATTATTTCTGTGGACTCGATGCAGGTCTATCGCGGAATGGACATCGGCACGGCCAAACCAGGGGCGGAGGAGCGGAAGCGGGTGTGGCATCATCTGATTGATGTGGCGGGACTGGACGAGGCGTTTGACGCGGCGCGATTTGTCCAGATGGCGGGCGCGGCGGTGGCGGAAATACAGGGGCGCGGCCGCATCCCGATTTTCTGCGGCGGCACGGGGCTTTATATCAAGGCGTTCCTGGAAGGTCTGGGGGAATCGCCGGCGGCGGACGCGGTTTTGCGGGCGGAGCTGGAAGCGCGACCGTTGCCGGAACTGCTGGCGGAACTGGAGAAGAGCGATGCGGTGACTTTCCAAAGGATTGACCGGAAGAATCCGCGCCGGGTGGTGCGCGCGGTGGAGGTGATCCGGCTGACCGGAAAACCGTTTTCCGCGCAACGGGCGCGATGGGATGAGGCGGGGCGCGGGCCGCCGGGATGTTTAATAGGTTTGACGCGGCCGGCGGGGGAGTTGCACGAGCGCATGGCGCGGCGGGTGGAGGAGATGTTTGCCCGGGGGCTGGTGGCGGAGACGGAGGCGCTGCTGGGGCGGGGGCTGGAACAGAACCCAAGGGCGATGCAGGCGCTGGGCTACCGGCAGGTGGTGGAACATTTGCGCGGGAAACGGGCGTTGCCGGAAACGGTGGAGCTGGTGAAAATCCGCACGCGCCAGTTCGGCAAGCGCCAGCTTACCTGGTTCCGGCGGCAGATGCGGCTGGAATGGATTTCGATGGAAGGCCAGTCCGCCGGGGCCGTCGCCGCAAGGCTCGCCGCCAAAGCGTAGGACGAACTTCATGCGAAGAAGCGGTCGGCGAGGGCGCCAACCGCGACATCCCGATTCGGAATCGGGACGTGTGCTCCCAAAGCAAGTATGTTTCGACACGTTGGGCGAAGATTTGGGAAGCTCTGATCCTGGTTGCGCGCGCGGCCAGAGATGCTACCTTGGGAGAGAGAATAGGAATTATTGAAAGCGCTCATCTCGACCAGCAAGAAAACGGAACGGGTCTTCCTCATTGGATTGGAGCTCAAATCCGGTTCGAGCCGGCTCATGCGGGAATCCATGGAGGAACTGGCGGAACTGGCGGCGACGGCCGGGGGGACGGTGGTGGGGACGGGCACGCAAAAACTGGAATGCCCCTTGGCGGGGACGTTCATCGGCGGCGGGAAGGCGCGGGAGTTCGCCAAGTATTGCCGGGAAAACGACGTGGACACGGTGGTGTTCGATGACGAGCTTTCGCCGGCGCAAAACCGGAATCTGGAAAATGTGTTTGCCTGCAAGGTGCTGGACCGGACGGCGCTGATCCTGGATATTTTCGGGCAACGGGCGCGGACGCGGGAGGGCAAATTGCAGGTGGAACTGGCGCAGTTGCAGCATTTGCTGCCGCGCCTGACGCGCTTCTGGGGCCACCTCTCGCGGCAAAGCGGCGGCATCGGGATGCGCGGGGGCGAAGGGGAATCGCAGTTGGAAACCGACCGGCGGCGGGTGCAGGAACGGATCGAACGGATCACCGAGGACCTACAGGCGGTGCGCCGCCACCGGGCCACGCAACGCACCGGGCGCAAACGCCGGTTGTGGCCGGTGGCCTCTCTGGTGGGCTACACCAACGCCGGCAAATCCACCCTGCTCAACGCCTTGACCGGCGCGGACGCGCTGGAGGAGGACAAACTTTTCGCGACGCTGGACCCGACCACCCGGCGCCTGCGCCTGCCCTCCAACCAGAATTTGCTTTTGACCGACACGGTCGGCTTTATCCGCAAGCTGCCGCACGGGCTGGTGGAGGCCTTCCAGGCGACGCTGGAGGAAGTGGCGCAGGCGGATTTGCTGGTACACGTGGTGGACGCGGCGCATCCGCAGGCGGCGGAGCAGATCGCGGCGGTCAACACGGTTTTGGGGGAAATCGGCGCGGAGGGCAAGCCGACGATCATGGTGTTCAACAAAATAGACCGGATGGAGGGGAGCAACGGCTTGCTCGAGAAATATCTGGAGCAGTATCCCAACAGCGTCGGCATTTCCGCCAGAACGGGCGAAGGCATGGGCGGCTTGATTCAGGAACTGGGGACCCAGTTGCGGCCGTGCCGGGAATTGGTGAACCTGAGCGTGCCGCACGGCGATTCGGCCGTGATCGCGCGGCTGCATGAAGTGGCGCAGGTGCTGGAGCGCGATTACGCCGGGGAGGCGGCGCGGTTCAAAGCGCGCATTCCGCCGCATTTCCGGGGCGAGTTCGCCGCTTACATCATCGAGGCCTGAAAAAGGGGAGGAATCGGCGCGGCCCGGCTCATTTTTTGCCGGCGTAATAGGCGTCCACCTTGGGGCCGACGTCCTTGAAGGCGGAGTCCACCTCGTAAATCTGTTTGAATTGTTCGATGGCTGCCTCGGCCTTGCCCATTTTCTCCAGCACCGACCCCAGGGCGTAAATGAGGTCTTTTTTTTCGTCGTCGAAAACGAGTTTTTCCGCCAGGGCTTTTTCCAGGGTTTTGGCGGCCAGGTCGTGCATGTTGCGGCGGGCAAAGCACTGGCCGAGATAGCTCAGGGACTGGATGCGGCGGTTGGGATTGTTCTGGGCCTTCTGGAATTCCTGGATGGCTTCGCTGATTTTGCCGGCCTCAAAATAGCGCTGGCCGAGTTCGAAGCGGATGAGGAGGTCGCTGGGATAGCGCTCGGCCCGGTCCCTGCATTCTGTCAACAAGAAGGCATCGCGCTCGGCCTTGAGCCGGGCGGATTGTTCGGCGTAACCCGGGGCCTGGGGATCGAGCAGGGAAAGGGCGTGATCGAGTTTCCGGGCGGTGAGTTCGGAGATGGTTTTTTGGAGGGTGGAATCCGCCGCGCCTTCCACGGCAATGATTCTGTTGTAGGCTTCCAGCGCGCGGTCGAAATCCTTCTTCTGGGTGTACAGCTCGCCAATGGAACGGAGCAGCTTCAAGTTCTTCGGCTCGCTGGCCAGTTGGGCCTCTTTTTCCTTAATCTGGCGGTCCGCCGTGTCGGAGTCCTTGACCGAGCGGTTCTCCTGTTCGAGGGAGACGGCCTGATCTTTGTCCTTCAAAATATCGCGGTAAGAACCTGTCCCATCGGAAAGGGCTTCGTAACCGCCTTCGGCCAGCGTTTTGCGGGCGGACATGTCTTTCAACTCCTCCATCAGCCGGGGGTCGTCGGGGTTGAGCCGGACCAATTCGGCGAAGATTTTCTCCGCCTTCTCGGCCTGGCCGGCCTTGGAGCAGGCGCGGGCGAGGTCCTTTTGGAAGTCCTGGTCTTTGGGCGAGTTTTTGGCCAGGATTTCCAGGGAGAGAATGGCCGTCTTGGGGAAGTCGGCGGCGAGGGCGGCGTCGGCCAGGAGCTTGTGCCCCTGGGTGCTGATGGGATCGGAATTGAGGATTTGCTCGGCGATCTTCAAGGCGTCCAGCGGCTGGTTGCGCAAGGCAAACTGCCCCTTGGCCACCAAGGGCGAGGAACTGGCGCCGTGGATCATTTTTTTGAAGAAGCCGGAACGGCCGCCGTCCGCTTTTTTGTGCTGGGCGATGCGGAGGAGCTGGCGGCAGTCAAAAAAAGCCGGCTCCTGATCCAAGACGCCGGTGAAGATGGCGATGGCATAATCGTAATTGCGCTTGTCCAGGGCCGCCTTCCCTTTATCGTACTGCTCGCGGAGCGGCCTGGAGATTTGACTGAAAGGTTTCTCTGGCATGGAAGGGATTGTAGTAAGATTGTGGCAGAAATCCACAGGAAAATTGCGCCGAAAATTGCGCGGAGAAACTGCAATTTCGGCTTGCGGACTGGCGGCGGGAATGCTTTGATGACGGATGGCATGGGTTGCGCTTATGGTGGAATTGGCAGACACGCTACTTTGAGGTGGTAGTGGCGAAAGCCGTGCAGGTTCAAGTCCTGCTAAGCGCACCATTTTTCCCCTGGGAAGACGGCAAAAATCCAAACTTCACCGGCGTTGACGACGGGCATCGTCTTCCTCCATGCGGTCGAGCATGGCCGCGCCGTCCAGAGCCGCTTGGTTGCAGAGTTCAATCTCCTCGTTGTGGGCCGCGAGTTCGAGCAACCGCTGGCGCACAGACCGCAACTCCGCTTCGGTCAGCTTGGGCAATTCATTGATGATTTCCGTCGCACTCATTCTGGAAGATTAATAGGCAAAACGGGATTTGTCAGGGAAAATTTACAGCGTCCAAAACGACTGACACGTTCGTTTGAATCCAAGTCGGACAAGCGTCACGGATTTCGTTGGCGCAAATCGAGGCTTGCCAGCGCGGGGCGATGGGGGTATCACAAGCCAAACACAAGAAGGAAGCTATGAGCACCCATGAACGCATTTCCGCCGCCAAGAGCGCCCGACGCGCGCTGACGCCGGGAAATCTCCTAGTCCTGTTGCTGGCCGCCGGCGTGCTCTGCGGTTGCGCACGCCGTTATGACATCACGCTGACCAACGGACAGCAATTGACCAACGTGCGGAAACCGAAGCTGAACAAGGCGGGCGGTTATTACTATTTTGTGGATGGCCGCGGACGAACGAACGTGATTTCCGCCTCGCGCGTGGTCGAAATTGACCCGCATCAAAAATCGTCGTTTACCTCCCCAAAGTAACAAAGCGCTCCACGTATTTGCCCAGGAGATCGGCCTCCAGATTGACCGTGTCGCCGGTCCGGCGCTCGCGCAAGGCGGTGACGGCCAGGGTGTGAGGAATGATCCAGATGCGAAAACTCCCCGCCCGCCGCGCCGCCACCGTGAGGCTGATTCCATCCACGGCAATGGAGCCTTTGGCGATGACGTAGCGCATGATGGCCCGGGGCGCGCTGATGTCCAGAACGTGGTCGCGGCCGGACCGTTCCCAGCGGATGATTTTTCCAACGCCGTCAATGTGACCGGTGACGAAATGACCGCCCATCTCTCCGCCCGCCCGCAGCGCCCGCTCCAAATTGACGGCGGAGCCGGGACGGGCGCAATGCAGATTGGTGCGTTTCCAGGTTTCGGCCAGCAGGTCAAATTGCAGCAGCCGGTCGCGGCCGCGCCCGCCGGCTTTGACCACCGTCAGGCAGCAGCCGTTGACGGCCACGCTGTCGCCGGTTTTGACGCCGCGCCCGCAAACGCGGGAGCGGACGACCAGTTGGATGGCGTCCTCGGCCGGCGTGATGGATTGGATGCGGCCGCTTTCTTCAACAATTCCAGTGAACATAGGGTTTGCTCCGGCGGTTATGATCGTTCATTCACGCGGGCGGTCAACAACAAATCGGGGCCGAGCCGCCGCCATTGGATGTCGCGCAGGGCGATTTTCCCGTCGGGATTGCCAACGCCCGCGCCCGCCACGGCCTTGGGAGCGTTGCGGCCGCCCAGCACGATCGGCGCGTAAAAGAACGCGACGCGCCCGGCCAGAGGCAGCCACGAGGCGTTGGTCTCGCCGCCGCCTTCCACCAACAGGCTGGTGACGTTTTCACGGCCCAGCAGTCGGGCCAGCCAGGGCAGATTGATCCTGCCTTGCCGGGCGGGGGCCACCAGGACGCGGACGCGCCGCCGCAACGCCGCCAGCCGTTTTGGCGGAGCGGATTTGGTCACGACGAGGGTGGTCCAGGGCGCGGAGGCATCGCCCAGGATCCTGGCGGCGAGGGGAGTCCGGCCCCGGGGATCCAGCACGAGGCGGCGAAAAGGCTTGCCGGCAAAGCCCGGCGTCCGGATGGCCAGGCCCGGATCGTCCGCTATTATAGTATTTACACCCACAAGGACGGCGTCCGCCCCGGCGCGCAATTTCATGGCATGGGCGCGCGCGGATGGGCCGGTGATCCATTTGGATTCCCCGGCAACGGTGGCAATTTTTCCATCGAGGGACAGGGCGGCTTTGACGATGACAAAAGGGGTGCGGCGGACGATCCAATGATTGAAAGCTTCGTTGAGCCGCTCACATTCGCGGGCCAGAACGCCGCGGGCGACCAGGATGCCGGCGCGTGCGAGGATGCGGAAGGCCCGGCCGGCATGTTGGGGATTGGGATCGGTCGCGCCGACGACCACACGCTTGATGCCGGCGGCGATGATCGCCTGGGTGCATGGCGGCGTGCGGCCCTGAGTGCAACAAGGTTCGAGCGTGACATGGAGCGTGGCGCCTTTGACGGGAAAGCCGTGCTTTTGCGCGTGGCGGAGGGCTTCGATTTCGGCGTGCGGACCGCCCGCGCGCCGATGCCAGCCTTGCCCGATGATTTTGCCATTCTTGACCAGGACGGCGCCGACCATGGGATTAGGCGAAGTGCGGCCATAAGCGCGGCGGGCCAGGCGCAGGGCAAGACGCATAAATTTGGGGTTTGCGGGCGTCAACTTTTTTGCCGGGGGATTCGCTGCGGCGCGCCAGAGATGTCGCTCGAAATTCAATCGTTATTCCTCGAACAGCGCCTGGGCAAATTGTTTGGGGTCGAAGGGCTGGAGGTCTTCGGGTTTTTCGCCCAGGCCGATGAATTTGATGGGGAGACCGAGTTCCTTTTGAATGGCAACCACCATGCCGCCTTTGCTGGTGCCGTCGAGCTTGGTGATGATGAGGCCGGTGATGGGGACGGTTTTGTGGAACTCGCGCGCCTGGTTCAGCGCGTTCATGCCGGTGGTGGCGTCCAGCACAAGGAGGGTCTCGTGGGGCGCGCCGGGGAGCTGCCGGGCGATGACGCGGTGAACTTTTTGGAGCTCCTGCATGAGGTTGTGCTTGGTGTGCAGGCGGCCGGCCGTGTCAATAAAAAGATAATCGGCTTTGCGGGCCAGCGCGGCGCCCACGGCGTCGTGCGCCACCGAGGCCGGGTCCGCCCCGGCGGCGCCGGCGATGACCGGGACGCGCACGCGCTCGCCCCAAAGCTTGAGCTGCTCGATGGCAGCGGCGCGGAAAGTGTCGCAGGCCGCCAGGAGGGCGGCGCGGCCCTGGGATTGAACCAGATGGGCCAGCTTGGCGGCGGTGGTGGTCTTGCCGGTGCCGTTGACGCCGACGATGGAGACGACGGTCAGTCCGCCGGACTGGCGCCGGAGCTGGGAGTGGGCGATGGAAAGGCTTTGTTCGACCTCGGCGCGCGCGATGGCCAGGACATCGAGTCCGGCGCGGCCCTGGGTTTCGTAAGCGCGTTTGACGGCCGCGAGGATTTGGGTGGTTGCGGCCATGCCCAGGTCGGCGGCAATCAAGCTGGCTTCCAGCTCCTCGATGGTGGCGACGGTGAGTTTGGGCGACGCGCTAATGATGCGCTTGATTTCGTGCGCCAGTTTGCTGTGGGTCTTGCGCAGGCCCTCTTTGAATTTCTGAAATAAACCCATGACGATTGCTGTGACAAAGAATCAGCGGGTGAAGGCGGGGTCCGGCGGGGCTGGCTGGATTCGGGGCGTGGGTTCGCCGGCTTGGGACTCATGGCGTTGCTTGAGTCTGTTGAAATAGACGCCGGGAAGTTTGCAGCCGCCAATGAGGGGCTTGCCTTTGCTGTAGCCGTGGCAATCGGAGCCGCCGGTCACGAGCAAATGATGGCGCGCCGCGATGTCCAGGTAGTACTCGCTCATGGCGGGAGTGTGCTTGGAATGAAAACATTCGATGCCGTCAAGGCCCTGGTGGACCAGCTCGGGAATGACGTCGTCGCTGCGATTGAGTCCGGGATGAGCCATGACGGCCAGGCCGCCCGCCTGATGGATCAAAGCCATGGCGTCGAGGGCGGAGATTTTGAATTTGGGCACATAGGCCGGGCGGTTTTTTTTGAGAAAGCGGTCAAAGGCCTCGTCCAGGCTGGAGCAAAATCCTTCCTGGACCAGGGCGCGGCCGACATGGGGACGGCCGGGCGAGTGGCAGTTGGCCAGCGCAAAAACGGTTTCCGCGCGCAAGGGAATGTGGACGCGGTTGAGGCGGGAAACCATTTCGTGGATGCGTTGTTGGCGCACGGCCTGGAACTTCTTCAATTCTGTCAGCAATGGCCGATTTTCCAGGTCGAGATAATAGCCCAAAACATGCAACTCGGCGCCGTTCATTTCGGCGGTCAGTTCGGCGCCGGAAATGAATTCAATCCCCAGGGCCTGGCAGGCCAGGGCCATGCGCGGGCAGCCTTCCACGGTGTCGTGATCGGTCAGGGACATCGCCACCAACCCGACGCGCGCGCCGTGCCCGGCCAATTCCTCGGGGGTGAAAGTGCCGTCGGAAAAAAAAGTGTGGAGATGGAGGTCGGCGAAGGCAGGCTCCGGACTGGGCAGGGGATGCGCTGTGGGCAAAGGGTTCATTTTACAATGCGCGCGGGGCGCATGAGTTCGCCTTTGATCTTGTCCAGCAGGCCGTTGACGAATTTGCCGCTGTCCTCGGTGGAGAATTTCTTGGCGATATCCACCGCTTCGTTGATGCTGACGACGGGCGGGATGTCCTCGCGGTAGAGCATCTCATAGATGGCCAGGCGGAGAATGTTGCGGTCCACAACGGCCATGCGCTGGAGGTCCCAGTTTTGGGCGATTTGAGTGATGCGCTGATCCAGCTCGGCGCGATGTTCCAGGACACCGCGGATGAGCAGATCGCTGAAGCTGCGGGTAGCCAGTTCCTGGGCGGTGGCGGGCGGGAGGTCGGTTTTCTGGCCCCAGGTGGCGGCGGCTTTTTCCTCGGCGATGGCCGGGGCGCGCTGGGAATCCCAAAAATGATCCAGGGCCTCGTCCAGCTTGTCAGCCGGATTGAGGTCGTGCTGAAAAAGAAATTGCACGGCGCGTTCGCGCGCCTCGCGGCGTTGTCCCATAATCTCAAGATGCCCTGAAAAGCAGGGATGCAAAAGGAAATTATGCCTGCCGCTCGCTGATCGCCTGGAAAATGCCCGCAATCACGTCGCTTTTCGGCTTGGCCCCTTGATTGCCTTTGCCGTGGAGGCGCACGCTGACGTGGCTGGCTTCCAGGTCGCGCGGGCCAATCACCAGCATCGTGTGGACCTTGGCTTCCTCGGCGCGCTGGATTTTGCCGTTGATTTTGTCGGTGCCGAAATCCCCTTCGGCGCGGACTTGTTTGGCGCGAAGTTCGGCGATGATGGACCTGGCGTAGGCGACGAGTTTTTCGTCATCGCCAATCGTCATCACGCGCACCTGCTCCGGCGCGAGCCACAAGGGGAAATTGCCGGCGTAATGCTCGATCAGAAAACCGATGAACCGCTCGTGCGTGCCCAGCGGGGCGCGATGGATGCACAGCGGGGTTTTGTCGGTGTTGTCCTTGTCGCGATAGACCAGGCCGAATCTGGCGGGGATGGCGAAGTCCACCTGGTTGGTGGCCAGGGTGAATTCGCGGCCGATGACGCTCCAGACCTGCACGTCAATCTTCGGCCCGTAGAAGGCGGCTTCGTTGGGCACCTCCACGTAGTTGATGCCGGAGTTTTTGAGGACGTCGCGCACCATGTTCTCGGTCTGAATCCAGAGGGCGGGTTCGTTGACGAATTTCTGGCCGAGCTTGGCCGGGTCGTGCGTGCTGAAGCGCATGACGTGTTTTTCGATGCCGAAAATCTTGAAATACTTGAGATACATCTCATTGACCGCGTTGAACTCCTGCGCGAACTGCTCCGGCGTGCAATAAATGTGGGCGTCGTTCATGTTCAACATGCGGACGCGCATTAGGCCGAAGAGTTCGCCGGACTGTTCGTAGCGGTAGTTGGTGCCGTATTCCGCGAGGCGCAACGGCAGATCGCGATAACTGCGCGGTTCCGCCGCAAAAATGCGGTGATGATGCGGGCAGTTCATCGCTTTGAGGTAGTATCGCTCCGAAGGGCTTGAATCTATGCTGTTAAAATCTAGGAGCAGATGATTTGCGCTTAAGAATTCAAAATGACTTCGTTCATCGGGAGGCAAACTGGCAAGCCAACTGTGCAAGAATTCCATTGGTTTGCCTTCTTCCTGGGCTTTGGCCATAGCTACAGTGTTTGGTAAATTCTTAAATAAAGGTCTCAATTCTCGAAGCGTATCTTGTTGTTCGTTCTTCAACGCCTGCCAAACAGCTTCATTGCCTCTGTTTTCGTGAAGCTCCATCGGCGGAAACATCGAATCCGCATACAGCACCGGCAAATGCCCGCTGGTGAGATACATTTTCTCTTTGGCAATGTGCGGCGTCTTCACGCGCACGTAACCGGCGGCGAATTCGGTTTCCTTGGCCAGCTTTTCCAATTCCTCCAAAATCGCGGTGCCTTTTGGGAGCCAGAGCGGGAGGCCGGGGCCGACATATTCGGCGTCCATTGCGAAGAGGCCCATCTCCTGCCCGATCTTGCGATGGTCGCGGCGCTTGGCTTCCTCCACCATTTTGAAATAAGCCTCCAGCTCGGTCTTGTTCTTGAAGGCGGTGCCGTAGATGCGCTGGAGTTGCGGGTTCTTTTCGTCGCCTTTGTAGTAGGCGCTGGCGACGGTGGTGAGCTTGAACGCGCCGATGTTACCCGTGCGCATGACGTGCGGGCCGGCGCACAGGTCGGTGAAATCGCCGTTGGTGAAGTAGGTGATTTGCTCGCCTTCGGGAATGTCCGCCAGGTTGCCGATTTTAAATTTGCTCGGATTGCCGGGGCGCTCGCCCAGACCGCCCAGCCGCCCGCTTTGCGCGTCGCGCATTGCCCGTTCGCGCGTGACAACCGTTTTCTCAAAGACATGGTTGGCCTTGATTTCCTTCTTCATCTCCGCCTCGATTTTCTCGAAATCCTCCGGCGAGATGCGGTGGGAAAGTTCGACATCGTAATAAAACCCGTTCTCGACGGGCGGGCCGGCGGCGAACTGGGCGTCGGGCCAGAGGCGGAGGATGGCGGTGGCCATGACATGGGCGCAGGAATGGCGGATGCGTTCCAGGTCGGTCATCTTCTGCCGGGCCTCCGGCGACTTGTATTCATTTTCCATAGTAACATCTAACCACGGATGGAGACGGAGGAACAAGCATATTACAGCAAAGAACTCGCCAAAGAGGCCTTGGGCTGGAGTTGAAAACGTCCAGGCTTTGCGGGCCGCACGGCCCCACCGCGATTGATCGCCCCGGAAAGGGGACAAGCCCCCAATCAATCGCCTCCTTTAATCCGGACTCCATGAAGCCGTCCAAATGCTCCTTCTTCCGTGCTTGTCGAACGGGAGTTTCCCTGCTACGGTTCAATCATGAACGTCAGTGACGAGATTGTGGATTTTCTGGTCGAACAAATTCCAGCGCAATCGTTGGCGAATTTCAAAGCGTCCGATGAGGCTCGCCAACGAGTGTGGGCTTTGATCGCCAAGGAAAAGGAATCCGGCCTCCTGCCCGAGGAAAAGGTGGAGTTGGACGATTATCTGAAGCTCGAACACCTGGTCGTTCTGGCGAAAGCCAAGGCTTTGGCGGCCCAGCATGGCTGAAGCCATTAGCCAGCGGTTGCGGCGCGAGATACGGGCGCGTGCCGCGGGGCGCTGTGAATACTGCCTGGTCCATGAAGCACTGCTGTTGGCGGGCTGCGAAGTGGATCACATCGTCAGCCGCAAGCACGGTGGCATTACGGAGTTCTCCAACCTCGCTCTTTCTTGTGCCCGCTGTAATCGTGCGAAAGGAACGGACATCGGGTCAATTCATCCGGGCAGCAGGACATTTATCCGGCTATTCAATCCAAGACTGGATCGCTGGGACGAGCATTTCGTCATGGACGGCGCTCGAATTGTCGGCCTGACCCCCGTTGGTCAAGTGACGGTCACATTACTGCGATTCAACGAGGACGAAAGACTTCTTGAGCGCACCTTGTTGAAGCAAGCCGGGCGATGAACTTCCATTGTTTGAATTGCCCAGCCTGTGCAATTCAGGACAGGGTTTAACGGCCAAAGGGTGCGGAAATCCGGTTTTTTGGCTCCAATTGGCGGCCAACACCGCGTGGCACAGATCTTGCCTTGTCGGCTCGATGCGCCTCGGAAGCAGCGCCAGTTTGATTTTCAGAGGGCACCCAACGGAGTGCCAGCGGGACGATCTCCCCAAAAATTTGTCCGGCAGTGGCGCGGGTGCGCGCGATGTCCGCCTTGACGCCCTCCGCGGACTCTTCCTGGTCATCATGGCGGCGGTGCATGTCCCCACCCCGTTGTCTCACCTACTTCAGGAACCCTTCGGGTTTACGAGCGCGGCGGAGGGATTTGTTTTTCTTGGAGCGTGCCTCGCCGGCTATGTCTATGGGAAAACTTTTGCGAAATCGGGCTGGGCCGCCATGTCCCGGCGGGTTTGGGGACGCGCCAAGGTGGTCTATGTCATGCACGTCGGATTGGTGATGCCGATGGCGCTCCTGGCGTATGCCGCAGGCTCGCGTGTCGCCGGCCTGGCCAATCAATTTCATGACTTTCTCCAACATCCGTGGGCGAGTCTGGCCCTGATGCCGCTCTTGCTCCATCAACCGCCGCTCTTCGACATCCTGCCGCTCTACGTGGTCTTGCTCGCCGCGACGCCGCTGGTGATGCGCGCCGCGCGCCGCGCCGGCTGGACGCCCATCCTTTGCCTTTCGGCCATTCTCTGGCTGGCCGCTCAATTCAAACTCGATGCCCGTCTCCTGGGCGATCCCGCCCGATGGCTTCCCGTGCGCTGGGGTTCGTTTAATTTCCTGGCCTGGCAATTCCTTTGGATCGCCGGCCTGGCGACGGGCGAAACCACCTTGCGCCACCCCATCATTGCCCGCCGGTATCGCGGCGTGATGGGGATGTCCGCCGGCGCCATCGTTCTGGCCGGGCTGCTCGCGCGGCACGGCCTCTGGCCCAACGCCTGGTTTTCGCCCGATCTGTTTCTCTGGATGGACAAATGGACACTCGGCCCGTTGCGGATTCTCAACTTTGGCGCGTGGGGTGTTTTTCTCCTGGCATGGAATCCGCGGCCGCCGGCCATCTTCGCCCCGCTGGCGCTGCTGGGCCGTCATTCCCTGGCGGTGTTCACCTTTCACATTCCCCTGGTGATTGCCGCCACGCTCCTCCTTGACGCCTGCCACCCGCCGGCGGCGGCACAGATCGTCCTCGGCTTCTTCGTCATTGCCCTGCTTTTCCCCTGGGCCGCCTGGCAGGAATGGCCGCCCGCAGGCCCCGCCCCCGCTCCGGAGTCCGCCCCCGCCCCCATGCCAGCCGCCATGGCTGGCCAGGGAATTTGAGGACAACAAGGAAGGCCACAAAATGCCGGGATCCGCCCTGCCCGCATGAAAATGCTATTTCTTCGGACCGGGCCAGCCGTATAGTGGAACAGTGCCGCGTAGTGTCCAACTCTGTGTGACTTTTTTGCTCGCGCTTCTGGTGGTGCAGAGCGGGCGGGGGGAGGTTATGCTGCAGTTGTTTAACGCGAATTATGTCGAATTAGCCCGAAATATCCCGGAAATCGCCGAGGCGGGTTACGACAGCCTGTGGCTGCCGCCCCCCTACAAGGCCAGCAGCAGCTTCTCGGTCGGTTACGACGTGTTTGATCCTTTCGACCTGGGCGACAAGAACCAGAGCGGCACGGTGGCCACGATGTACGGCACCAAGGCGCAGTTGCTGCAAGCCGTCCAGATGGCCCACCGTTTCGGCCTGCGCGTTTATTTCGACAACATTGTCAATCATCGCGGTTACGTCGTCCCCGGCTACAACAGTTCGACGCCGACGAATTTTTATCCGGGGCTGTTGCCGCGGGACTTCCATTTGCTGACGGTGGCGGGCGGTTTTTACAGGAATGTCCCTTCGATCACCGACTATAACACGATCTGGAACGTGCAAAATGAGTCGTTGCTCGGGCTGGTGGACCTGGCCCAGGAACCGGGCGGGAGCAATTTGAACTTCGGGGCGGTGGAGGGCAATACCATCCCGAAAATCTTTTTTGTCCGGCAGCCGACGCATCCCGAATACTACATGGACACCAACCTGCCCTCCATCGGCGGCCCGTGGCACCCTTTCCACGGCACCAACGGCGAGCCGTCCTCCGAGGACGTCGGCGGCTATCTCTGCCGCGCCGTGGCCTGGATGCTCAACGAAACCAAGTGCGACGGTTTCCGGCTGGACGCGGTGAAGCACGTGCCCTCCGCTTTTTTTGGGGACACGTCTGATTCGCCCAACGGCTATTGCGGAGCGATTCAAACCATGTTCGATTACGTCCACGGCTATGGCAGCAACGTGATGGGCAACGGCTATTACGAGCAGGATGACAACCGCAACAGTGTGTTTGACACGGAAGCGCCGCGCAACGACGCGATGATTTTCGGCGAACATTTGGGCGAGCCGCCCAGCTTCAGCGAATATATCACGCGCGGCATGAGGCTGTTGAACGCGCCCGGCCAGAACGCGCTCAGCAGCAGCCTGGGCATTCCCGGGGCGACGCTGAGCGGGCTGGATTCGCCCAACTGGGGGCCGGGGCAGGAGGACGGGGACTCGATCATCGGCTTCCAGGGCGTGCAGTTTTCCCAAAGCGCGGACAACACTTATTGCGGCATTTCCTACGCCGTGCGGGCGCTGCAAAACGCCTACAATTTCCTGCGCGCCGGGCTGCCGGAGATTTACAGCGATGGCTACAATGAGGCGCAAGGCGCGTCGCCCTTTCCGGGCGTGCCGCGGGCCAATTACCTGGGAGAATTCGGCGACAACACCATGCCGGACCTGGCCTGCCTGCAACACCAACTGGCGCGGGGCTTGCAGACGCCGCGTTGGAGCGACGGCAACGTGGTCTGCTTCGAGCGGAACGACAACCGCGAGGGCAGCCCGAGCGATCCGGCGGACCAGGTGACCGTGCTCTTCGCGATGAACGATTACATGGTGGCCGGGCAGGGGGACGCCTCGTTCGACGACGGCGTTGCGCAACTGACCGACGGCACTTATTACGACTGCTTTCCGGCGGCCAATTCGCGCGGCATCGGGCTGGTGACCGGTTTTCCGCCGGGTTCGGTCCTTTCCCAATTGGCGGCCGGTCCGCTGGGCAGCACCAACCAGGGCTGGGCGTTCGACAATAGCGGCGCCTGCCCGAAGTTGCTGGTGCGCGCGGCGACTTCCAATCTGGCCCAAGCCCAGGCGACGGCAAACGATCCCAACCCGGTCAACCGCGCCATCTATGTCGGCGGGCAGACGCTGGCGCCTGGCGGCGGGGCGATTGAATTCAAGATTCCCGCCGGCAGCTACGTCTGCTACGGCTTGCAGTGGCCGGAGCCGAGCCGCGCGGCCTTGGGCGACGCAATCCGTTTCCGCCAGGGGGGCGCGGCGGTTCCGAGCGTGACCCTTTACCGGCACGACGGCACCAACGGCGACCCGAATTTCAATCCCATTTATCCCTTCAAAATGCGGGGCCGCATTGACCAGAACGGGAATGTCATCGGCGGCCGGAATGTCAGCAATCAGACTTACGCCATTGACGTTCCCATCCTCACCAACGCGCCCTTCGACATCCTCGTCCGCAATGACGCCTCCTCTGTCAATACTCTGGTGAAGCTGGACGGCGGCATGGACCTGAACAGCCAGATGGGGTTGGGCGCGAGCAATACTCACACCGCGCTGGTCCTGGACTTGCGCGACAACAAGCCCGGCTACGCCGATGATGTTTTTCTGGGTTACGAACAGACCGCCTTTGACTTTCGTTACGGCCCGGAAAAATTCGCGGCCGAAAACATCGCGCGCGACAATGTCACCGCCCTGGGCGCGGAAACATACGCCTACACGGTGGGCGGCGCCAACAGCGTCGCTTTTGGCGCGGGCAACGGCCCGGGCGTGACCAACGGCACGGCGGTGTGGGTCTATCACAATCCGTCGGACATTGTGAACATCGCCAGCAACGCGCCGCCCAGCCAGTTGAATCCGCTCAGCCCGGCCGCGGGCCAGGCGGCGGATGTCTGGGTCAAGGTCGGCTACCAACTGCAAATCGTCCAATGCTCCGTCTATTACACCACCGACGGGAGCAATCCCCAAGGCGCCTACGGGCTGGGCGCGGGCACGACCAAAACGGTGGCGGGAACGTGGGTGGCTCACGATCAAACCGACCCAACGATTGATTGGTGGAAAGCCACCATTCCGGCCAGCGCGAACAGCGGCGGCGCGAGCGTGCGCTACGCCGTCGCGGTCTTCAACAACAACATCCAACCCATTTCCTACGCGGACACGGACAAACTCTACGGGTTAAATGAAGCGTCCATCACAAACTTCAATCCGACCACGGCGCTGGTCTGGACGGCCAACGATCTGAACACCAACAACCTGGCGGCCGGCTTGCAGCCGGGCCTGCACATTGTCCGCGCGCGCTCCTTTTTGCCGCGCACGGGCAAGTCCAGCGTCTATAACACGTTTCTGGAAACCTTCTACTACGACGCGGCGACGCCAGCGGGAGTGATTGTTTCTCCCACTCCCGGCGCGACCATTACCAACTCCACTTGCACCATCGTCGTCCGCGCCGACAGCACGGCGACCGGCGCGGCGATCAACATAGCGGACAGCAACCCGGGGAATGACGACGTGGTCACGGGGTTCAATTACGGGAACGGTTCGCGCAATGGCGCTCCTGTTTTCGTCCGCGCCGCGCCGGTGGCGGTGACGACGCCGGCCCTGGATGCGTTGTATCCAAATTTGCCGCAAGAGTTTCACTTCACCTACCCCGGCGTGCCGACCAGCGGGAGCGCAACGGTCACGGTCCAACTGAGTGAAATCACGACGCAGGTTTTGAGCAATCGAGTGACCACATTGACTGACACCTTTGTCACCGCCGCGCCCAGCGCCACGCTGCAAATCAGCAGTCCGGCCGTGGACGGGATGGCGCTGCTGCTGGGATCGAACTCGGTTTATACGGTTCGGGCCTGTTTCACGGCCAATCTGGACACCAATGCCATTGAGAACTTTACAGTCAGCATCAACGGCACGAACCAGCCGCGGGCCGGCGCGAACTTCGAGCCGCTCTATTACATCGGTGGCACGGCCTGTGAACCGGGGCTGCGGACGTTCAATTATACCTGGGTCGCGCCCCCGCCCGGCAGCAACGTCATCGCCGTGGTCTTCGATGGGGCGGAGGTGTTGAGCGCGCAACGAAGCGTGCTGGTGTTTGATCCGGGGAGCAGTTCCCCGGCTTATGGGCTGCCGGGTTATGATTTCTTCATCGCCGGGTCGAATCCCGGCAATCCCGCGACCTGGCTGGAGATTACCGGCATCGCCGGCGGACTGGTCACCTGGAACAGTGTTGCGGGCAAGACTTACCAGGTGCTGGCGAGCGGGAGTGTGAACGCCGGCTTCCAGCCGGTCAGCCCGGTCATCGCCGCCACCGGCTCGAACAGTTTTTTCTATGATGTCAACTATACCAACGGGCCGGAGAGGTTTTATTTGATCGAGGTTTTCCCGTGAGCACGCCAGGAAATCCAGGAAGAAAGGCCTTTGCCCGCAGATGACGCGGATTGACGCAGATGAACACAGGTAACATCCTTGAAAGCGTAAAATTCCGCTCCGCGCTCCCGTCTCGCCCAAATCCTCGCCTTAGGAACGGACGCCTTTCCAGTCAGCTTGCCTTCTCAAGCAACAATGCGGCAATCTAGGACCCGACCCCTTTACTGTCATGGCCAAAACGTTGCTATTGATTGCCGTCTTTGGCTGGCCCATCGATCTTTACTCCTTTTTGTTTCCACCGAATGCACATGGAATATGCTTGAATACCTGCCATCCACGTCAGCGACAGAACGGCTGCTACTACCAGCGGAACAAGACGCATTAGCCAAAGTAAAAAGGCAAGTGCCGCTACGCCGCTCCAAATCGTAAGCAAAGCCATCAGTACACGCTTTGTTGGATAATAAATAAATTGCTCCGTTCGCCGACCATTCCAGTGTGCTAGATTCGTGAGAAATATCACGAGAAAGCAACCAATACTGATATTCATTACGTTCATGCTTCACTCCTGCTATTTAATCCAATTTCGATAAAGGAAACGGGTCAGTAGCGTATAACCGCATATTATCATTTTCTTCCCGCATCGTGCAGAAGGTTCGCGCAGGAACCGGCAGCATTCAAGTTTAATCGCATGCCGGAGATCGCGGCAGCAGGCTTCGTCCCAGCGCAAGCGCCCGCTTGGATTCCGGCTGAGGCGCTATCAATTTCGAAAGAGGTTCCCTCCTTCGCTCTGCGAGCTTCCCCCTTCGTTAAAACTACGGTGGACAAGACGGCGGGCAGGCAAGCCCGAACTCGACGTTGCAAAAGCAGCTTGGCGGTAAAGTGTTCCGAGCACAGTGGGCTGCTTGCGCGGGAATTTCCGCTTCTTCGGGGGCGTGTTCGACGAAAGGCAACGCCGCATGATACGCCGGCTTGTCCCGCCATAGCGCCAGGCGCGTCGGGGGAAGTTTTAGCGCTGGTCAGGCATTGCCATGATAAGGGTTTGATATTCAACCTCTTTCAGGGTTGTGGCTCTTCAATGAGGCTACCCAGGGTAGGCCCCTCTCGGAATCGGGCCAACCCTGGGCTGAATGTTTCAATCCCTTCAGGATTGAAGAAGGGGCCATGAAAGCGGGTTGAGCAACGAGAATTAGTGTTCCGCTGATGGAGGGACGAAAGAGGAGTCAAGCCTAAAATGCGGAATTGCCTTTGCGGTTTTCTCATAAAGCACCGATCAATTTCGGCAGGCGTTCCCTCCTTCGCTCTGCGAGCTTCCCCCTTCGTTAAAACCACGGTGGACAAGACGGTGGGCAGGCAAGCCGGAACTGGACGTTGCAAAAGAGATTGGCTGTGAAATGTTCCGACCGCAGTGGGCTGCTGCGCGGGAATTTCCGCTTCTTCGGGGGCGTGTTCGACCAACGGCAGAGCTGGCCCCAAAAATTTACCTTTATGTTTCTAGGAAAGGGTCCGTGCTCCACGTCATTGCGCGAATAAATGGCATGGCATTATTTGGATTCCAGAACCACTGTGATCTCCTGGGCTGAATCCCGGCTCAGTTGGAACTGCTGGTCTGCCTTTGCTCCGCCCAGTTCGACCGCAACCCGGTAGGCGCCCCGAAAGCCGCGGAATGGGTATCGGCCGGCAGCGTCGGCGACACCCGAAAGACTGGTTTGCCATTCTTGGTGAATCAGGCGGTGGAGTTGCTCATACACCGGTTTGGGAGTCATGTCTTTGCGCAGCATCCCGCCTCCAGGGAGCCATGAATTCTGGTCGCTCAGGTCCCACCAAGTGATGGCCCGCACCGCAGGGTGGGCGAAGCAGACGCGATAGAATTTCACGGCGTAATCGGCCTGGGCGGCTTCGTCCCAAACGCCCGCAAGGTGCGAACCGGTGATCTTATCGCCGCCCGAGGCCGGGGTGAACTCGGTGATATGCAGTTCCTTGCCCAGCGCGGCGTAGCGGTCCAGGACGGCTTGGACGTGGTCCAGGGGGAATCGCATCGTGCGCGGTTCGTGCGCCTGGATGCCGATGCCGTCGAACGGGACGCCATTGGATTTGGCCGTGTCCAGCAGCTTGTAAAATGCCGGCGCGCCGTCGGCCATGACCATGTAATCGTTGACAATCAAGTACGCGGCCGGATCCGTTTGCCGCGCCCACCGGTACGGCTCGTCTATCTTTGGTTCGGCAAGGTGAGAAGGCTCGTTGACTACTTCCCAATTGGCGATCTTGCCGTGGTAACGATTCATAATGTCGCTCACCCGCTGGCGCTGGATTTCCGGCGAAGGCTGCCCCGAAGACCACGGCGGAATGCCCGCCTGGTCACCCCAGAGCAGCGGATGGCCTTTGAGGCGGATTCCTTGCCCGGCGCACCAAGCAACCACCTTGTCCGTGTAAGCATAGTCGGGCTGGCCGCGCTGCGGTTCATACCACCGCCAATAAAAGCCAACGGTGGCGTAATTGAACATAGCCGCAAAGCGTTGTTTGTAGGCCGCATTGTTGGACTGGCTCCCGGACTGATCGAAACCGTAAATGTTGCAGCCAAAAAGGAACTCATGCGCGGTTTGGGTAACAGTCACTCTGGCTTGCGGGAGCGGTTTGCCTGCCGCATCAACGACGCGAATGACGGCATCGGACTTGCGGTTCTTCTCGATGGCCGCCTCCGTGGCGGCAATTATCTCATGCTCGCGCTTTTCGGCGGCTGCAACCAACTCTTTTTCCTCCGCCAACGCTGGCGCGCCGCCCGTCGCGGCGTCCGCGGCCGGGTTCGAGATGGCAACGAGGCTGAAGGCAACGGCCAGCGCGCCCCAACGCGTGAGTGTTTTCATCTCTTCAACTGGGATTTCCCATTTGGATTCTTGCCCACGACCAGCGTGGGCCTTTTTCGTGATTTTCCTCCTGCTCCACAGATTTGCAAGTCCTTTTCCCAGTCCGTTCTCGGTTTTTCTCTGGCAGAAGGGGTTTTTCGATGCCTTTTTGTCCTCCCAAGCCCTTTTTCTCCCGGATGAGAAGACACCTCCTCCGTATTTTCTGGTGTTTTGACATGTTCGGCCTTCGTCCTGACGTCGCGGTTGCCAATCTCAGCCGTGAAGGGGTCAGTGAAGGGGTGAAGGGGTCAAGCCCGGAATTCGGAATTACAATTGCGGTCCGCTCATAAGGGCCGGTCAATTTCGGCAGAGGTTCCCTCCTTCGCTCTGCGAGCTTCCCCCTTCGTTAAAACTACGGCGGACAAGACGGCGGGCAGGCAAGGCAGAACTCGACGTTGCAAAGCAGCTTGGCCGTAAAATGTTCCGAGCACCGCGGGCTGCTTGCGCGGAAATTTCCGCTTCTCCGGGGGCGTGTTCGCCCAGCGGGAACGGCGCATCAAACGCCGCCTTGTCCCACCATAGCGCCAGGGGCGTCGGCGGAAGTTTCACCGCTGGTCGTGCATTGCCGTGTCAGAAAATCGCTCGTGTTCCGAAAAATGCTTTTGACGGGATGAAGGTCAGAACAACAAAGGGAAGCGCACCGCGGGTGCGAAGGATGGACAGGATGGACAAGAGGAGAAGAGGAAAAAAGTCAGTCCAAAAGGTTTACACAACCCGACCTTTTGGAAAAAGTTCACTGGCAAGCATCCTTCTTCAATCCAATCGTTTCAAAAGCGGATTTGCGCAGGGACACCCCATTGCATCAAAGTCTTTGGTGTTCTGCGTGGCAATCGTCGCGCCGGTTCGAATCGCAATGGCGGCGATCAAGCCATCCATCAGTCCAGGTTTGCCTTTGCCGCCACGGCGCGCATCCCCAGCCAACGCGGCCGCTTTGGCATAATCGGCCGGTTCGGAAGAAAAGGACGGTAAGCCCGCAATCCGTTCCGAGTAAAACTGAAAGCCTCTTTGACGAATAGTTTCGTCTGCCACCGCATGAACCCCGATAAGGAATTCGCCGCGAACGACGTCGGCGGTCGCAATTCCATCCGCGCTCTGGAGCCACCGGACAAACGCAACATTGCCACGTTCGCCTTCGATGAAAATATCCGTGTCAATGATCCAGGGCATTTTCGGATTCCAGATCGAGCTTTCTGAGTTCGCTGGCTATGGCGTTGGCAGCTTCGGCGTCCGCGCGATGTCCCCGGAACAACTCCGCCGCCTGTTGTCCAGGCATAAAATCACAGTCCGGCACCATGCGTGCAACCATCCGTCCCCGATTGCGGATTCGGATCGTCTCGCCCCGCTCGACTTTGGCCAGAAATTCAGTGAAATGCCGGGCCATATTTGCGGCGGTTGATTCGATCATGGCTTTACAATACATGATTTTTGCGGTCCGGCAAGATCCCACCTTTATTGGAGCAGGGTCACGACAAGGAGGGACGAAGGAGGAGTCAAGCCTGGAATTCGGAATTGCCTTTGCGGTTTTCTCATAAAGTACCGATCAATTTCGGCAGAGGTTCCCTCCTTCGCTCTGCGAGCTTCCCCCTTCGTTAAAACTACGGCGGACAAGACGGCGGGCAGGCAAGGCAGAACTCGACGTTGCAAAAGAGCTTGTCCGGAAAATGTTCCGAGCACATTGGGCTGCTTGCGCGGAAATTTCCGCTTCTCCGGGGGGATGTTCGACCAACGGCAAATTACTTTTGCGGCTTCCCAAGCGGCTCAAGTCTTTTGCTCCGTTGGAGCATCGGCAGAATTAGTCCAACTGCAATTCTTTTTTTACCCGCGCCCAAGGGATGCGGGGTTTGCTGCCGTTGGCGCGTTTGGCGCGTTCAATGGTCCGGGCGTCCTCGATGTCTTGCACGGTCCGGCTCATCTGGCGCAGCAAGGTCTTGGCCTGGGTGAGTTGCTTGTTGAGTTGCGTCCAGTTGCCCGGCGGCTTGGCGGATGTCAAAACAGCGTTACTCATAAATGTCTTTTCTGTCGCCGACATCATACACCACGATGCAAGCGCCTTCCAATTCAACAAGCGCGCGGTAATTTCCGGCCGGCGCATCTTGAGACCGCCACCCTTGGGTGGAGCTATCCCCCCGCCCTACTTCGTGGGGCGAGGAAAATCACGGCTCGACAGAGTCTCGCCCTACCATCTTGCGAGGGAATTGGCAAATCGCCTGCTGGCGGTGACGAGATGGGCCCGGTTGAACGGTTGAACATTCCCCGCATATTTGAGTTTGACAAGTTTGGCGAGTGAATACAAATCTTTGCGCTTCCTGACGCACGCCGAATACAACCGCGACGACTGGAAAGACGAATTATGAAGAGAAAGAGGAAACAAATGACCCACTGCCGCTGGTTCCTCATCGTGGCGCTCGTGCTGGCCCGGGTGGGCTGGGCGCGGGCGCAAATCGTCGCGCAGGACCAGGCTTCCAATTATTCCTCCGGCTGGAACAATGGCGGGAACGGCGGCTCCGGCTTCCTGGCCTGGACCCTCCAGGATAACAACAATACGCCCGCTTCGGACGATTACTCCGGTTTCTTTCTTTCCACTTCCGGCACGGCTGCCCTGGACACGGGCAATGAGTCCTTCGGCCTTTACGCCAACGGCCCGGATTACAACGAAGCGGTCGCCTGGCGCGGGCTGCGCACGGCCGTGGCGGTGGGCCAGGTCTTCGAGGTGAAGTTCAAGAATAACGCGGTTGCCGTCGGCGGCGCCGCCGGGATCAGCCTGCTGCCCGGCGCCCGTAACGCGCCGACCAACACCGTTGCCGGCATCACCACCAATGCGTGTCTGAGCGTGTATTTCGCGGGCGGCGGCGCCGATTACCTCCTGGCCGATGGCAACGGGGTGACCGACACGGGCATCCCCTGGAACACAAACGGGATGCTGCTGGAAGCCGCTCCTCTGTCAAGCACAAACTACCTCCTGCTGATCCGCAGCGCGGACGGGGCGTCGCTGCTGGCGCAGTTCGCCGGCGAGCGTTTCCTGAACGCCGGGCCGCTGGATGGTTTTGCGTGTTACGCCCTGAACACCGGCACGGGCGGCAACGTTTTTTTCAACCAACTCGAAGTCACTTCCGCCGCAGTCCTGCCGCCGGTGCTGTTGAACGTGACGCCGGCGGCCGGGGCGGCGTTTGTGGACCCAACGGCCGCGGGCGTTTCTTTCCAGGTCTTTTCGCCGTTTGCCGGAGTGGCCAGCAACGGCATCACGCTCACGCTCAACGGAGCGGGGCAAAGCAACGGGCTGGCCTTTTCCGGGTCGGCCAGCAATTGGTTTGTCAACACGACGATTCCCCTGGAAGCGAATGCGACCTACACCGGCGCGATCCGGGTGAGCGACCTGAACGGCAACGTCGCCAGCCAGTCGCTCTGGTTCAACACCTGGTCGCAGGGCCTGCAATTCATCGAGGCGGAAGATTACAATTTCTACGGCGGCAACTTTATTGCCAACGCCGTGCCGGACGAGTACGGCGGCGCGGAGGACGGCCTGGGGGCCTTGTCCACCAACGCCGCCGCCGTTGCGGGCGTGGACGCTTTCAAGCCGCTGGCGCCCGATGCCGGCGCCAACGTCTATCGCCCGGAAGACAGCGGCCGCGTTGATGTCAATACGAATGCGGACACGCCGCGCCCGGTCTATGCGGAACAGAACCTGGCCGATTACAGCCTGGTTTCCGTGCAGGCCGGCGAATGGGAGAATTACACGCGCATTTTCAGCAACGTGGCGTGTTTCGTCTATGCCCGGATGTCGCCGGTTTCCGGCGCGGGCGCGATGCTGCTGGAAGAACTGGCCGCGCCGACCGCCACAACCTCCCAACAGCCCCGCGCGGCGCTCGGCGCCTTTGTTTGCCCGGCGAACGCGGCCAGCCCGACTTCCTACACCAATGTTCCGCTGACCGATTTTTTCGGCAATCCCGTCGTGCTGCGACTCAACGGAACCAACACGCTGCGCGTCACCTGCCTGAGCGGCGGCTACGACGTGAATTACCTGGTGTTGCTCCCGGCTACGAATCCCGCGCCCCTGGGGCCTTACATCGCCTCGGGCTACCCGTATCCCGGCGCGACCGGCGTTGCTCCGGACGTGACGGTGACGTTGACCATCGCCAACCGGACCAGCGCCGTGCAGCCTGGGAGCATCCGGCTGTTTTTGAATGGCGCCGAAGTCACGGGCGCAATGGCGTTGTCGAATAACGCCGCCGGAACGATGGCAAGCTATGCAGTGGCCCCGTTGCTGCCCTCCGGCTCGGTCAATAGCTTGCAAGCGATATTTTCCGACGGCGCGGTCTGGCAGACCAATCAATGGCAGTTCACGGTGGCCAATCTGCCGGTTTTGCCAGCGGGAGCGGCCCTGCCAATTGGGGGCGCGGTCGAGCGCGGATTCATCGTGCATATAGCCAAGGCGACCAACGGCGCGACGAACGCGTTGTTCCCGCCCACGGCCGCCAGCGCGGAGAAACAACTGGCGGGGCAGATCCTCAATCCCGCCACCGGCAAAGCCTTTGCCAACGAAGCCGCCGGCCCCAGCGACACAGGATTTTTTGCCGTAACCAACGTCCTGAACTTTCGCGGCGCGGGAACCAATCTGGCGCCCGTTGGTCTTTTCACCAACAACGTCGCGCCGTTCCCCGGCGTGGCCACGACGCTGGCCGGGTCCTACACCAACTTTCCGTTGTACTTCGCGCTGGCGGCTGTGACCTATCTGCCGCTGAGCAACGGCGTCTATCGTTTCGCCGTCCTGAGCGACGACGGTTTTCAACTGGGCCTGGGCACGACGCCGCAGTCCACGCCGGTGCTGATGAGTTACAACGGCGGGCGGGCCGTCACCGACCCGTCCAATCCGAGCGTGCAGGATTTTGTCGTCCAACAAGCGGGGATGTATCCTTTTTGCCTTCTCTATTACCAAGCGGGCGGGGATTCGGTCCTGCAATGGTATTCGATTAACCGCATGACAGGGGAGCCCAGCCTGATCGGCGACCCGGCCGATGCGGGGGCCATTGCGGCATACCAACTGGCGCCGGCGCGAATGGTGAATCCGATTTGGCAGCAAGGGCGATTTGCCTTTAGTTTTCTCGCGCCGGGCGCGCACACCAACAGTGTGCAATTCAAAAACCAATTGACTGACCCCATTTGGCAGACACTGACCAACTTCCCCGGCCTGGGGGCGCAGACGACTGTGACGAACGCGTTTGCGACCAACGGCGCGCGATTTTACCGGGTTGTGACGGAGTGAGGGGGCGGGGTCGCATGTTTATGCGATTGCCTATGGTGCGGGTTCGTGCCACTTAGTTGCCAGAATTGAAACCGTCCCCGAAAACATCGCAAGCCGCCGCGCCGGCTCCGCCGCCGCGCCGCAAGTGGCTGTTCCGCATCGCGGCGCTGCTGGTCGTGCCGTTGCTGGCGCTGGCGGTGTTGGAGGGGGCGCTGCGCCTGGGGGGCTACGGCTACCCGACCCGCCTGTTCGAGAAGGCGCGCGTGGAGGGCCGGGATTACCTGCTGAACAATGAGAAGTTCAGCCTGCGCTTCTTTCCGCCAGAATTGATCCGCTGGGGAAGCCCGCAGATGATGGAGGCGGTGAAACCGGCGGGCGCGTGCCGGATTTTTATTCTTGGCGAGTCGGCCGCGCAAGGGGACCCGCAGCCGGACTACGGGGCGGGGCGGTATTTGGAGGTGATGTTGCGGGAACGGTATCCGGGGGTGAATTTCGAGGTGGTCAACGTGGCCATCACCGCGATCAATTCGCATGTCATCGTGCCGATCGCCCGGGAATGCGCCGGCTACCAGGGGGACCTTTGGATCATCTACATGGGGAACAATGAAATGATCGGACCGTTTGGCGCGGCCACGGTTTTCGGGGCCAAAGCCGCGCCCTGGCCGGTGGTGCGATTGGGGCTGGCGCTCCAGACCACGCGCGTGGGCCAACTGCTCATGGAGGCCGGACGGAAATTGAAGGGCAAGGGGGGCGGGCCGGGGTTTTGGGGCGGATTGGATATGTTTCTGGGCAATCAGCTGGCGCCGAATGATCCGAGAAAAGAGGTCGTCTATAAGAATTTTCAGAGGAACCTGCAAGATATTGTGCGGGCGGGCCGGAAGGCGGGCGCCGCCATCGTCCTGAATACCGTGGCGGTGAACCTGAAAGATTGCCCGCCCTTTGCCTCGCTCCCTTCCAGCGGTCTGGCGCCGGCCGACCGGGAGAAATGCGACCGGCTGTGCGCGGAGGGACGCGGAGCGGAGAGCCAGGGCGATTGGAAGCTGGCGGCGGCTGATTTTGGAGAGGCCGCCGCGCTGGACCCGCAACTGGCGGAAGCCCAATTCCGCCAGGGCGAATGCCTCCTGCGGCTCAAGGATGCCGCCGCCGCCGCCGGACATTTCCAGAAAGCCTGCGACTGCGACGCGCTGCCGTTCCGGGCCGATTCGCGGATCAACGGGATCATCCGGGAAACCGGGCAGCAATGGGGCGGGCCGGAGCTGGTTTTGTGCGACGCGGCGGCGTCCCTGGCGGAAGGCGGGAGCGTTCCCGGCCAGGAAACATTTTACGAGCACGTCCACTTCAATTTCGACGGCAATTACCGGCTGGCCCGGTTGTGGGCGGCGCAGGCGGAACGATTCCTGCCCGGCGATGTCAAGAATAAGGCGAAAGGCGGCTGGGCCTCCCAGGAGATTTGCGAGGCGCGCCTGGGCCTGACGGACTGGAACCGGAGCGACGTGCTCAACCTGGTGCGGCAGCGCATGGAGCGATCGCCCTTCAACAGCCAATACAACAACGAGCGGCGCGTGTCCGAGCTGACGGCGCGGATTGACCAGTTGTTCCGGCAAAGGGACGCGACGGCGGAAACGAACGCGCGCGCTCTCTGCCAAGACGCCATCGCCCGCGCGCCGCGCGATTATGTGCTGCACGAGAACTACGGCGAGTTTCTCGAATTGACCGGGGACATCAAGCAAGCCGCGGTGGAATGGCGGCAGGCGCACGAGTTGATGCCGCGCAACCCGCTGGCGTTTCTGAACGAAGCGCAGTTGTTGGAGAAGCAAGGGGAACTGGCGCCTTCGCGGGATTGTTTTCGGCAGGCGGTGAAACTGCATCCGCGCTACGCCGAGGCGTGGTTCGGGTTGGGCAAACTGGCCGCGGCGGAGGGAAAGCTGGAGGAGGCGCTGGAGAATTACCGCCGGGCGGCGGCGTTGCAGCCCAGTGATTCGCAAACTTACCTATACATGGGCAAAGCGTTGTCGCTCTTGAAGCGAACGGATGAGTCGGTGCAAAGTTTCCGGCGGGCGGTCGAATTGAACGGAGGGAATTGGGAGGCGCATTACGCGCTGGGCGGGGAGCTGGGCCTGCACGGGCGGATTGCGGAGGCGAAAGCGGAATTCCTGCAAGTGGTCGCCTTGCAGCCGCGATACGCCATGGGCCACCTGAACCTGGGCGTGGCCTTGCTCAAACTCAATGACCCGGCCGGGGCGCGGGAGGAATTCGCCGAAACCTTGCGCCTGGACCCGACCAACAAATCGGCCCGGAGCTATCTGGCGGCCGCCGGCAAGTGACATTAAGCTTCCAACGTTGAGCGCAAGGCTATAGGATGGGCGCAAGCATGTGGCGCTTATTCAAAGAGTTTCTTGGCTTCTGCAAGCAGGAGAAGAAGTGGTGGCTGATCCCGCTGATCGTCCTGCTGCTGGCGGTGGGCGCCTTTCTCATCTTTACAGCCACGTCGGGGATCGCCTGGGCGCTGTATCCATTCATGTAAGCGATGCCGCCGCCGCGCCACGTTCTGGGAATCTCCGCCTATTACCACGACGCCGCCGCGGCGTTGTTGGACGAGGGGCGGATCGTGGCGGCGGCGCAGGAGGAACGGTTTACGCGGATCAAGAACGAGGCGGATTTTCCGCGGGGGGCGATCGCTTTTTGCCTGCGTTGCGGCGGGCTGGAGGCGGCGGACCTGGACTGCGTGGTTTTTTATGACAAGCCGGTGTTGAAGTTTACGCGGCTGCTGGAAACGTATCTGGCGGTGGCGCCGGGGGGATGGCGGACCTTCCCGGAAGTGGTTGCCAACTGGTTGGGAGGGAAATTGGATTTGCGCAAAACCATCCGGGAGGAGTTGCCGGGCCTGCGGGCGGAGTGTCCGATCCTGTTCACGGCGCATCACCAGGCTCACGCGGCCAGCGCGTTCTATCCGTCGCCGTTCACCGAGGCGGCGATCTTGACGATTGACGCGGTGGGGGAATGGGCGACGACGACGATAGGGCGCGGGCGCGGAGAGACGATTGAACTGTTGAAGGAACTGCGCTTCCCGCATTCGCTGGGCATGCTATATTCGGCGTTCACGGATTACTGCGGATTTCGGATCAATTCCGGCGAGTACAAACTGATGGGCCTGGCGCCCTACGGCGAACCCATCTACGCGGAAGTGATCCTGCGGGAACTGTTGGACCTGAAAGCCGACGGTTCCTTCTGGATGAATCTGGACTACTTCAATTTTCTGCGCGGCACCACGATGACCAACGGCCGCTTTCACCGGCTTTTCGGCGGGCCGCCCCGCCGCCCGGAGGAAGCCATCGAGCAGCGCCACATGGATGTCGCGCGCTCGATCCAAGCGGTGACGGAGGAAGTGATGCTGCGCCTGGCCCGGCACGCGCGGGAATTGACCGGGGAAAGGCATCTTTGCCTGGCGGGCGGCCTGGCGCTCAATTGCGTGGCCAATGGGCGCATTCAGCGGGAACGAATTTTTGAGCGCATCTGGATCCAGCCGGCCGCCAGCGATGCCGGGGGCGCGCTGGGCGCCGCGTTGGCCGCCTGGCACACGCAACCAAACCAAAGCAGCCCGCTTGCGGCCAAGACGGACGCGATGCAGGGCGCGCTGCTGGGACCCGAGTACTCGGACGAGGAAATCGAAGCGACGTTGCGCGGCCACGGGGCCAAATACCAACGGTTGCGCACGAGCGATCTGCTCGATGCCACCGTGAAATTGCTGCAAGCCGGGAAAGTGATCGGCTGGTTCCAGGGGAGGATGGAATTCGGACCGCGCGCGTTGGGCAACCGTTCGATCCTGGGCGACGCGCGGTCGCCGCGGATGCAATCGGTCATGAACCTGAAGGTGAAATTTCGCGAATCCTTCCGCCCCTTCGCGCCCATCGTGCGGCGGGAACGGGCGGGGGATTATTTCGACTTGACTGAGGAGTCGCCCTACATGCTGCTGGTGGCGCCGATCCTGCCGGAATTGCGCCTGCCCGTGCCGGCGGGGGTGAGGGGATTGGAGTTGTTGAAGCAGGCGCGATCCACGCTGCCGGCGGTGACGCACGTGGATTACTCGGCGCGGATCCAGACGGTGGCGCGCCCGGACAATCCGCTGCTCTACGAGCTGTTGCTGCGCTTTGAAGGCGCGACGGGGTGCGGAGTGTTGGTCAACACTTCGTTCAATGTGCGGGGTGAGCCGATCGTCTGCTCGCCGGAGGACGCCTACCGGTGTTTTGTCCACACGGAAATGGATTACCTGGCCATGGGGAACTTTTTGCTGGACCGGGCGGAACAGCCGGCGCGCCCGGCGGATCGGCGGGTGGCGCCGCAAACGGACTGAGCATGAAGCTGAAACTGAAAGAGGAGCCGAAGGAATGGCGCAAGGCGGCCTGGATGAGCACGCTGGGTCTGGCGCTTGTGAGCAGCCTGCTGCGCTGGCGGCGGGTGCTGCCGGCGGCGGCGTGGGGGTGGGTTTTGTGTTTGCTGGCCGCGCTGGCGGTGGCGGCGGCGCTGCGGCCGCGATGGTTCCGGGGGTATTATCGTTTTTCGGCAAAGTTGGGATTTGGCCTCAGCCAGATGGCGGGGCGCGCCGTCCTGGCGCTTCTGTTCTTCATCGTGGTCACGCCGCTGGGGCTGGTCTTGCGGATGCTGGGGAAAGACCCGCTGCGCCTGCGCCGCCCGGCCGGCGGGGAGAGTTATTGGAGTGAAGTCCGGCGGAAATCGTCATTAGACCGGCTGTTTTAGGGGCGAACATGACCGCACAAACGTGCGGTAGAGAAGCGACGCGGAGTCTGCTACGTTGTAAGGAGCGACCCAACAAGTCAAAACATACAAAACATTATGAATCGAATATTGTCCTCAAAAGCCATCCAGCGCGGCCTCTGGATGGGAGCCATGCTCCTTACCGCCGCAGCCGCGTTCGCCGACACGCAAGTGACGTTCCAAGTTGATATGACCTACGCCATCCAAAACTCGCTCTTCGATCCTGCGACGCAAACGGTAGCCGCGCGCGGCACGTTTGATGGCTGGGCCAGCCCCGGCTTCGGATTGACGAACAATACGGCCGCGGCCAATCCGAACCTCTACAGCGGCACTTTCGACGACACCACGGATGCCAACGGCGGGGTGACGGCCTGGCAGTTTGTGACCGTCACGGCCGGGAACATCGCCGCGTATAGTTCCCAGCATGATGGCGACAATTATTGCGCGGCTCTTCCCACGACCAGCGGGGCCAGCGTGGTTGCACCTGTGGTGTTCTTTGACGATGACGGGCCAAGCATCACCGCCGATGTGACGTTCCGGGTGGATATGGCCGAGCAAGTCAACCTCGGCACGTTCGACACCAACGCCAGTTCGACAATCGAAGTCCACGGCGTGGACGGCAACTGGGGTTCGGACCTGACGTTGACCAACGACCCGACGATCCGCACCACCAACGCGGTCGGGATTGTCACCTCCAATGTCTATGTGGGCACCATGACCATAACCGGCCCGACCAATGGAGCCGAAGAGTTCAAGTATGTCATCAATTCAAACAACGCCGGCGACGCTTGGGAAGGCCCCAAAACGGCCAACGCGGATCCCGATAGCGGCAACCGCTTTTTCCTCATCACCCCGCAGACCTTGCCCATTGTTGGCTTTAGCGACCAGCTCCTCACGGTCACGGTCACGAACAACGTCACCTTTGAAATTGACATGACCACGCAGATCGGGGTGGGGAACTTCCCCTCGGGGAACACGGTGGAAATTCATGGGGACTTTGTTGATGCCAATTGGGACGGCCCCATAACCATGACGAACAACACGGCCAGCGCCACGCCCAACATTTACAGCACGGTGATCCAGTACATCGGCCCGGCCGGCGCGCAGCGCTATTTCAAATACGTCATCCAGCCAGGCTCGCAATGGGAGAATATCTCGGCGGCCAACGCCATCAACGGCAACCGGTGGTTCGATCTACCCAATACCAATGGCGATTTTGTCGTCGGCCCGGTTTATTACAGCGACCAGTCTCCCAGCACGACGAATGATTTCGTGCTGTTGCCCAGCACCATGGTGACTTTCACCGTCAACATGACCAACGCGGTCGGGAACGACACCGTCGTGTTCGACGGCTCCGGGCTTCCAGTTTACATCAATGGACTCAACAATGGCGTAAATAATAGCTTCTGGACTTGGGGCGTGCTCCAGCCGACCACTTATCAAATGACCAACATTCCCGGGACAGACCTCTACAGCATCACCCTGCCGGTCAACGCGGGCCAGCAGGCGAACTTGGTCTATAAGTATAGCATCAATGGCGTTGATGACGAAGCGGGTTTCGCCGACAATCACCAGAGGTGGATTCGCAGCATGCCCAATTATACGATGCCGGTGGACACCTTCGCCAGCCAGGGGTCATCCGCTCAGTCGGAGATTTCGTTTGGCAACCTGGCCGTCAGCAAGACCAGCGCCAGCCAGGTCCAGCTTTCCTGGCTCGGCCGTCGCGGGGTGGAACTGCAAACCACCACCAATCTGCTGAGCGCAGGCTCGGTCTGGACAAACCAAATCCAGACGGATGGGGCAAACCTGATTGTGGCCCCAGGCGGCATGGTCAGCACCAATTATACCATCGGGCAAGGCAACCTGTTTTACCGGTTAGTCGGGCCCCAGTAAACTTACGCGACGCTCCCCGCCCGGCGGCGGATTGGCCGCCGGGGCGGGGAGCGGACGGATTATACGAATATGCGAAAAGCATCCGCGGCAAAAGCATTCACGTTAATTGAGTTGCTGGTGGTGATTGCGATCATCGCCATTTTGGCCGCGCTGCTGTTGCCGACCCTGGCGAAGGCCAAACAATCCGCCCAAGCCACCAGTTGCATGAACAGCAAGAAGCAGATGCAGTTGGCCTGGGCCATGTACGCCAACGACTACAATGATCACCTGGCGATCAACTCCGACCAATCGAAGGATTTCATCACCAACGGCGCCACAATGCATAGTTGGTGCGAAGGCATCATAGACTGGACCACCAGTTCGCAAAACACCAATTATGGCTATCTCATTGATCCCCGGGTTTCCTCACTCGGACCCTACAACGCCAACGCCTACTCAATATATTGGTGTCCGTCGGACACTGACTTGAATGGACCGCAGGCGGCGCTGGGATGGTCTCACCGCTGCCGGAGCATCGCCATGGACGCGGCCCTGGGTGACGGAGAAAAGTACACGTTTCCCAACTGGGGATCTGGGAAGATGTGGTGGGCGAGGAAGACGAGCGATCTCAACAAGCCCGGACCGGCGATGAGTTGGGTGTTTATTGACGAACATCCTGACAGCATTGACGACGAAATTCTTTACGTTAATCCGGCGGAAACGAATGGGACTGGAATCTTCATTGAATTGCCCGCCAGCTTTCATAATAACGCCTGTGGGGTGAGCTTTGCCGACGGCCATTCCGAAATCCATAAGTGGCTCGAAGCCCAAACGCTTCACGGGGTGAAGCATCAGGCGATTGATCAGCTAAGCGTAACCAGCAGCCGTGATCTTGCATGGCTGGCGAAACGAACACCGAGCGGGCAGTAATACCGGCCGCGCGTTGGGTCGTGGGAAAAGCCGCCCGTGCCTGATTCCGCCCCGTGCCCGCCCGTCAACCGCGCAGGTACTTGACCACCTGCCTCCGTCCGGGAATGGACGTGGAGTTTCTCATAGGCCGCGCATCTCCGGCACCGAATCAACTTGCCGCGATTGAGTCATGGCACAAAAAGTTTGGCGGGAGATTCAATCTTATGGAAACAGAGAGCCTATACAATCCCAGACCAAAAGAGAGCCGGCGGGCTGGTTTTACCTTGATCGAATTGCTGGTCGTTATCGTAATCATTGCCATTTTGGCGGCGATGCTTTTACCCGCATTAGGCAGAGCCAAAAGCAAGGCGCAAGGCATTTACTGCATGAACAATATGAAGCAAATGCAGGTGGCGTGGCTCATGTATGCCGACGAGAACGGCGGAAAACTAGCGGAGAATAGAGGTGGAAACCCAGGCGCGCAATGGACCACTGGAGTTCTGAACTGGCTATATAACTCCGCCAACACCAATACCGCCACTTTGGTGGCGGGTGAATTGGGGCCTTACATCGCGAGGAGTATCGGTATTTTCAAGTGTCCGGCTGACAAAGTTGCCGCTGCCAACGGCCCACGGGTTCGGAGCATTTCGATGAACGGTTTCATGGGCGACGTTACGGATATTATGAGCGACCCGAACCACCCGACGAGCGGTGTCAGCGCGGGCTGGAGGCATTATATAAAGTTTTCCGATCTGACCAGCCCCAGCCCTGCGAAGGCCTGGGTGCTCTTGGATGAGCATCCCGACAGTCTGAATGATCCCCTCTTTTCAGTTCCGATGAATAAAACAACTTGGGACGACGTGCCAGCCTCCTATCACAATAACGCCTGCGGTTTTTCTTTTGCGGACGGCCACGCGGAAATAAAGCGGTGGGTGGACACCAATACCATACAGCCGATTCTCAAGATCAACCCTTCGTCAGGCAACGGGAAGGCTTCGCCAAACGACATGGCCTGGATGAAAGCGCGAAGCAGCGCGCGGCAATAATCCGCCAGTGGTGCGCCTTGCGGGCGCGCAGCGCAACGGAGCCGCCGCCCCTTTCCACTCAAGGCTGGTTGACAGCTTGGGGGCGTTGCCGTTCCACATTGTTGGCTTTCACCACCAGGTATCCGGTGGGCGGAAGGATGAAGTCGCCGTTATCTGCCAGGCGGACCGGGTCTCCGGAAGACAGGACCTTCCAGGCGGCGCTGCCGTGGTCGGCCGGGAAGGTTTTGGGTTCTTTGGCGTTATTCATGACAATCAGGACTCGGGACTGGGCGTCTGTTCTCTCATAAGCCAGGATGTTCTTGTCGCCGGGAAGCATGCGAAGCTCGCCGCCGATGAGGACCGGATTCTCCCGGCGTATCCGGGAAAGTTCTTTGACGACGCCGATGAGGCTGTCATCGCCGTAATTACATCCGTCCTCCTTCCAGGGATAGGGGCCGCGGTTCATGGGGTCGGCTCCGCCGGTCATGCCCACCTCGTCGCCGTAATAGATCGTGGGCGCGCCCGGGTAGGTGAACTGGAGGGCGAAGCAGAGGAGAAGCCGCCGGCGCATCTCGGGATAATTGGTCGCGCCGTATTTCTTGTAACCCAGGTCGAAAAGAGCGCGGGGCAGGTCATGGCTGGAAACGAGGTTCATCAGGGAGTAAAAAACGGGCTTGGGGTAATTCTCGCGGAGCATTTCCAGAGTGTCGCTGGTCAATGAGGCGTCGCCGCCGCCGGCGAAATTCAGGGCCGCCGCCCGGAAGATGTAATTCATGGTGCTGTCGTACATGTCGCCGGTGAAATACTTGCTGGCGTCAAACCAGACCTCGGCGATGGTGAAGGCGTCGGGATAGTCTCTTTTGATCTCTGTGCGCCAGTCCCTCCAGAAATCGTCGCTCTTCCACGGGGTGACGTCCATGCGCCAGCCGGCGATGCCCAAGGAGAGCCAGTATTTCATGACCGAGTTTTTGTCGCGGTAGGCGAAGTTTTTATACGAGTCAACTTCTCTCAGCGTGGCCAGCGTGGGGTTGGCCCACTGGCTGTATATCCGGTCGGGCCTGGTCGCGTTGCGGTTCCACTCGAACCATTGGTAATAAGGGGAGTTGGTGTGGATGGTCTCGTTCTCAAAGGCGCCGTTGGAATGGTACTTGCCGTAGCGGTCCATGTAGAGGGAGTCCGAACCGCAGTGGTTGAGCGAGGTGTCGAGGATGATGCGGATGCCGCGCTTTTTCGATTCGGCCACGAGCTGCTTGAAGGTATCGAGCGTGCCGAAGCTTTCGTCAATGGTCAGGTAGTCCTGCGTATCGTACTTGTGGTTGGACGGCGCCTGGAAGATGGGATTGATGTAGATGACGTTTGCCCCCAGATCGCGGATATAGTCCAGTTTCTGGATGATGCCGTCCAGGTCCCCGCCGTAGAAATCGTTGCAGTATTCCGAGTCGCTTTTTCCATCGCCCGGCACGTAAGGCTCGGGGTCGCACCAGTTGGTATGGAACTCGATGTTCCTGGTGCCGTAAAACTTCCTGAGGCCCACGACGGGATCGTTGCTTTTATTGCCGTTCTTGAAACGGTCGGGGAAGATATAGTAGATGACCATATCGCGGGTCCATTCCGGGATCTGGAAGCCGGGGCTATAGACCGTCAGGGTATAATAAGCCACCGACTTGTCGGAAGGGATGATTTGGCCCAAGCCGCCGGTGCTCTTGATCTGCACATGAGGGACCTTGACTTCGGTGGCGTTGTTGCAGAAAGAAGCCGTTTCCCCCAGGCCACCGGTCAGTTTGAAGTAATAGCCGTAAAGGGAAGGGTCCTGCAAAGCGAAGCTGGCCCGGAAAATGTCCTGGCCGTTGGTCACGCCCTTTTTCTCCATAGGGAAATTGGTGTAACTGGCGCGCGTGGTGTTTTCGTTATTGCCGGAAACCGTCGTTTTCACGACCTGGAGGGAAACCGACTGGAGACTGCCTGCTTTGGCCAGAAAGCGCATGGTAATTTCCGTGCCGGCCGGGACCGCGCCGAAGGGCGACTTGCAGAAACTGTCCCGAGAATTGTAATAGACGGCTTCAGGAACGGTGGCCGCAAGAGGTTTTTCCTCCCCAGCAGCCTTGCAGCTCAGGAAGGCAAGGAAGGCAGGGAGAATGAAGAGCCGGAATTTACTGAGACGGACAGGGATTTGCATTTTCATGGCGCTGGGCTAAATGGGTCTTGCGGGGGTTCATTTCGGGTGCGTTTTCCCCGTCCAGTTCATGCGTGGTTCAAAAAGAGTTTCAACCGCGGAGATATTTGACCACCGCCTCGGTGCGGGAATGGACGTGGAGTTTCTCATAGACGGTGCGGACGTAGCTGCGCACGGTGTCAATGCTGATGTTCATGCGGTCGGCGATTTCCTTGTAGGCGTAGCCTTTGGCCAGTTGATCCAGAAATTCCTTCTCCCCCGGCGCCAGGCGCGACACGGGCGAATTGTCGCCGCCCGGCTTGGAAAAAAACTGGACGACCCGCCGCGCCAGTTGCGGCGTCATGGGCGCGCCGCCGGCGTGAACGTCGTGGATGGCCTCGAGCAGCCGGGCCGAGGCGGTCCGCTTGAGGAGGTAGCCGCTGGCCCCGGCCTTCAAGGAATTGAAGAGGGAGTCGCTGTCCTCATAAACTGTCAACATGAGGAATTGCACCTTGGGCAGGAGGATTTTCAATTGCCGGACGCATTCCACGCCCTTCATGCCGGGCAGGTTGATGTCCATCAGCACCACGTCCGGCGGGCGGTTGGGGATTTCTTTGAGCGCCGTTTCGGCGTCGGGATAGTCGCCCGCCAGGCGCAGGGCCGGGGCGCGGCGGATGAGGGTGGCCAAACTGGTGCGGATGGCCTCGTCATCATCCACAATCGCCACTTTGATCTGGGTCTTTTCTGTCACAACGGTGGTCACGCTTTATTCTTAATTCTTTCCATGCGCCGGAACGGGGGCAAAAGGCAGCTTCACTCGGACGGTGGTCCCCTGGCCGGGCCGGCTCTGGATGGTCACGTTGCCGCCCATGGCCTGCGCGCGGCGGCGCATGTTGCCCAAGCCGTTGCCCCGGCTCTGTCCGTCGGGGTCAAACCCCTTGCCATCGTCCTGCACCAGGATTTCCAGCGCGGTGTCCGTGGCCTCGGCGCGGATGTGGACCTCGCGGGCGGCGGCGTGTTTGACGGCGTTGGCCAGGGCTTCCTTGACGACCAGAAAAATGTTGTGGCGGACGTCCGGCGGGAGCGGGCGGGCGGGCAAATCGGGCGGCAGGTCCAGCCGGCAACGAATCGCGCCGCCTTCGAATAATTCATTGGCAAAATGCACGATGTATTCCACCAGGCTTTGCAGCGAATCGCTGCCGGGCCGAACGGCCCAGACAATCTCCTCCAAGGCCCGCACGGTCTGATCGGCGGACTGGGAAATTTTGGCCGCGTGAATTTCCACTTGACTGGGATTGTCCCGGTCGCCCTTGAGCAGGCCGCTCAAAAGGGAAATGCGGGCGAGGGACGAACCCAGATCATCGTGCAAGTCGCGCGCGATCCGCTCGCGTTCATGGGCCAGGGCGCGCTCCTGCTCCAATTGTTCCAGGCGGCGCTGCAGTTTGCGCTTTTCGGCCACGCGCGCGGTGATCGCGATGGCCGCCAGCAAAGCGAGCGAAGCTGGCACCTGAAACCACCAAGTCTGCCATAAGAACGGCTTGACGGTGACGGAGACACTGGCGCCGGTGGTGTTCCAGCCCCCCTCGCCGTTGCCGGCGATGACCTCGAAACGGTATTTGCCGTAGGGCACATAAGGAAAGGAAGCCGAGCGGACCGAGCCGCCCTCCACCCAATCGGAATCCAGTCCTTGCAGGCGGTAGCGGAAGCGCACGCGTTCGGGAGCGTCGAAATTCAGGCCGGTGAAGCGGAACTCGAGCCGGTGCTTGCCGGGTCCAAGACGCAAGGATTCCGCCGCATCCGGCACCCCGTCCACCAGGGTCTCCTCCAGCACCACTGCGGGCGGGGGAATTTCCATGGTTTGGTGATGTGGGTCCGCCACCACGATCCCTTCCTGGGTTGGGAACCAGAGCAGGCCGGATTTGGTTCTGAGGCCAATCGGAAAAAAGCCGCTGATGCATTCCTCGGACAACATGCCCTCGGCGCGGCCATAGACCTGGGGATAGGTGGCCGGGATTTTTTGGGCGGCCAAATTCTCCAACTCATGCTTGCTGACACAAACAATGCCCCGGTCGCCGCCCAGCCAAAGGTTGCCGGTGTCATCTTCCAGGATTTGCGAAATGGTGTTTTCGGGAAGCCCTTCGCGGGTGGTAAAAGTCGCCAGGCGCCCCTCCTTCAACTGGCTCAACCCGCCGCCACCCGTTCCGATCCAAAGAGCGCTTTCCGCATCCAGGTAAAGAGTGCGGACCCAATCGCTGAGCAATCCGCTGCGTTTGGTCCAACGCCCGTTGGCGTTGCCTTCGACACTGAACAATCCATCGCCGGCGGTTCCCACCCACGTCGCGGAGCCATCCCGCTGCGGCACAATGGCTGTAATGGCATGGACGTGCAGCCCCTTGCTTTGTGCCAGCCACTGGCCATTGTCCTGCCACCAAAGCTCGCCTTGTCGAGTCCCCGCCCAGAGCCTGCCCTGGGCATCCTGCCCCAAGGCGCTGACGTCCATGTTGGTCAAGGTCGGGACGCCGGGTTGGCTCTCGACCGCGCGCACGTCCTGGAATTGGAGCAAGCCGCGCGTGCCGCCCATCCAGCAACTGCCGTCCCTGGCCATGAGCAGCGCGCCCACTTGACCATCCCCCGGCGACAAGCCCGCAGCGGGCAGGGACCTGAAATAACGGCCATCCCAAAGATAGAGGCCTTCGCTGGATTTGCCGGCCCAAATCACCCCCGGCGCAACCTCCGCCAGGCCCTGGACGGCGCCGTTGCCCAACCCCTCGTTGTAGCTGATGACGGACAGGTTTTTGGGCCGCAGCCGATTCAAGCCTCCGTGCGTGCCCACCCAAAGTTTTCCTTCCCGATCCACCAGCAGCGCTTCCACCAAATTGTCCGACAGACCGCTGCTGGCGTTGACCGCCACCAACTTCCCATGCCTGAACTGGAACAAACCCTCGCTCACGGAACCCGCCCAAACCGTGCCGTCGGGGTCCTCCGCGAGGGCGCTGACGTAATGCCTGGTCAGGTGACGGGGAAAGCGGTAGAACCGCCATTGCCCTGCCTCGCGATACAGCACCGAGTCGTCGCCCGCCCCGACCCAGATGCGCCCCTCATGATCCACCAGCAGGCAATGCGGATCCCGCAGCAAATTATCGAAGACCGGGTCGCGCACACGCGCAAGCCGCCCGCCCCGCAGACTGAACAGCCCCACGCCCTTGGCCCCGATCCAGATTGTGCCCTTGTGGTCGCTGAAGAGCGAAGTGATCGGTTTTCCGGCCAGTTCCTGTGGGGCGCTGAAAATATCCAGATGTTCGTTGCGCCATGCCACCAAGCCGGCTTCGGTGCCGACCCAAATCCACCCTTGGCTGTCCTCGGCCAGCGCGTTGACGGAATCGGACGGGAGTCCGTCTTTGGTGGTAAACGCGGCAAACCGGCCGTTCTGCCAGCGGCCCAACCCCCGGCCCACGCTCCCGATCCAGAGCGCGCCCTGCCCATCGCCCAGCAGCGTTTGCGCCGGCCCGGTTTGAAATCCCTCCGGCAAACCGAAGGACACAAATCTCGCCCCGTCGAATCGGCTTACGCCGGCATCGCTCCCCACCCAGAGGTAACCATCCTTGGTCTGGGCCAGCGCGCGCACGAAATTCTGCGGCAACCCTTGCTCGCGTTGCCACACCCGGAAGGTGAACGGCAGTTGGCCGCGCCCGATGGTCAGGCCCGCGTTGCCGGATTTGATGCCGCTTTCGTCCACCACGAAATCGCTGAACGAGGTGGCCATGGCCATCTCGCTGAAGATCCATCCATCGCCGCCGCCGCCGTGGCGCAGGCGGATTTGGTTGAAGGAGGCGTTGGCGGCGAAGGTGGTCGTCAGGCTGGCCATCTGGCTGGCCTCGGTGGCGCCCGGCCCAAGATCGGGGTCCAGCCAGACGGTGACCAGGTCCCTGCCCCCCGCGACATATTGCACTTTAAAAACAAGCGTCCGCTCAATCCCCTTGCGCGGCAGTTCATACTCAAAATACCCGCCGCGCCCCGCGGACAAGGGCTTGGACGAGTGCAAGTCAATGCCGAAATCGGTGGTTTCATTATTGGTCTTGCCGGTTTCAAAGACATTGAAATTGGTTTTGCCCGCCTCAAAAACATTGAACACGCCGTAGGCCCAGGCGCTGAGCGCGTTGCCTACCGCCAGCCGCTCCGTGTCCCCTTCGTAAAGCTCGAAGGCGGCAAAATAAGGCTCCGTGCCCGCATCCGAGATCGGGTTGACGTGAAACTTGAAGTAAAGCGTATCCGTCGCCGTTTCGTCCCGCTTCACCGACCCGCCTAGGATGTCCGTGCCCGGCCCGGTCTCGTGCGCGAGCGTGGCTCCCAAATCGCTCCAGATGATGTCGGCCGGGCAGGAGGCCGCTGCCAGGAACACCAATCCCATCGGCAGCCACGCCCGTGCAGAGCGGCGGACCGAGAATGCGGCAGGTGTGAACATGGGCAAAATATGGGTCAAGCGGCGGCGCAAGACAAGCGCCTAAACTTAAGTTCTGGCTTGAACGTTGCCGAAATTGATCGGCCCTTGTGAAGCACCGCAATTGTAATTCCCTATTCCGGGCTTGATACTCTCATAGAGCAAGATAAGTTATTGACCCATGCAAACGTACTGCGTCAGCGTGGATATTTGCTCGGACGATGTGACCCTGGGCGAAATGGTCCAAGTTCTTGGCATGCCCGACAAGAAAGGTTCCTTTGAACGAGGTAGACGCATGAAATTGCTGAAGGAGCAGAAGCCATTTATCGGTAAGACTGCATGCTGGCGGATTGAATCAACGATTGCAAATGATAAACCTGTGGACCTGCATCTAAAGAGTCTTTATCGGCGAACCGCCAAGAACATTGCGCGTGCCAGGCAGGAGTTCGGTGACAGGATCAGAATAGCTGTGAATATTGGAATTTTCTTCGGTTTGTCGACGACCGTCCGCGGAATGATCAAAGTCAGCGCATTCCGATTGAAGGATTTCGTGGACATAGTCGATGCTGTGGAGATATCTGCCTATCCATATTCAGAATAATTAGGCGGCCTTAATAAATAAATGACGAGGCCACGAAGGGGTCAAGCCCGGAATTCGGAATTACAATTCGAGAGGGGCGATTCGAGAATAAGTGACAAACCGGTGCAAGCCCATACCTGCTGGTGGCGGCATTGGCCCCAATGTTGCGAGGGCAGGCGATTGCACACGGCCTTCAGGGCGCAATCCGGGGGATTCTCCTTCGCCAAAGCTTCCTCTTTCGCCTGGCCTGCGGAGGACAGGCGGGAACGCGCATCCTCCGTCGAGCCTATGGAGGACGGGGCGGGGAAATTTCCCACTTCGGAAAAACGCTGGTGTGACTGTTTACCGAATCTGCCGAAGAAAATCATCCACTTCAACCCCTCCGTCGCGCAAGGCTCCTTTCAATGTATAACGATCCACCTCCGCATGGAACGGAAACACAATCCTTCGTCCATCCGGGTGCTCCATCTTGACGTGGCTTCCCTTGCGATGGCTTTCCAAAAAACCGAGCCGCTGCAATGCGGTCAACACTTGCCGGCCAGACAGCAACGGCAACTTCATATTGTCAACTCGACAACTTCCCGCTCCTTGTTCGCGGTCAACTCAGACGGTGACGGCTCCAAATACAAATCAATGGCTTCCCGGACATTCTTTAGCGCCTCCTCGCGGGTCTTGCCTTGCGACCAACAGCTTTTCAGCGACGGGCAATGCGCGACAAAGTAGCCATCCTCACCCTGCTCAATGACAATTTTCAGGTTCACAAAAGGAATTTCGTCCTTCGGCTCCAAGTTTTCAAGCAGAGAGTGGAAAAATTTTGGCCTTGTCAGCGGGAATTGCCCAAACCCCTGAAAGCCGGCTCGAAAAGTGGCAAATCGGATGGGGGCGGCGACGAGATGCGGCCTCTTAAGCTCGGGGAATTGACTTCATTCTTTGCGCGGCATTTTGCACTCTTCATTGAAATGTATCGCGGACGATTAGCTCCCTCGCCGACGGGATTGCTCCACGCGGGCCATGCGCGGACTTTTTGGACGGCGCAGCAGCGCGCGGAGTCGGCCGGCGGCATTCTGGTCTTGCGCAATGAGGACCTAGACGCGGAACGCTCGCGGAAGGAGTTCGCGGCGGCGATGGTGGAGGATTTGTGCTGGTTCGGCTTTCGCTGGCGGGAAGGCCCCGACTGCGGGGGGCCGTACCGGCCCTACGCGCAGAGCGGACGTTACGTTTTTTATCGGGCGGCGCTGGAAAAACTGCGGGCGGCGGGCTGGATTTATCCGTGCCGATGTTCGCGCCGGGATGTGTTGCGGGCCTTGCGGGCGCCGCACGCGGAGGAGGAGGAACCGGTCTATCCGGGCACCTGCCGGCCCAAGCCTGGCGCCACTTTCGCCAGCCAAAATTCCACGCCGGCCAACTGGCGGTTCCGCGTGCCGGACGGGAAGGCGATCTGTTTTGAGGACGGTTTTTTCGGCAGTCAACAATTCCAGGCCGGGAAGGATTTTGGCGATTTTGTGGTCTGGCGGCACGATGACGCGCCGTCCTATCAACTGGCCGTGGTGGTGGATGACGCGGCCATGAAAATCACCGAAGTGGTCCGGGGCGTGGATTTGCTCCTCTCCACCGCGCGCCAGTTATTGCTCTACCGGGCCTTGGAACTGGAGCCGCCCGCCTTTTATCACTGCCCTCTCCTCACCGACGAAGCCGGAGCGCGCCTGGCCAAACGGCATGACGCGCTGAGTCTGAGGAGCCTGCGGGAAAATGGGAAAACCCCGCAAATGGTGCGGGAGTCGTGGCAGGCTTAAGCCCCGCCTGGATTTACTTGGCGGCGGCGGGCGCGGCCCCGGCCTCGGCGGCGGGCGCGGGCGCGGGAGCGGCGGGGGCGGGGGCTTTCTTTTCCTTCACCACACGGCCTTCCTTTTCCTTGACCAGAGTGGCGCCCTTGCCGATGCGCTGGCGCAGGTAAGTCAGTTTGGCGCGGCGGACCGCGCCTTTGCGCTCGACTTCCACCTTTTCGACCCGGGGCGAATGTTCGGGGAAGACGCGCTCCACGCCCTCGCCGTAGCTGATCCGGCGCACGGTAAAGGTGGAATTCAATCCGTGCCCCCGTCGGCCGATGACGACGCCGGCAAAGATTTGGATGCGTTCCTTGTCGCCTTCCACGACCTTGGTATGCACCCGCACGCTGTCGCCCACGCCGAAGACGAGCGGTTCCTTGCGATATTGTTCCTTTTCAATTTTGTCCAAGATTATCTGGTTCATAAATTCTCATCTTTCTTTGCCAAATCGGGACGCCGTTGGGCGGTCCTCGCCAGCGCCTGTTCCTGGCGCCACTTTTCAATGGCGGCATGATTGCCGGACAACAAGACGGGCGGAACTTTCATCCCGCGAAAGTCCGCCGGCCGCGTGTACTGCGGATATTCCAGCAGCCCGCGGCTGAAGGATTCATCCACCGCGCTTTGGTCGTCCCCCAGCGCTCCGGGCAGCAGGCGCGTCACCGCGTCTATGACGACCATCGCCGCCAGCGTCCCGTTGGTCAGCACATAATCGCCGATGGACAATTCCTCGTCCACCCACTGCTCGCGCACCCGTTCGTCCACGCCCTCATAGGCCCCGCAAATCAACAGCAGGGCCGGACTGGCCGCCAACTCGCGCGCCACGCTCTGCTGAAACATCCGCCCCGCCGGACTCATCAAAATCACCCGTGTCTCCGCGCCCTTGAGGGCCTGGAGCGCCTCAAAAATCGGCTCGCATTTGAGCACCATTCCCGGACCGCCGCCGAAGGGCCGGTCATCCACCGTTTTATAGTTGTCGTGGGTGTAATCGCGCAAATTATGCACCCGCAATTCCAGCAGCCCGGTCTGGCGCGCCCGCTGGAGGATGCTCGCGTCAATCGGTCCCGTGAACATTTCCGGGAACAAGGTGAGCACATCAATCTTCATGCTCGCGCAAGGGCGGGGTCCGGCCCGCCGTCACCCGCTGGGCGGCGGTTTTTTCTCCTCGACGATGTCCAGGGTGCAACGCAGTCCCTTCCGGGCGCTGCCAGCCAGCAGCAACGAGCGGATGGCGTTGATGGTGATGCCCTGGCGTCCGATGATCCGACCCACGTCGTCGGGGTGCAGCCGCACCTCGTAGATGGTCAGGGAATCCTTGACCACCGGAGTGACGGTGGCCGCTTCGGGATGTTCCACCAACCCTTTGACCACAAACTCAAGAAAGGCTTGCATAGGCCGGAAAACTTTCAGGCGGGGACGACCGCTTTGCCCAGCCGTTTCAAAAAGCTGGCGACGGTGCCGCTGGGTTGCGCGCCTTTGCTGATCCAATACTTGGCGCGTTCGAGGTCCACCTTCACATTCTCGCCCTTTTTGCGGGGCTGGTACGTGCCGATTTCCTCGATGAACTTGCCGTCGCGCGGGCTGCGGGAATCGGCCACCACGATGCGGAAATAAGGGGCATTCTTTGCCCCGACCCGCTTCATACGAATTCTGACTGCCATAATTTTGTCATGTCGTGGCGGCGCGGAGCCACGCGTAATTACCGCCCGCCGCACAGGCGGCGTCCGCAAAATAGTTGGGAAGCCTAGCCGCGCCCTGGCCGCTTGGCAAGCCCTGTTTTTCGGGAATTTCGGGCCCGCCCCCCAGCCAGCGCCGGAGCACCCGGGCAACGCTTTCTTGGAAAGCATGATATGACATCGCCGTGATTCAGGAAAATTGCAGTTCAAGATGGTCGAGATGGTCATCTTTGATGAACTTGAGAAACCGTTTGATCCTCCCCGGTTGCGCCCAGTTGCACGTGCCCTCAATGCTCAGTGATTTGAGGTATCTTTCAATATTGGAATTTGTCAGACGGTCGAGCAGATTCTCGGCTTCCGCCAATGAGGAACAAGGAATGAAGGCGTGCATGGCCTGATTCGCCTGCCACGGCTTTCCCCGGTGCGAAGAGAAAACACGCGGATTGAAATGGCTCTTGCCGTAAGCTTCCCACACGACCTTGAAGGGAGCAAAACAGTAGTCCCCGACTCCCAGGCAAGCCCACCAGACCCCTCGCTTAATCCAGGTGTGAAGCAGACTGCCCTTGCGCGATACCAGGAGTTCCTTTTGGGTTTGCAGATAGGCCAGCAGGGCTGGATGAGCGAGTAACGCGTTCTTATCCAAAGGGCGCCCGGTTCGTTCGTCATAAGGCAGTAATATATGCTTCCTGGGGGTTGCGCTCTTTTCCCGAAAACATTCCTTGGTGATGAGCGGAAAGACAAATTCGCCCGGCAAATCCGCGGGCAATTCATCGAAAATGAAGGCGCGATTCGCGCCACAAGTGTTAACGCCCTGCCTCGGTTTTTGGTTTTCCCTGATCTCAATGACCGACGGACGGGAAAGCTCTTCAAACTCCTTTTCGGATTCGAAGAGGGAGAGAGGAGCGGTCGCTTCCCCGACCGGCGCCGCCAAACGCGCGTCCCACCCCGTCTTGGTTTCAACCCTGTATGGAATTGGAAAGGCGGTGACACAATCACGCTGGAAGTGTGCCACGCCAAACCGGGTGGTGATTTCCTGGAAAACCTCGGATTCCCTGAAATCCAAAAGCTCAATCAACCCGAAAGTCGAACCCTTGATCGCATTTCTGCGGAAGCCCGAATGAGCTCCGTCGTTCAGAAATAATGACATCGGAAGAAAGTAAAACGCTTCGCCATTTTGCCGGAGATTCAGATTGAGTGTGATGGTGACAACCAGCGCCGACAAATCGACCCGCGAACTGCCGAGCAGCAATGCTTGAGGGTCCGCAACCAGGCCGTTCTGAAGGAACGCGCTCTTGAGCACCGCTTTGTATTCTGCCGGAAGGTCATTGAAGTTTGCCCAAGGCGGATTTCCCACCAGAACATCGAATCTCAGCCGTGGGTTATGTAGAACGATATCCGCACAGAGTGTGTTTTCTTCGGCAAAATCGCGGCCGAATTTCTGACGAAAGGCGGTGTGAAAATCTCGAATGAATCTGCTCTCCCGTTCGATCAAGAAGAGGCGCGCCAGCATCGGATCGCTGACGCTGAGACCCATTTGCGCGGCCTCATCCATTAGGGCGTGGACAAATACGCCCTGGCCGGCAGTGGGATCACACACCGTCGCGCCCTCAACCCACCTGGAAACAATACGAAACTCCCGCACCAACCACCGTGCCCAGTGGAGCGGGGTAAAAACAACACCGACAGGTTTATCGGCCAAACTGGAATTTTGTGTAGCCACCGCTTTTGAAAGCTTCAATAGCCTGAATCCGGCTCTGCGCGTCGCGCCCGACGCGCTGATAATGTTTGATGGCGAGATCGGTAAAGAAATCGTAGAAACGGTTGATGTCCCGTTCCCATTCGATCTCCTGCCACACCTGGTTGATCGTATAATTGAGACGCACTTGGCCAGTGCCAAGGTTTTCGATTCGATACGCGGTCACGGGCAGGCAGGTGAACGGAGCAACTCTGATGTATTCCAAATCCCTCGCCTCGGCACTGGCGCCGGACTGATTGTGGCCAAACTCCGCAATGATGAACTGACCACGATCATTTGCGAGGAACTTGAGCAGATTGCCCACAGCGCAAATGCCGCCATCGGAGTACTTTGTGCTGTCCAAATCTTTGGTCTTTACGTCCACGCCGACAATTCGCTCCTCAATCTTGAACCCGAAGTCGAAAATTGTTCTGCGTCCAGGCAACTCAACCGGAACGAATCCACCTCGCGAACAGATAGCCTCCCAGTTCTGTTTGATCCTGTGTTCGATCATCGCGCCGAAGGCGCGCGAATCTTCCCTTGCCGCAATGCCGGAGCGCAATTCCTCGAACAGCGTTCCTAGTTCGCTTTCGAGCTTCTGGGATATGTCGCGTAAATCCATGATCGGGCATTGTTGACTAATTTTTCTGCCTGGGGATGATAATAAACCTCCGAGCACTTCTCCACAAACTCTTTCGACATTTCTTCCCTAAACCTCTATTTCCAGACGTTACCGGGTAACATTTTCCCGTGAGGCAACAGGGGCCTCCTTGGGAAATCCTGACCTTCCTGGCCGGGTCACGCGCACGGCCACGTGCCGGGCCTGGAGCAAAATGAATTTTTTGACCTCCACGGTGACGCCGGCCGGCTTGAACTCGCGCAGGATCATTTCGGCCAGTTCCAAGGCGAGGGTCTCGATCAATTTCCAGCTCCGCCCCTGCCCATAATCCAGCAACCGCCGGCTCACGGCCTGGTAATCAATGGTGCGCTCCAGGTCGTCGCCCGTGCCGGAAAAATCGCGCTCCATCTCCACGCTCAGGGTCAGGCGCTGGGGTTTGGCCCGTTCCTCCTCCGGCACGCCCACGCGGAAAAACACGGTCAAATCCTGGATGACGATCCGGTCCATATGGGGAGATCATGAATTGCTCTGGGCGGCGGCCAGTTCGCGGCGGTGGAAGAGAAGAACGCCGGCCACGCCAAAAAATCCGCCCATCAAAATGACGATCTGCTCCACCGCCCGGGCCAGTTGTCCCCAGGTAATGCTGTGGCCGGTGCTCAACGAATCCACCGGCGAAAAGCCCTCCACCAGATTGATAATCTTGAGGGCGGCGGTAAAGACAGGCACGGCAATGCTGTCAATGACTTTTTTAGCCACGCCGGGTTTGTCCGAGCTGAATTCAAAAATGCTCTTTTGCTCCTGCACCGCGCTCAAGGTGCCGGTGGAAAGGCCCACCAGCAAAACCGCCAGCGAACAAAAGGACGCCACCGGGAAGGATAAAAAACTGGCCGAGGCCAGCCCCACCGCCGAAAGCAACGCCAGCCAGCAAAGAATCACGGCCAGGCCGCGCGCGAAGTTGATCCCGAAGCTGCTTTCCCGGTAGAGCACTTCAAAGCCATTCTCCATCGGGAAAAACAACGAGGTGTCATTGAGATTGCCGCAGGCCACACACAGGTTGCCGTTGGCATCGAGCAACGGGGGCACGGTGATTTCCTGGAAGGAATCAGGCGGCAGCGTCTCCTCAAAGAACTGCGCGGGCGCGTTGGTCGGCCCGACCCGCCAGACCATCTGATACGTCGCGGCCGGATTGGGATCGGCCACGTGCAGCATGAAGCGCAGTTGCATCGGTTCCTGGCGCACGCGCGGCGGCAAGCTGCTCAAATTGATGACCCACAGCTTGGAGTATTGGGGCGGCACCTCCTCCACCTCCGACCGGGCTTGAGCGGCGATTCGGTTGTTCAACTCTTTGACGTCCTCGGGGGCGAGTGTCGCCGACGGATTCTGCTTGTGCCACAGGGCGGTCAGGCGCTCGATTTCCGGCTTCAGATCCGGCGGCCTTTCCCGGGCGGCGGCGCGCGCGACAAAAATCTCCTCCTGGAGAATTCTTTGCTGCTCGGCAGGCAGCCGTTGGGACCGCCATTGCAGGAGCAGGTAAACGGAGGCGCCGGACAAGGCGAGCAGCGTGGCGTTAAGGGCCAGAATGCCCGCCCATTTGCCCAGCCAGATTTGCCACCGGGCAATCGGTTTGATGCTGACCACCTGCATCTGGCCCTCCTCCACATCCCGGGCCAGCGTGCCACAGGAGAGCCAAAGGGTGGCGAAACCGAGCAGGACGGTGATCGCGCTCAAGGTGTAAGTGAGCACAATCTGGGTCAGCCCCTTGGCCGTGCCGTCGTCTTGCAGGATCAGCGGCAGGCCGACCACCGCTGCCACCAGCAGCACGGCCATCACCCAAAAAAGCCGGTATCGAAACGCCGACTTCCAAGTCAACCGCGCCATGGTCAGAATGCGGTTCATTTCTTGGAAGGTTCATCAGTTTTTCCCAAAAGGGCGGACAATTTTTCGTTGGCCTTGCCAAGGTCAACGGGCGCCGGCGCCGCCGGCGCGGGCGCGGGCGCGGCAGGGCGCGGTTCCGCCGCTTGGGCCAGCTCCGCCAGTTTGGCTTCATCAATCCGGGCGGCGGGGGCCGGGGCGGCGTCCGGTTCGCGCGTCTTGGGGGCGGCGGCAACGGTCAGGCGTTCGAGCATCTTCTCGGAGGCGGGCGGCGAGTCGGCCTCGCCGCGGAGATAGGCGGCGACGAGGCTGCCGGAAGTTGCGCCGGAAGTTTCCGAAAGGTTCTCCTTGGCTTTGCGCACCACCTCCAAAAAGTAGCTCTCCAGGTTCTGGGTGGGGGTGTCCACCTCCACTTTTTCCGCGGCGACGTCGTGCCCGATGGTGTCCAGCACCTTTTGCATCGTTTCGCGCGACAGGGGCGGCATGGTGATGCGCACGGTGTCGGGTTTGGCCAGCAGTTGCTTCAACGTCCCCATCGCCTGGACCCGCCCTCCGTAGAGAATGACCACCCGGTCGCACACGTCCTCCACATCGGAAAGCAAATGGCTGCTGAGAATGACCGTTTTGCCGCGGCGGGCCAGGGTCAGGATCAAATCCTTGACTTCGCGGCAGCCGATGGGGTCCATGCCGGCGGTCGGCTCGTCCAGAATAATCAGTTCCGGATCGTTGATCAGGGCCTGGGCCAGGCCGATGCGGCGTTGCATGCCCTTGGAGAATTCGCCCACCACGCGGGTGCGGACACCGCTCAAGCCCACCATTTCCAAAAGTTCCTCGGTGCGGCGTTTGCGCTGGCCCGGCGGCAAGTCAAATAGATTTCCAAAAAACTCCAGCGTCTCGCGCGAGTCCAGGAAGCGGTACAAATAGGATTCCTCGGGCAGGTAGCCGATGAGCGATTTGGTGGCGACGTGGCGCGGGGAGTGGCCGAAGACTTCGATGTGCCCGCGGGTGGGATAGAGCAAGCCCAGCAGCATTTTCACCGTGGTTGATTTGCCCGATCCGTTCGGGCCGAGCAACCCAAAAACCTCCCCGCGCCGGACTTCAAAATCCACGTTGTCCACCGCCCGCGCCTTGGGGCGGCCCCAGAAATCCTTGAAGACCTTGGTCAAGCCGCGGACGGAGACGACCGTGTCCGAGGATGGCGGATTGCGCCCGCCTCCGCCAAGGCTTTGGCGGGCAAGGATTGCGGATTGCGGATTTTCGGGAGTGGCGGGCATGGGAGGCGGCTACGCCGGGGTTGCGGCCAGTTGCGGGCGCGCGGCGCTGGGCGGTTGGCTGGGGGACTCAGGGATGACCGGCAAATGCGGCTCCAATTCCTCGCCTTGACGCACCAGGCGGGCGCTGTTGAACACCACCAGGAGCGAGCCGGTCACGTGCATGAGGGCGGCGACGATGGGAACGATGTAGTTCATGGCGGCCAAAACCAGGCCGCCAATGACAAAGACCACCCCAATCATAAAATTCTGGTTGATGACCGAGCGGGTCTGGCGGGAGAGTTTCACCAGGAAGGGCAGCCGCCGCAGATCGTTGTTCATCAGCGCAATGGTCGCGCTGTGGATGGCCACTTCGCTCCCGGCCGCGCCCATGGCGATGCCCAGGTCGCCCGCCGCCAGCGCTGGCGCGTCGTTGACGCCGTCTCCGACCACGGCCACGCGGTAGCCCTTGGCCTTGATCTGCCGGACAAACTCAACTTTGTTCTGCGGCAGGCATTCGCCGATGACCTCTTCACAACCGATTTCCCGCGCCACGCGCGTCGCCACCGGCTGGCGGTCGCCGGAGACCATCGCGATGCGGCGGACGCCGGCGCTCTTCAAGTCGGCCAGCGCCTCGCGGGCCTCGCTCCGGGTCTGGTCCTGTAGGCCGACCCAGCCGACGCACCTGCCGTTGCGCGCCACGAAGATCAGGCTGAATCCCTCCGCCTCGCTCAGATCCACCGTGCCGAGAAAATCTTCCGTCACGCCCTGCTCCTTGAGCCATTGGGCGCGGCCCACCAGGATTTTCGCCCCGTCAATTTGCGCGCTCACGCCCCGCCCGGCGGCTTCGGCAAAGTCCGCGGGTTCGACCAGCGGAACCCCCGCTTCGGCCGCCAACTGCCCCAGCGCCTTGGCCGTGGGATGGTTGCTGTATTTTTCCGCCGAGCCGGCCATGCGCAACAGCTCCGCCGGCGCCGTGCCGGCCAGCGGGGCGAGGCGGCTGACGGCCATCTTGCCGGTGGTCAGCGTCCCGGTTTTGTCAAATACAAAGGCGTTGATCCGCGCCGCCAGCTCAATGTCGCCGACGTTCTTGATCAGGATCCCCAGCCGGGCCGCGGCCGAGAGCGCCGCCACCATGGCGCTGGGCGTGGCCAGGATGAACGCGCACGGGCAGGCGACGATGAAGACGGAAATGACGCGGCTCAAATCCGCCGTGAAGGCCCAGACCAGGGCGCCGATGACCAGCACCAGCGGGGTGTAAAAACCCATGTATTGATCAATGATGCGCATGATCGGCAGCTTGGTCTTTTCCGCCGCCAGAATCAGATCGCGGACTTTGCCCAGGGTCGTGTCCTGGCCCGCCCGCGTCACGCGGATTTCCAGCGCGCCGGTCAGGTTCTGCGTGCCGGCAAAAACTTCGTCGCCCGGCTTTTTGTCCACGGGGAGCGATTCGCCGGTGATGTTCGCCTGGTTGAAGGATCCCTGGCCGCTAACGATCAACCCGTCCGCCGCCACGTTGTCGCCCGGCCGCACGCGGATGACATCGCCCACCGCCAGCAGCTTGGTTTCCACTTCCTCCTCGCCCTGCGGGGTAAGGCGGCGGGCTTTGAGCGGGGTCAGTTTGATAAGCGATTCGATGGAGGCGCGCGCCCCCTCGGCGGTGCGGGTTTCGATGATCTGGCCCAGCAGCATGAAGAAGGCGACGACGCCCGCTTCCTGATAATGGCCCGAACCGAACGCAATGGTCACCGCCAGGGCGACCAGTTCATTGGTGGTGAGCAGGCCGCGCCGCAAATCCACGAAGGCGGTTAAAATGATGGGATACCCCAGGATGAGTGCCCCGATCATCGCGCTGGCCGCGGCGACCGGCTCCGCCGCGCCCTGGAACATCCACGAGAGCCATCTGACCGCGAAGGAATTGAGGACGAAGAGCAGCCCAATCAGCGTTTGCGCCAAGGGGAGAACCGTGTGGCTGTGGTCGTGTTCGTGGTCGTGGGCGCAATCCGGGCAGGAGGCGCCGTGCTCATGCTCGTGCCCGTGTTCCTCCCGGCTCAGCAAAGATGTAACTTGCATAGGTCAATGATAGCTCAAGATTCCGGCAATTCCCAGCCGAGGGATCTTCCGCTCATGGGCTGGGTTGGTTGGTCGAGGTCACCACCGGCGTCGCCGGCCCGCTCAGGTGGATGCGCAATTGGCGGCCATCCAGGCTGGGCAGCACCTCGGTCAACTGCGCGTTGGCCCAAACCTTTTTAAACGTCTCGGCCTGGAGCAGGCGTTGCACCAGTTGCGGGTCCCGCTCGTAATCGGCCAGCAGCCGCGAAAAATTCGTCGCCTCCGCCCCGATCAGGCCGACCATGCGCGATCTGGCGGCGTCGGCGGTCTTGATGCGCTTTTCCTTTTCGCTGCGCGCTTCGCCCAACACCTGGGTCCGGTGATCGTTGGCTTTGATGATTTCGGTTGCGCCCTGCGAGATGGCCTGGACGACTTTGTGGAAATCATTCAACAGCGTCAGCGGCGGCGAGGTCTGCGGATCCACCCCGTCCACCGTGATGCCCAGGTCCTGCTTTTCCACCAACTCGCGCATCCGCGCCTCCACCGCCTCTTTGAACGCCGTCGGCTGCGCGCTCAGGGCGTCGTCCACCGTGAAGTGGCTGGCGGTGTACAAAAGCGCGTTGTTCAGATCATTGGTCACGAACGTCGCCGCATCGGCAAAGTCAAAATGAAATTTGATCGGGTCGGTGATCCGGTAGCGCGCGCTGGCGGCCAGGTGGATGATGTTGGTGTCGGCCGTCAGCGCGTAGCTGATGGTGGCGGGGTCCAGCGACGGCTGCGGCTGCGGGTCGGGCGCTCCCCTGGCCCGGTCCTCCGCGCTCAGATACCAGCCCACAGTGGAATCGGCCCGTTGCGACGACTTGAATGGAATGAGCACCACCTCGTCAATCGGCCGGGGCCAGGCGAAATGAGGGCCGGGGCCGAGCAGCGCCGCCTCCCCTTTGCCGACCGGCCGGCCCAACCGCAGAATGATCGCCTTGTTCTGCTCCTTGACCGTGAAAAAACCCGATCCGAAAAACACCAGCACCAATCCGACCATGATGATCTGGATGATGAAAAAACTGCTGCGCAACGCCTCCGACAGCGCCTGCGTGCCCGCATCCTCGGGCAAGGGCGCCTCCGGCGCGCCGCCGGCCGGCCGCTTCAACTCGTTGGATTCCGCTTCGTTCATGTGTCAATACAAATGGTCGCGAGTCTCGCCGCAAATCTATTTTTGAGTTTGCGCCGGCCCTGGGTTCCCCGCCTCCGCCGGTCTGGAGCTTTGCAGCAATTCCAGGCCCGGCGTGGTATGGTCCAGAATCCACGTCGTTTTGTCCTTGCTCAACTCTTCCAGCATGTCCAGGTCCATGATGAAGCTGGCAAACGGGGGGTTCTGCCGCAACACTTGCAGCGAATTGACCATCGCCGCCTCGCCCTCGCCCCGGATTTCCTTGGCCCGCGCGTCGGCCTGGGCCAGCAGTTTGGCCGCCTCGCTGTCCGCGTCGGAGGTGATTTTGATGGATTGTTCCTGGGCGTCCGCCGTGATTTTGGTCACGACCGTGGCGCGCTCGGATTTCATCCGGTCAAAGACGCTCTGGGTGTCGCTGGTCGGCAGTTCGATGCTTTTGATTTGGACAAACCGGACTTCGATGCCGTAATTGCCCGCGCGCACCTTTTCCTGGACCTTGGCCAGGATTTCATTTTCGATCTGGGGGAGTTTCATCTGTTTTTCGTCCGCGGAAAGGAAATCCGAAAAGACGTGTTTCCCCGCCACCTCCAGCTTGGCCGAGCGCACGATGTTTTCCAGGGTGCTTTTCGCCTCGGTCACGGAACCTTCGCGAAATTTGGGAAAAAACTTGTAAGGGTCCTCGATCCGCCACCCGGAATAAGTCAGCAACAGAATGATGTTTTGATCCGGCAAGGTCAGCGGCTCCAGCCGGTCCTCCAGGCTGTGGACGCGTTGATCCAGATGATAGACCTGTTCGATCGGCCAGGGCCATTGCAGTCGCGGACCGGGGTTGGTGATCACCCGGTTCTGTTCCAGCTTGCCGAACAGAGTGACCACGGCCACCTCGGATTTCCGCACCTGGAAGACAAAGAGCATCAGGCCGAAAATAAGCATGAGCAGGAAGGCAACGGCGATGGTGAGGGGACTTCGTTTCATATTACTTGTTCTCTTTGGGGATCGTGAGGAGGTTTCCCAAATCTCGGATTTTGTCCTCGAGGTTGAACTCGAATATCTGGTTGGTGTTGCTGGCCGTCGCCAGCACCAGTTTCTTCTGGGCGTTCCGGGTGCTTCTCATCAGCACGTCCAGATAGGCCCGGTGCTCATAGACGCCGTCGGCGCCCGGCGCCGCCGCAAACGCCAGCGACTGGTTGGCAAACAAATTGGCGCGCGCCGTCGCGTTGGTGATCGCGCCGGCTTTTTCCGCCCCGGCTTCGGCCAGCCGTTTGTAGGCCTCGCCGCCGGCCAGGGCGTTGGTCAGGATCTGGTGCGCCTGGGCATCCAGGATTTTTACTTCGCCCTCCTGCCTCGCGCTCACCACCTTCTCGTAAGCGTCCACCACCTTCACCGGCGGGTGGATGTCCTCCAATCCCACAAAGGTGATGTTCACCCCAAGCCCGCGCGCGTTGCTCTCCGCCTGAATGGCCTCGCGCAACGTAACCGCCGCTTTGCTCCGTCCGCGCGACATCAAGTCGTCCAGATCCACGCTCGCCAGAAATCGCACCACTTCGCGCCGCGTCAGCATTTGCAGGAGGTTGGTCGGATCGTCGTTCAGGTAGGCCCAATCCACGAGGTTGGTGATCTGGAACTGAACGGGAATGCTCACCGCCAGATAATTGACCGGCGGGATGCGATGGGCGCCCGTTTGATTGGTGGAGGCGGCTTCGTTCGTGGTCTCGCCCGGCAAATGGGCCGCCCGGTAGGCCACCAGGAAATTGTCTTCCTTGGCATGGGCTGTGGTCCATTGAATGACCTGGGCCTTCTCCGGTTCCGCGCCGACAATGAAGCTCTGAATTCGCTCCGTGCGATACCGATACACCTGGTCAATCGGCCACGGCAGCTTGCAGTGCAGTCCCGGCCCGATCACTTCCCGTCCGCGGACCGGCGCGCCGCACCGCTCCAGCAGCGCTTGTTCGCCCGGCTCAATCACCACCACGCAAGAGGAGAGCACCAAAACGCCCACTTGCGCCAGCACCAGCCACGCCAGCGCCCGTTCCAGAAAGCGATAAAACCACGTCTCCGAAACCTTGAACCCAAATTGATAATCCAGCGCGTGCGCCGCCGTCGTGATGATCGCCTCCGGCTGGCCGAGTAATCCCACCAGCCGGCTCTCGTAAAGCAGCCGCGAATCCTTCCCCTTCACCCGCACCCGGTAAATCTCCAGAACCAGGCCCACCAGCGCCTCGATGGCAATCAAACCGGCCACCACGCACAACGCGCGCGCCACGATGAAATCCGCCTTCCCGAACCCCGCCAGGCCGGCCCCAACCGTCGCCGCCACGGTGAAAGAGGCGTAGGCGCTGAGCAGCAAATACGCCGCCCCAGGGCGCAGCAGCCGCTGCTTCTGCAAACGCGCCAGCCCGCTGGAATACTTGCCCAGCAAAAAGAGAATCAGCCCCATCAACCCCAGCAACGCCATCGCCAGCGTGGCCCGCTCCTTCTCGATGCCGGGAACCGCGCCGGCGTGCTGCCAGCCGAAGAAAGCCGCCGCCCCGGCCAGCCCCATCAGCAGCACCGTCAAAGCCGGGATGAAAAACCGCTCAAATTGTTCCCGCGAACGCCGGGCCGGGAACGTGTCCTCCTGCGACGCCGCGAAAATGGAGGCCCCGCCGCGGGTCTTGCTCAATTCCTCCAGTTCCAGCCTCTCCAACTCTTCCCGCGCCTCCAGGCTCATCTGGCAATAGCTCAAAAGGGCCACCAGCACGCCCAAGGCCGCCAGGATCGCGCCCATCAACCCTGAGACCGAGGCCACATACCGGCTGATCAGCAACATCCCTCCCGCCGCCGCCAGCAGGACAATCCAGTTGACCAACCCCATTCTTTTAACGCTTTGCTCCATTCAATTCCTCAACTCAATTCTCGATCTTCAAACAGCGCCAGCGCCAGCGCCAGCACCGCTCCGACATAGCCAACGGTGTAACCCAGGGCCTTGCCCAGGTAACTTGCCGGAATGTGCCCCTTGCCTTCCAGCAAGTCGGCCACCCAGAACAATTGCCAATTGGGCGTCACCGTGTAAAGCACAGAGGCCCACCAGTTCCCCTTCATAGCGCGTGTTCCCCAGAAATAATCCGACACCAGCCCCAATAAAAACAAAGCCGAGCATATACACAAGGTCGGAATCACCTCCAGCCGCGTCGAGCACGCCAGCGCCAGCGCCGCCAGAATCAGCAGCGCCATCAGGATCAGCCCCGACGCCGGCACCACCCGCCAATCCATCCCCAGCAACTCATTGGGCGCCCGCATCGCCGCCCGCGGGATGAATTCCAGCACCGCAAAGGCCACCGTCACCATCAACACCACCGCCAGCACCGCATCGGAGACAAACGGCCGCCGCAAAAAATAATTCGTCACCCCCCCGATCCCGTACGCCACCGCAATCGCCCCGCCAAAAACCGCCAAACCCGGATAATCAATGTCCCCATAAGCGTCAAACGCCATCCGCGTCGCCAGCAAAGCCGCCACACAATTGACGTAAGTCAGCACCACCAGCGACAGCGCCAGCCCGGCATACTTGGCCAGCAGAAACTGCGCCCGGCCCACCGGCTTGGCCAGCACCGCCAGCGCCGTCCCGCTCCGAATCTCCCGCGCCACCGAAGCCGACGCGCTCATCACCGCGCTGAACAGCCCCGACAGCAGCATCACCGCCAGCACGCTGTTTTTGACCAGTTTTGGCTCATCCCCGAACCCGAAATAATTCACACAAGCCAGCCCGACCTCGAACAGGGCCGAAGTCGTCATCAACAGCAGGAAGACCGGCTGCCGGATCAGCTCCATGAAAGCGTTGCCGGCGATGGCAATAAACTGTCGCATGTATTAAATCAAAGCGTTTATTCGGGCGAACTCCCGCCAAACATTACCAATCCCCGCCCCAAATGCAACGGCTTATTCCGGGGCCTCCCCCGGCCCCCAATCCCTGGCTTTTGGGGGAGCGCGACCGTCTCGGTCGCCGCCTTTGGCGTCCCGCCGAAGGCCCCAGAAATCCTCCCCTACCCTGTCCAAACCACTTGCTTGGGGACCACATGTCCCGATTCCGAATCGGGATGTGGTGTTCGGCGCCCCCTTGGCCGCCGTCTTGTCCGCAGTAGCCTTGGCGAAGGAGGCTCGCCGACCGCATCTTCGCCTTCCTCCGCGGATTCAATTCTTGGGATCGGGTCGGGGTGATGGGATTGCGCCCACCACCCCTCCCACACCACCGGACGTGCGGTTTTCCGCATCCGGCGGTTGAACCTCCAGTCTTGCATTCGGGAAGCTCGCAGAAAAGG
>Ga0182027_10000607_pt1 | contig 61364 bp, 41 predicted proteins | sample 712E1DmetaG_FD_121300 | JGI IMG/M metagenome (GOLD analysis project Ga0182027, IMG submission 121300) | Permafrost microbial communities from Stordalen Mire, Sweden - 712E1D metaG (Illumina Assembly) | ecosystem: Environmental > Terrestrial > Soil > Wetlands > Permafrost | place: Sweden...
CATCAGGGAATCCCTTCCACCTGGTATCATGCCGGGCTGGATCCGAAAGAACGGGAAAAAAGCCAGCAGGCCTGGATGAAAGAAACGAAACAGGTCATCGTTGCTACGAATGCATTCGGAATGGGGATCGACAAACCCAATGTCCGTTTTGTCATCCACGTGGATCTGCCCGACAGCATCGAAGCCTATTTCCAGGAAGCCGGGCGGGGCGGGCGTGATGAGAAACGCGCTGTTGCGGTTCTCCTCTATGAACAAGCTGATATCCTGGAAGCCAGGAAAAACCTGGAAACCACCTATCCTGAACTTCAGAAGATAAAAGACATCTACCAGGCATTGGGTAACTACCTGAAGATCCCATATGGAAACGGTAAAGATTACATGGCAGAATTCGACCTTGGTGATTTCAGCGAGAGCTATAACTTCCCTCCCATCATCGTTTATAATGCACTGAAATTCCTGGAAAAAGAAGGATTCCTCCTCTTGAGTGAAGCTGTTCATTCGCCATCGCGTATTTTCATAAAAACAGACAAAGAATCCCTCTACCGGTTCCAGGTGGAAAATGCGTTTTTCGATCCGTTTATAAAAACCCTCCTGCGTTCATATAGCGGGATCTTTTCTGAATTCTGTCCCATCCGGGAAGAAGACCTTGCAAAACGCACCAACCTTACTGCCGATAAAGTCACGGAGTTTCTTGTAAAACTTTCAAAACTTCAGGTTATCGATTATGTTCCGCGAACGGAGAATCCCCGGATCGTATTCACCGAAAACCGTATCGAAAGCAAGGATCTTACCTTATCACCGGAATATTACAAGGACCGGTTACGGGATGCGGAGAAGCGGACTGAGGCCATGATCCATTATGCCGAATCAACGCATAAATGCAGGAGCCAGGCATTGCTGGAGTATTTCGGGGAACCCGATGCCCGGCGTTGCGGTAAATGTGATGTCTGTATCCAGCGCAACAAGATCGAACTCACCGACCTTGATTTCAATTCTATACTGAAAGAAATCAAACCTCTTCTGAAAACAAAATCATGTTCGCTGGATGAATTGGTCTCCTTGGTGACATCTGTGAGCGAAGACAAAGTCATCCGTGCCATCCAATGGTTGCTCGACAATGACAAAATAGAGATGAACCGTGAGCGGCAATACTTCTGGAAAGCATGATTGTCATTTGTAACGCGTCACGGGTTACAAATTTGTATTTTATCTTTTCAGATCATATTTGTATTTTTGCCCTGGAACCAATAAATATAGCTATGAAAATGTTAAAGGATTTCAAGGAATTTGCCGTTAAAGGCAATATGATAGATCTTGCTGTTGGTATCATCATCGGGGCAGCATTCGGAAAAATAATTGCCTCCCTGGTCAATGATGTTATTATGCCACCGATCGGACTTTTACTGGGCGGGATGAATTTTACCGACATTCATTTTACGATGAAAGATGCGGTCACAGATCCGGTTACAGGGAAGATCCTCAAGCAGGCTGTCGACCTCAGGATTGGAAGTTTTTTACAGACACTGGTTGACTTCAGTATTATCGCCTTTTCAATCTTTATGATCGTAAAAATGGTAGCAAGGCTGAACAAAAAGAAGGGTGATCAACCTGTTGCCCCTCCGACGAAAGACCAGGAATTACTTACTGAGATCAGGGACCTGTTGAAAAAATAGCGAAATAGCGAAATGGCGAAATGTTTTGCTGCTTAGTCGCTTAGTCGTTAAGGTGTAAAGTTGTTTCATAATTCATAATTAAAATCCTTTCAACATGATAAAGATATATCTGTTTACCTTATTAGTATTCTTCTCCGGCATTGTGATGAGCCAGGATAAGGATATTGTTAAAGTTGCCAAGGCAAAGGATGCAGTGGCGGAAATCAAAGCAGACTCAGTCAACCCCTGGTACCTGAATGGAAACGCAGCCCTTGCTTTTTCACAGGCTGCTTTCTCAAACTGGTCGTCTGGTGGCCAGAATTCTTTGGGATTGAATGCTTTCATCAACCTTCAGGCCAACTATAAAAAGGGCAAACATTCCTGGGGAAACACAATTGATCTTGGATACGGGTTTATCATGCTCGGAAAAATGAAAGATGTTAAGACTACCAAATCGAATGATAAAATTGAAATCACGAGCGCATTCGGCTATTCAATTTCGAAGGACAATAAATGGTTGCTTACCGTACTGGTCAATATACGTACGCAATTCAGCGCCGGGTACAATTATCCGGATGACAGTACAGTGACTTCAAATTTTATGTCGCCGGGTTATCTTACTGGAGGTTTAGGTATAACCTATGCACCCGCAAAATGGTTTTCCTTATTCATCTCCCCTTCATCCGGGAGATTTACCTTTGTTCTGGATAAAAAACTTTCTGATTTAGGAGCATTTGGTGTTGATAAAGGTAAAAAGATGCATGCGGCCTTCGGTCCTTATATACGTGCAGATTTGAATAAGGATCTTTCAAAAACCATCAATCTTTCAACCACGGCTGAGTTTTTCACAGATTATATCGAAAAATTCGGGAATATCGATGTCAACTGGAGCCTGCTGCTGACCATGAAAGTCAACAAATGGCTTGCTGCTTCCATTGCAACACAGCTCATTTACGATGACGCTGTCATGATCAAGACATCTCCGACGGATGAACCCGGTCCCCGAACACAGTTCAAGGAACTGCTCGGCATCGGGCTGACGTATAAATTTAAGTAAATCCTCTTCCGATAAACCAAAGAAATTATTACTTTTGGGCTTTGAGGATTGATCAAAGCCTTTTTTATTACACTATAATCTGAATTTTATGGCACACCAGGAAGTCCAGGAAGAAAACCTCTCCCATGATGAGATTCAATACCGTTACTATATCCAGAGAGGACTTGATTTTACAAAGATAGAACTGTTCCGGTCGGCAAGAGAACATTATAAACAAGCGTTAAGCTACAAACCTGGCGACCTTTTTGTGCTGGAAAGAATTGACGCCTGCAACCAGCAGATCAGGAAGGACAGAACCAAAGTCCTCATACTCGTCCCATTGGTGCTGGGGTTGATTGCTGCCGTGATCGCGCTTAAAGTTTAAAGTTTGTAAAGTTCATAGAGTTTGTAAAGTTTTTAAAGTTATAACGTAATGAGGTGACACAATGATAAACAAAAAGTGATTTGCTGATAAGTCTAAAATTGCAAATTCAAGCAGATCTTTATCGTAAAATCCAGCTTTACAAACTTTATGAACATTATAACTTTCTAACTGTCTATTGTTCCCCTTTACCGCTTAGTTTTCTACCACTTTTATGAACAAGAACAAGTGGCTTACCAGTTTTATTTATGTGCTAAGTTTCATCCTGAACTTTTTATTACTTTTTGCTTTATTCTCCAGCCTGAACCCGGACGATCTCAAGCACTATTTCAATTCTGACACACTTTACCTTCCCTCCCTATACCAGGACTTATTCATTGACCATAACGTACTTAAAGGCTGGCATCTCAATCCGTCGCCCAATTTCTTTCCTGACATGGCGGTCTATTTCTTCCTCATGTTCATTTCGGGGAACCTCATTTTTTCCTCATTTCTCTTTAGCATCATTCAATACATGGTGATCCTTTTCTCTTTCCCTTTTCTTTTCAGGATTCTGATTCCCCAGGTTTCCCGTTTATTTATTGCTTTATCGGTCCTGCTCATGACCCTGTTTTTTTTCGGGACATTCTTTTCACATGATTTTATCTTTACGTTTTACATCCTGAGCAACGCTTTTCATACCGGTGTTTTCACGATGGGACTGATCTGTATCATCCTTACTCTGAAATACCTGAAAACCCCATCTATAACCAGGCTCGTTGTTCTATTTTTCATTTGCTTTTTCTCAGTCCTCTCCGACCGCCTGTTCATCGTGGTTTATTCAATTCCTGTTTTTACACTCGTGTTTTTTCTTATAAAACGGCAGTATGTCCGGGAGGTTTACCGGATTCTCCTGGTGAATGTTATTGCATTGATCGCAGGTATGGCAGCATTCAGGCTTCTGGATTCTTCCCGCTATGTATTCATTGACCAGGCTAACAGTTTCATGAATTTCTCAAACATCGGACCGTCATTCACACTGCTTTTCAGACAGCTGGCCGAATATCTGCTTGGTATTAATTTTAAAAGTCTTATTATCCTGTTAAGTATTGTTTCATTCACAGGAACGATCATCCTCTTTTTCAGGAAGACGGGGAAACAGGCGAAATATCTGTTCCTCAGATTTTATTGCCTCTTTTCTATAACGTATACCCTGGTTGTTCTTTTTGTGCCTGTCCTGATCGGGAATTATACGGGCTACGATACCATCCGGTACAATATCTATATTTTTTACCTGTTGGTCCTTAATACAGGTATTGTCGGGGCAGCGCTCTTTAATGGCCTGCTGATAAGTCGTTCTGTCAGGATGACTGTCACCTTGATCCCGGCAATCATTTCACTGGTCGTTGTATGTATCATTGTCAGTGAGTTTTCAGGGAAGGGTTTAAGACAATTCTTCAACTATTATCCGAAAATTGTCAGATGCGTGGATGATGCTGCTCAAAAAGATAAGTTGTTCTACGGCGTAGGCGGATACTGGGATGCTAAGTACATCACCCTCTTCTCAAAAAAAGGAATTCACATCTATTCTGTATATGATGACCTGACCCCATGTAACCACGTCACCAACGAGAATTGGTACACTGACAGGCGGGCCATCTTCAATTTCATCATCCAGAATCATGTTGCCGACAGTCTCAAATACAGGTCAAGACTCGGTCTGGAAGGAGAACGGCTTAATTCAGGAGAAGCGCAACTGATCAAAGTTCCTCCCTTCAGGTATGAGGTGAATGGTTACCAGATCGTGTGGGTCAAATAGCAGCGTTATCAAGTTTATAAAGTTTGTAAAGTTTATAAAGTTATAAAGTTTATAAAGTCAAAGAGTTTCCCTTTCTCCATACCCACACTGACACATCCTGCATCCAGCATCCAGTTCCACGTACCTGGTTTCTAATAACCTCCGCAGTTAATATTTTTTTCTCTCATTTTCCAGCTGAATTTTTAATTTTGATGTTTATATCATAATTCTAATCTGAATATTCGAATTCATGAAAAATAAACCTGCACTTTCTTTCTGGCAGATCTGGAACATGAGTTTTGGATTCCTGGGCATTCAGTTTGGCTGGGGATTACAGATGGCGAATATGAGCGCCATTTACTCTTACCTTGGCGCCAGGCCGGGGCAGATTGCTTTACTATGGCTTGCCGCCCCTGTCACCGGAGTTCTTATTCAGCCACTGATCGGCCAGGCCAGCGACAGGACCTGGACACGCCTGGGGCGCCGGCGGCCATATATCCTGGCCGGGGCCATCCTCGCCTCACTTGCTTTGATCTTCATGCCCAATTCACCGACATTCTGGATAGCCGCCGGGTTACTTTGGGTACTCGATGGAACCATCAATGCAAGCATGCAACCTTTCAGGGCCATGGTGGCCGATAACCTGCCGGAAGAACAGAACTCACAGGGTTTTGCAATTCAATCTCTTTTTATCGGGCTCGGAGGAACGGTGGCATCTGCACTACCATGGATGATGACAAACTGGTTTGGTATTGCCTCCGAAGGGGCAGGAAAAGGACATATTCCATTTTCCGTTACCCTATCGTTCTATATTGGAGCCGTAGCATTCCTTGGTGCAGTCCTTTGGACAGTTTTCTCCACAAAAGAAATTCCACCTGAAGAAACCGAACTTGCTTCCATACGATCCAGGAAATTTGACTGGACACTGGGATTGGGAGAAATTTTCAGTCTTTTTGGTCATTTACCACGCAGGATGTGGGAATTGGGCCTGGTCCAGTTTTTTACCTGGATAGGGATGTTCTGTTTGTGGGTGTATTTTTCACCCTCCATCGCCAGCGGGATATTCCATGCCCAGGCTGGTTCCGTGGAAATGGAAGCTTCAGGAGCATGGGCAGGCTTTTGTTTCGCTATGTATAATGCCGTTTGTTTCGCCTTTTCCTTTGTCCTTCTGCGGGTAACCAAATATACCGGGCCAAAATTAATGCACTCGCTCTGTCTGGGCATCGGAGCCATTGGCTTGTTAACGATCCCGTTAATGACTGAAAAGTATGGTCTCCTTTTCTCTATGGCGGGCATCGGAATTGCCTGGGCAAGCATACTTTCCATGCCTTATGCTATGCTCACACCTTCACTGCCCAAGGAAAAAATTGGGGTGATGATGGGGATGTTTAACCTGTTCATTGTTTTTCCCCAGGTCATTGCTTCAAGTTTACTTGGAAAAGTCATTGAAATATTCTTTGCCAACAAACCCATGAATGCCATGATCATCGGTGGGGTCTGTTTTGCTATTGCTTCTGTAACTACCATTTTTGTCGTTACATATAAAAAAAATACAACCGGGGATAATGCCATCAAGGTCGGATCGGGACATTAGAAAATGAGGAAATGCAGGAATGCAGAATGCAGGAATGTCTAAACAAAGCAGGAATTAAAACTTAATACTTAACACTTAAAACTTAACTCTATATTAATGAATACTGAACGATCAAGTGGTATTTTACTTCACCCGACTTCCCTGCCCGGGAAATATGGAATCGGGACACTCGGAAAAGAAACATTTCATTTCATCGATTTCCTTGTAAAATCAAAACAAAAACTCTGGCAGATACTTCCGCTCGGCCCGACCGGATTTGCCGATTCACCTTACCAGTGCTTTTCATCTGCAGCCGGTAATCCCCTGTTGATCGACTTTGATATCCTAATCAAAGAAGGTTTGCTGGATAAGAAAGACCTGGCCAGTCTTGACACTTTTGACAACGGACCTGTGGATTATGGAAAGGTAATCAAGAGTAAATATCCTCTCCTGAAGAAAGCCATGGAGACCTTCAGGAAAAATGCAGGGAAGGAACACAAGACAGACTTCCATGAATTCACCATCAATAATAAAAACTGGCTGGAGGATTATGCACTCTTCATGTCGTTGAAAGAACATTTTAAGCAAAAACCATGGTATCAGTGGGAGAAGCCGTTGAAAATGAGGAAAGAAACTGCGCTCAAACCTTTCCATACTCTTTTATCAGATCAAATCGAATTTCACAAATTCATACAATACCTGTTTTTCCGGCAATGGTTGGATGTTAAGGATTATGCACATCAGAATAACATCCGGATCATTGGCGACATCCCGCTTTATGTTGCCCTTGACAGTGTGGATGCCTGGGCCAATACAGATCTGTTCCAGTTCGATAAGGAAAAGAATCCTATTGCGGTCGGGGGAGTTCCTCCCGATTACTTCAGTGCAACCGGACAATTATGGGGAAATCCATTATTCCGCTGGGATGCACTGCAGAAAGATCACTATCATTGGTGGATCGAACGGATCAAATCGAACCTGGTACTTTATGATATCATCCGTATCGACCATTTCCGGGGTTTTGCCGCTTACTGGTCCGTTCCCTATGGTGAAAAGACTGCCGTTAACGGGAAATGGATCCCTTGCCCGGGAAAAGAGCTGTTCGAAAACATCCGGCAGGAATTTGGCGAGATCCCCATCATAGCTGAAGATCTCGGGGTGATCACCGATGATGTGGAAGAATTAAGGGATTCCTTCGGATTACCGGGGATGAAGATCCTCCAGTTTGCTTTTGATTCAAGCGAAGCCAACGATTACATCCCTTATAATTTCACAAAAAATTGCGTTGTCTATACCGGCACGCATGACAATGATACCATAAAAGGCTGGTTCGAAAAGGCGAAACCCGAAGACCGGAAATATGTGCTCGATTACATGGATTCTTCAGAAAAAGATATCTGCACGGATTTCCTGCGGCTTGCATGGGCATCGGTTGCAAATACAGCCATCGTCCCGATGCAGGATCTCCTCAGCCTGGGCAATGAAGCCCGCATGAACCTGCCGGGAACCACCGTCAACAATTGGATGTGGCGGGCGAAAAGCCTTGATTTCACCTCTGAGCTGGCTCAGAAGCTTGCGCAACTGACAATCCTTTACGGGCGAACACCCAAATGAAAATGATATCTAAGACAATCCTATGCGAAAGACATTATTCCTGATCTTCCTTTATCTTGTCACTTCCTGGCCTTCTTTCAGCCAGGAAATAAAGCTTCAACGGGTTGAGCCACCCTTCTGGTGGACAGGATTTAAAAATCCCGAACTGCAGGTGATGGTCTACGGCAAGAACATCGGCAAAACTGATCCGTCGGTTTCTTCAGCGGGCATCAAGCTCAAACTCGTGCATGTGATGGATAACCCGAATTATCTTTTCCTGGATATCAACATCTCTAAAAATGCAGAACCTGGTTCTTTTCCTATTGCCTTTTACAAGGATGGGAAAAAAGTCACGGAATATCTGTTCGAACTAAGGGGAAGGGAGGAAGGATCAGGAGCAAGGAGAGGCTTTGACGCATCAGATGTGATCTACCTGGTTACGCCGGATCGTTTTTCCAATGGTGACACGGCAAATGATAACCCGCCGGGATACCTTGAAAAAACCAACCGGTCAAACCCGGATGGAAGGCATGGAGGCGATATTCAAGGCATCCTGAACCATCTCGGTTATATTAAAAACCTCGGTGCAACGGCAATCTGGATCAATCCATTGCTTGAAAACAATATGGTGAAATATTCCTATCATGGTTATTCTATCACCGATTATTATAAAACAGATCCCCGGTTTGGTAGCAACGACGATTATGTGAATCTTTCCTATTTTATTCATAAGAATGGAATGAAGCTGATCATGGATATGGTTTTCAATCATTGCGGATCGCAGCACTGGTGGATGGCCGATCCTCCGGCAAAGGACTGGTTCAACAACTGGCCGGAATTTACACGTACTTCCTATCGTTCGAGTACTGTGACCGATCCCTACCGGTCACAGTATGACAGCATCCGGTTTATAAAAGGGTGGTTTGATGTTACCATGCCCGATCTTAACCAGCAAAATCCCTTTGTTGCCCGATACCTCATCCAAAACAGCATCTGGTGGATCGAATTCGCAGGGCTTGACGGTATCCGTCAGGACACCTATCCTTACAGCTTCAAGGACTTCATGTCGGAATGGGACAAGGAAGTGTTGACAGAATATCCTGATTTCAATATCGTGGGTGAATGCTGGAGTGCCTATCCTGACGGAATTGCCTATTGGCAAAAGGATGCTTTGAACAAAGATCATTTTAATACTAACCTTCCCTCCGTTTTTGATTTTGCAATGTATGATGCACTGAAGGTGGTATTTAATGAGAAGGATGGATGGAGTACCGGGATCTCACGACTTTATGAGATCCTCTCCCGTGATTTCAACTATCCTGATCCTTCACATATTGTCGTATTTGCCGACAGTCATGATGCCGACCGTTATCTTGCCACGCAGGGACAGGATGTCAGGAAACTGAAAATGGCTATGGCTTTTATCCTTACTACACGCGGAATTCCATTGGTTTATTATGGAACGGAAGTTCTCCTTACAACCGAAAAAGATAAAAATGGTGATGGTTATAAGCGCAAGGATTTTCCAGGGGGATGGGACAATGACAGCATTAATGGGTTTACCGGGAAAAACATTTCGCCCGCACAGCAGGAAATGAAATTATACCTTCAACGGTTGCTGAACTGGCGAAAAGATAAAGAGGTCATCCATACCGGAAAATTGAAGCATTTCGTTCCAAACGAAGGTGTTTATACTTATTTCAGGTACAATGAAAAAGAAACTGTTATGGTAGTGCTGAACAATAACGAAACAGATGTAAAAACGCTGGACCGGAGTCGATACAACGAATTTTTAGACAAATTCCAAAGCGGAAAGGATATCATCACCGGTCAAACAATCAATGACTTCTCCAAAATTATCATTCAGCCAAAATCAGCAATGATCTTAGAATTAGTAAAGTGAAGAATTCCAGTCATTAACATGAAAATATTCGTAATCCGCGATTCGTAATTCGTAATTATAACAACTATGCTGACCATTCAGAAAAAACTGACAAATCTTTTTTACGTGGTGCTAGGTTTGCCATCGACCGCCATGGGTTTTGCTTTATCGATCCAGATTATGGTGCTGAGCTGGATACTCAGGACAAAATACCACCTTGAAATCGACCAGATCGGTATTGTCTGGGCAGCCGGACCTATTGCAGGGATCCTTGGACAACCCCTTGTTGGGCTTATCAGCGACAAGGTTTGGTTCTGGGGTGGCAGGAGACGTCCCTTCATCATCATCGGCGGGATCCTGGCTGCAATGATGATCTTTGCCCTGCCCAACATCGACCGGATCAACAGTTTCTTTGGGATCGGGAGTCTGATGGCAGTGGCCATAACCGTTGCCCTGACACTGGATCTTTCTATAAACATCAGCTTCAACCCTACCCGTGCGATCATCGCGGATGTCACTCCGGCCGGTACCCCGCGAACCAAAGGCTATACCTGGATGCAGTCAGTCTCAAACCTATTTGGCAGCGGCGCTTACCTGATGGGTGCACTCATCGGGAATTATTTCCTGATCTATGCAGGTGTGATCATTGTATTTCTTTTTTCTATCGGCCCATTGTTTTTCATTACCGAGCCAAGGGAACTGAAACGGGAGATGAATGCGGCAGGAGACGAGATCCAGGCAACAAAAACCAAATGGGACGAATTGTTCAAGCTTTATTTTGCGCATGGATTTTCATGGCTCGGAATTCAAACCATGTTTATTTACATCTTTGCCTTCATCCAGCAAAATATGCATCCTGAAAATGATAACCAGACCGGTCAGATGATCGGGTGGTCCTTCTTTATCCTGAATGCCGTCGGGTCGATCTGGCCGGCTTTCCTGCTAGAGCCTGTTAGCAAGAAGATCGGCCGTGTGAACACACATATCCTTGCGGTAGCTTCCATGTCGATCGGGTATTTCGGAATCGTCTTTTTCGCGCGGAATGCCTTCAGTCTCTATGCCATGATGATGATCCTCACCTTTGGCTGGGCTGCCGTTGTCAGCCTTCCTTTTGCCATTATGTCGGAAAAAGTCGATAAAAGCCGGATGGGATTCTTTATGGGCATCTTCAACCTGTCAGTTGTGCTGCCCCAGCTGGTCTCCAGTTTCCTGATCGGCAGGATTATTAACCATGCAGTCGATAAAAGTCTTATCTTTATCATCAGCGGGGCATCGCTTGCCATTTCTGCAATACTATGGATATTTGTAAAGGATGAATCAAGAAAGAAAGTATGAAAAAAGACCGGAAGTTCGGACTGGTTGCAAAAGATCCCTGGCTGGAACCTGCGGAGGCTGAGATTATTGCCCGTCATGACCGGTATCAAAGTGCCTTCGGGGAGATCAAAGCAACCTGGGGAAGTTTGCTGAAATTCGCTGATGCACACAACTATTTCGGGATCCACTACGATAAAGTACGCAAAGGCTGGGTTTACCGCGAATGGGCCCCAAAAGCCCAGGATCTCTATTTTTTTGGCGACTTTAACGACTGGCAAAGGTATTCACACCGGATGACCCGGAATCAATATGGCGTATGGGAGATCTTCCTCGATAAAGAAACCTACAAGGACCGGTTCACACATGAGAGCCTGGTGAAGGTGTTGGTACATTCCGACCTTGGCTTCCAGGAAAGGATACCTGCCTATATCCAGCGTGTAGTTCAGGACCCGGTCACCCTGGATTTCTCAGGCCAGGTATGGCTGCCTCCGGGAAAATTCAATTGGGAAGGCGAGCACTTTGATATCGGACAACTCGGGGAGTTGTTCATCTATGAATGTCATGTGGGAATGGCTCAGGAAGAGGAGAAGGTTGGAACATTCATCGAGTTTGCCGATTATCTGATCCCTTATATAAAAAACTCAGGTTACAACACCATCCAGTTGATGGCCATCGCCGAACATCCCTATTATGCCTCCTTTGGTTATCACGTTTCCAACTTTTTCGCCGTATCCTCCCGTTTCGGCACTCCCATCGACCTGAAATACCTCATCCGTAAAGCACACGAGCAGGGACTTGCCGTTATCATGGATCTGGTCCATTCCCATACGGTTAAAAATGTGGCTGAAGGCTTGAATCTTTTCGACGGATCTGATAACCAGTATTTTCATGCTGGAGAACGTGGTAATCATCCTTACTGGGATTCAAAATGTTTTGATTACGGAAAAACGGAAGTGCTCCGGTTCCTCCTGTCCAATATCAAATTCTGGATACAGGAATTTCATTTTGATGGATTCCGTTTCGACGGAGTTACATCCATGCTGTATTTCGATCACGGGTTTCGCGATAACTGGGATCTGGACGGGTATTTCAAGGATGGCGTGGAATGGGATGCAATAACGTACCTTCAGCTTGCCAATAAACTTGTGCATACGCTGAACCCGCATGCCATTACCATCGCAGAGGATGTCAGCGGTATGCCCGGCATTGCCAGGCCGGTTGCCGAAGGAGGTATCGGGTTTGATTACCGCCTCGGAATGGCCATACCAGATTACTGGATCAGGGTGTTGAAGGAGAAGATCGATGAGGAATGGAACCTGGACGAGATGTTCAAGGTGATGACCAACCGTCTTCCGGATGTTAAAACCGTGGCCTATTGCGAATCGCATGACCAGGCCCTGGTCGGTGACCAGACCATCGCCTTCCGCCTGATGCAAAGTGATATCTATTTTCACATGCAGAAGGAGGATGAGAACATTGCAATCGATCGTGGAATTGCCTTGCATAAAATGATCCGGCTGTTCACCATTGCATTAGGAGGCCAGGCGTACCTCAACTTCATGGGCAACGAATTCGGCCATCCCGACTGGATCGACTTCCCCAGGGAAGGGAACAACTGGTCGTACAAATATGCCCGCAGATTATGGTCGCTGGTACAAAACCCGAAACTCAAATACCATTACCTGGGAACATTCGATAAGGATATGCTGATACTGGCTAAAGACCATTCGCTTCTGAACCTGGAATATGGAACCCAGCTATACCTGGATGACTGGAACAAAACCCTCGTCTTTGCAAAGAATGACCTGGTCTTCATCTTCAACTTTCATGTGAATCATTCCCTTCCGGATTATGAATTTATCATCAATGAACCCGGAGATTACAGGATCATTCTTAATACCGACAATCCTGATTATGGCGGACACGGCAGGATCGATGAGAAGACCATTTTTATCACTCAATATGATGACATGAACAAGATACACAAGTTGAAGATCTATAATACGAACCGGACGGCGTTGGTACTGAAAAGAATAAAATGAAATAAACTTTCAATCCATGAAGAAACTTATTCTGTTTTTTTGTATCCTGGCCTCACCCACAATCCTGGCAGGGAATTTCGGGCGATTCATTTCCTACCTGAATTTACTGCCTCTGAATGAAAGGCAGGCGAAGGTTGACAGTTTCATGAATTCAAATCCAGTTTTACCTTATCTTGAAAATGATACAACTGTTTTTTTTATTTACCAGGGAGATGCCCAAAACGTAGTAATTGCAGGAGATTTGACCGGTTGGGCTCCTTCCAAGCCCATGACAAGTGTTAAGGGAACCAACTTCTTTTACAGTTCCGCCCATTTTGAAGCAGATGCACGTATAGAATATAAATTTGTAGTTAATAACAATTGGATCCTCGATCCAAAAAACCCCAATAGCTTCAAAGGTGGGACGGGTGTTAATTCTGAATTTAGAATGCCTGCCTATGTTATTTCTCCGGAAATATCCTGGTATGCTGTCATTCCACATGGCATTATCCGGGATACTTCCTTCTACAGCAAGAAACTGAACAATACCAGGCCTGTGAAGATTTACTTACCGCCTGATTATTCATCGCAAAAACAATATCCTGTTATCGTATTTCATGATGGAATAGAGTATGTTACTCTTGCAAACATAACAAACATCCTGGATTACCTGATTGCACATCATGAGATCGAACCCGTGATTGGTGTTTTTGTTCCTCCTGTCGATCGTGAGAATGAATATTCAGGTTCAAAAAAAGATGCATACACAACCTTTATCGTGAAAGAACTTATGCCCGTAATCGACCGGGAATTCTCCACAAGCAAGGATCCGCGAAAAAGAGCCACTTTTGGAATATCCGCCGGAGGGAACATTGCGCTCTTCCTCGGCATGAAACACCCTGAAGCATTCGGGAAGATCGCAGCTCAATCAAGCAGTGTAGAGCCCGAAATAGTAACAAAATTTAATAATTCCGCTAAAATGAACCTGGAATTCTACATGGATCTGGGAGAGTACGACCTGCCTATGCTGATTCCAATGGTCAATGACTTTATCAGGATCCTACAGAATAAAAATTATGTTTACCAATTTAAACAATGGCATGAAGGTCATTCGTGGGGTAACTGGGAAACTCACATGGGCCTTGCACTCCGGCAATTCTTCCCTCCGGGTTGATGCATACCGGCTTTCGAAAAAATGATGATTTATAATTTTAATTCAATTCAATGATCATGCAAAAGACTCAGAAATTCATCACAGGAATCCTTTTTCTGTCATGCATCGCACTCATGCAAGGGTGTGCCAGCCATGAAGACATCAAAACCCCGGATAAGCCTGAGATCACTGGAATTGCAATTCCTGTCGTAATGCAACCCGACTCAACAACCCTTATTCTGGGAGATTATTTTCTTCATCCTAAATTGATCGACTCCATCATCACGGATAAAAGCCTTACCTGGCGGATCTCTCCTGATTCAACGGAACTGACGTTGATCCCACAGGGAAAATCCACTCCCCGCTTATCTGTAATGAAAGTATGGATGGATGGATATTGCTATTCCCTTCTCCTGGAAAAATCGCGCAAGATATGGCAGCATATCACCTTTGATCCCAAGGATAAAAAGTATAAGAATGTAGAAATAGCCGGTGATATGAACGAATGGACTCCCGGACGGACACCTATGCACCTGAAGGATGGCACCTGGCAGACTGATATGCTGTTGTTCCCAGGAAAATACCAGTATAAGCTCGTCCTGGACAAAAAATGGGTTTTGGATCCGGGTAATCCTGAAAATGTCGACAACAATATAGGGGGAACAAATTCATTACTCAGGGCCGGGGCTGTCAATCCATCCGGAGCGCCTTATTTATTTACAAAAAAAGCTGAAAAAGATAAAATCACGCTTGGAATCAAGAATAAGACCAGGGAAATATTTGTCTTCTGGCAGAATTACCAGCTGGACGAAAAATTCTGGAAAGTTGACAGCACCGGTTTGAAGATCACGATCCCCGGAAAGGCAGGAAGTATGGAACGTTCATTTCTGAGGGTATATGCATTTAATGCTGCCGGAACTTCGAATGAGATCCTCATCCCACTGGAAGATGGCCGTGTTATAACTGATCCTGAGAAACTTACGCGGGAAGACAAACAGGCGATGATCATGTATTTCATGATGGTTGACCGGTTTCGTAATGGTGACCAAAAAAACGATGCTCCATTGAAAGACAAGGATGTGGATATAAAACTTAATTTCCAGGGAGGTGACCTTTCAGGAATTATTCAGACAATTGATAAAGGGTATTTCAAAGAGCTGGGCATCAATACTCTCTGGATCTCCCCGATCACCCAGAATCCAAAAGATGCCTGGAATGAATACCCTGCGCCTCACCGGAAGTTCTCCGGCTATCATGGCTACTGGCCCATAACGCTTACGACTATTGATACCCGCTTTGGAACGCCGGATGATTTGAAGATGCTGGTCAAGGAGGCTCATGGCAATAACATGAATGTCATTCTCGATTATGTTTCAAATCATGTTCACCAGGAATGTAAAATTTACAAAGACCATCCAGATTGGGCAACGCCTCTGCTCCTTCCGAATAAAAAGAAAAATATCCGGCTATGGGACGAGCAGCGGCTTACGACCTGGTTTGATGAATTCCTGCCGACCCTTGACCTCACCAAGCCGGAAGTCTGCAACATGATGTCGGATTCTGCCCTGTTCTGGATCAAGAACTACGAGCTTGATGGGTTCCGTCATGATGCCACAAAACACATTCCGGAAATTTATTGGAGAACACTCACAAAAAAGCTTAAGAACCAGGTCATCATTCCCGACAACCGGTCCATTTATCAGATCGGTGAAACCTTTGGCAGCCGTGATCTTATCGGCAGTTATATCAATCCGGGAGAACTGGATGCCCAGTTTGATTTCGGATTGTATTTTGACGCCCGTACTGCATTTGCCACGGACAACGCTTCTTTTAAAGACCTGAACTATTCCCTGCAGGAAAGTTTCAGCTATTTTGGTGAACACGCTCTTATGGGAAATATCACCGGTAACCAGGACCTTGCACGGTTTATCTCGTTTGCAAGCGGCGCGATCAGTTTTTCTGAAAATGATCAAAAAGCAGGATGGGAAAGGGATATCGAAGTTAAAGATACCGTTGGATACGGCAAGCTCGCATCGTTCATGGCATTTAACATGACAATCCCGGGAATTCCTATCATCTATTATGGGGATGAATTTGGCATGCCCGGAGCTGGTGACCCGGATAACCGAAGGATGATGCGGTTCGACAACCTCACACTCCAGGAAAAGCGACTGAAGGGTACTGTTGAGAAGCTGACCCATCTTCGCAGCAATTCCATGCCTTTGCTGTATGGCGATTTTAAAACTATCGAAACAGGCGAAAAGACTTATGTTTACATGAGAACTTACTTTGACAAGGTTGTGTTCGTCATCTTCAATAAGGACAGATCATCCCGGAAGATCAACTTTGAAATTCCCGACAGGTTCACAGGGATCAAGCTTGTCAATCAGTTTGGTTCCGATGCAAAAGTCGAAAAGAACAGAATCACGTTGAATCTGAAAGGGAATTCGTTTGAGATACTTACTAACTAGTGAAGTAGTGAACTGGTGAAGTGGTGAGTTCGTTCGAGATATTGACAAATTGAATACCAGGAATTCAGAATGCAGACTGTCTGCCGCAAGCAGGGAATTTAGGAATGCCGGAAAATTTTGGCTGACACGCGTTTATAACGTATGCCCACAAGAAATTAATGACTCTGTGACTTTCAACTTTACAAACTTTATAACTTTATGAACTTTACAAGCTTTATTCAGCATTTACCCAGGATCCTGGCTATTATCGTGCTTTTTGCAGCAGGAATTGGAATCTGGTCATGTGCAGGTTCCGGCAAGGAAACAGCAAAAAAAGGTTACGTTCACCCGGAGTGGGCGAACAATGCGGTAATTTACGAAGTGAATATACGGCAATACACGCCGGAAGGTACCTTTAAAGCCTTTGAGCACCATCTTTCCCGCCTGAAAGCTATGGGAGTAGATATCCTCTGGCTGATGCCGGTCAATCCGATCGGTATCAAGAACCGGAAAGGTACGCTCGGGAGTTATTATTCGATAAAAGACTACCGTGCGATAAACCCGGAATACGGCACAAAGGATGATCTCAAAGCGCTGGTAAAGAAGGCGCATGAACTGGGAATGCATGTGATTATCGACTGGGTTGCCAATCATACTTCCTGGGATAACAACCTGATCACAGAGCACCCCGATTGGTACACGCATGATTCAACGGGCAGGATCATCGCTCCGGTACCGGACTGGACAGATGTTGCCGATCTCAATTATGATAAAAAAGGGTTGTGGGAATATATGACTAATGCCTTAATCTACTGGGTTAAAGAAGCGGATATTGATGGTTTCCGCTGTGACGTTGCAGGGATGATACCCATTCATTTCTGGAATGAAGCGGTTCCGAAGATCAAAGCGGTAAAGCCTGTGTTCATGCTCGCAGAATGGGAAACGCCGGAAATGCATGATACGGCATTTGATATGACCTATTCCTGGGATGTATATCACCTGATGAATGAAATCGCTAAAGGGAAGAAAACTGCGGATATGCTGGATTCCATCCTGACCAAGGAATCGGCCAAATTTCCTGCGGATGCTTACCGTATGCGGTTCACCACGAACCATGATGAGAACACCTGGAACGGAACGGAATATACGCGGCTGGGTGACGCTGTGAAGGCTTTTACTGTTTTATGTTACACCATTCCGGGAATGCCATTGATCTACAGCGGGCAGGAATCAGCTTTCAACCGTAGCCTGAAGTTCTTTGATAAGGATCTCATTGATTGGGACAACTTCCCACTGGCAGGATTTTACACCGGTCTGGATAAACTGAAGAAAGAGAATCCGGCTTTAGCCAACGGATCTGCCGGAGGAGAGATGATCAAAGTAGCTTCGGATCAGGATAAGTACGTCTATTCTTTTTTAAGGAAAAAGGATAATAACATTGTATTTGTCATTCTGAACCTTTCACCAACTGAACAGAAGGCAATCCTGAAAGGGAACAGCTATGCAGGAGATTACAAAAGCCTCTTTGAAAATAAAAACATTTCTATCGACGGGTCCCTGGCAGTGACTCTGAAACCATGGGAATACAGGGTTTACTTTAAATAATTCAGAATTTAGAATGCAGGAATGCAACTTGCAGGAATGCAGAGTTAATGAATGATTGGTATTTTTTTCATTGCAGACAATGTAAAATCATTGCGCTTTGCGGTCTCAGTAATTTATCATCTAAGGCTAAAACTGATTGTTTATTCCTACATTCCTGCATTTCCGCATTCTAAATTCCTTCGTTAAACAAAGAAGCCGCCCTTTTGGGACGGCCTCTTCTGTTTTAGAAAAAGAACGGATCAATTCTTTTGCAGTTTGTACCTGAATATTGCTCCGCTGAGGTTTAATGTAACAGTATAGTTGCCTGCTTCCGGGACTACGATATTATCGCCATTCATTTCCAGTGAACCATCTGCACCGGTATCGCCATAATTCAAATCCCATAAGTGGTTAGCGCGGAATTTAATATTTGCGGCGGTGAGGGCCAGGGTCACGCTCCAGGTTCTTGCGATGGGATCGTAGGCCATATCCGTATCGGTATTCCATCCACCCGGTGTTGCATCTCCAATGACACTCCAGGCCGTCTTTAGATAGGTGTGGGTTAAGGTATTAAGATCCGCAGTAAGATGGTAATACCCTGCCCCTACAGGAATAATGTTAGACCCATTCAGTTCAAGTGTTCCATCTGATCCATTATCCCCATAGTTGGTCACCCATTTTGGATCTTCGGAATATTTGTATCCAGCATTGGTTCCCGTCCCAATTGAATCAAAGAAGATATATCCATCATATATGTTGTTCGATTTAGCCGAATAAATTACGGTAATTGAATCTCCCGCATTCCAGCCATTGTATGCTCCGGGAACAAATAAAAATGGATAAACGATCTTGACGTAATAAGGTATCATAACCTTGCTTACCACAGGCGAATAAGCTGGATTCGCATTGGGACTGACGGAAGCCATAACCCTGAATTCAAGAGCCATTGGTGAGGATGGGTTCAGATCAGGGTTAAACTCCATGCCCAGCAGTTTGTTGTTTAGGGCACTGGTAAGGAGAGCAAATGATGTTGCACTTGTCACCGTTCCAACAGCAAGAGGATCTTTAAAATTATTGCCTTGTTTATCCATTTGGACGGTGTAAGTTGTAACAAGAGTAAGACCGAAACTCGCAGCGGACCAGGTATAGGTGATCAGCGTATCTGCATTGGTTTTCTTGAGGGCGATCGTATCACCTCCGGCCACATTGAGGACCGACGCGGAGGGAGACTGGATGACAGCTTTGGTTTCGTCTTTTTTACACGAAAACAGGCCCACCAAACCTATTAGGAAAATGATTATTGATAGTTTTTTCATATTATCTTGATTTTATATAGATTAATACCCAGGATTTTGAACCAGCTTCGGATTGGCAGAGACATCGCCAGCCGGAATCGGGAAGATATTGTACATCGGCAGTGTAGCAATACCATCTTTTGTGTTGCCCTTCCATTGCCATACATAATCGCCATTAGTGAACTGGCCGAAACGGATGAGGTCGGTTCTCCGATAGCCTTCCCAATACAATTCACGTGCTCTTTCATCCAGAATGAAGGCGAGGTTAAGTTCGGCATCTGTAATATTACCGCTGACATCGCCATAAGCCCTTGTTCTCAGGTCATTCACAAGCGTCAGTGCAGTATTCCGATCACCATTGCTTCTTAACAGTGCTTCAGCATACATAAGGTAAACGTCGGCCAAACGGAACAACGGGAAATCGATATCGGCATATTTCTGGTTAGATCCCGGAGCACCGGTACTGGTAACGTTTTTCCATTTTGTGACAGCATAACCATCGGTAAAGGATGTGATATCATTGATATCGAGCGATTGTCCTACCGTCCAGAACATGGCCCGAGAATCAACACTTGGAGGAGGAGGAGGAGTGTAAGTAACAATAGAATAAGTATAATCGGGAAATCCCAGTTTCATGGTTATCGTAAAAGAGCCGGCAAGAGGAATTACAATGTTATCACCGCCGGCCTCAAGGATACCGTCAGCAGGAAGTTTATCACCATAATTGATGTCCCAGGCACCATTTGCACGGAATTTAAGACCTCCTGCAGTCAGATCCAGGACAACTGTCCATAATCCGGTTGCAGGATTATAGCTCATTGGTGAATCTGTACTCCATGCCCCTGGTGTTGCATCGCCAATAACTGCCCATGTGGTATTTACGAGGGTGTAGGTCAGTGCAACGGTATCGACATTGATCTTGTAATAACCGGCATCGGCTACAGTAATGTTTGCACCATTCGGATCCAGTATTCCGTTTGCGCCTCCCCAGCTATGGTTCCAATTGGGAGCAGGACAAAATTTAAATTCCGCTCCAGCCGGTAATTCAAGATATCCCTCATATTTACCATCACTGGCTACAGAAGCCACGACCGTAATTGCGTTGGTCGGATCCCAGGTCGGATTCTGATAAGAGCCAGGAACATACAGAACGGGATAAGATCTGTTGTTTTTAGGAGGAATCGGAGATGACCATGGGGCTTTTTTAATGTCAGGATAGAATTTTTGTACAAAAGCCTTGGTTACCCGTGTACCGCCCCAACCGCCGGAAAAGCCGTAATCGGCAGGTACCATACTTCCGCCAATAGCAGCTTCGGCAATGAATGTGGTTCCGCCCCAGGTTTGCGTTCTCATTCCGTCGAATTCAACCGGGAAGATAATCTCATTGCTGAGGTTATTATCTGCCAGGAAGAGATTTTTGTATTGCGGTTCGAGGGTATACCCTGCATCCATGACATCCTTGCAATAAGTAATGCAATCGGTGGACCTGTCTGTTCCGGTATATACCGCTGCATTGAGATAAAGTTTTGCAAGTAAAGTCCATACGCAGGCTTTGTCGGCACGGCCATATTCATTGGCTTTTGCATTAATCATTAAAGGTTCTATCGCCAATAATTCATTTTCGACGTAAACAAAAAGATCAGCACGTTTGATCTGGGGCGGGAAGAATTTTTCCACCTTGTCATTCTCTGTAACAAAAGGAACATTGGCGAAAAGATCCAGTGCATGATAATAACTCAACGCACGCAGGAAACGAGCCTCGGCACGGTAGTAATGGATATTGGTCCTGTCGTCACCCGTGATGCCGCGTTCGTCAAGTTTAGCATCGGTGGACTCCCTTATAAATTCGTTACAAAGGGAGATCTGGTAGAAGATCCGATAATACATGGCGGCGATGAAAACATCGCTGGACCCCCAGGCTTGTGAATGAAAGTTTTTAATGGTCTGGTCATTCCAGCCAATGACGGCTTCATCGGTGGTCAACTCCTGGTGATACCAATAGCCACGGACATACTCGCCAAATCCTTCATCGATCCCACTGATATCCGGAAGTCCGGAAGGACCTTGCTGACCGGAAACCGACAGCCCGGCATAACATTTGGCAAGTACCTGCTTATAAGCGGCAGGATTGTTATACACATTATTAGAAGTATATGTGTTCGGATCAATCGGCAACTTATCCAAGTCCTTCATACAGGAGGCCAGAAAGAGCGTGATTGCCGTTATCATGAATGCTATTTTGAATATTCGTTTCATTTTTTTCAGATTTTAAGAGTTAAAATAAAAGATTTACACCCAAAACAAACACCCGTGATCGTGGATAAATATTGTTGTCGATACCCACACTGGCGCCTGTACCAGTTCCTCCTAAATTAACTTCAGGATCAATTCCCTTGTATTTCGTTATGGTGAACACATTATTCACGGTGAATGAAAGACGCAAATCCGTAGTGTTCTTGATCACGTTTCCGAAACTATAGCTGAGTGTGAGGTAGTCGAGTTTGAAGAACGAAGCATTCTTCACATAATAATCGGAAAGGTATTGCTGGTTAGTGAAGTTCACATCATAGACCGATGTGGTGACATTACCCAGGTATGGACCTTCCGGGCGGTAGAGATTGTTGTACACACCTCTGTTGGCAGCTATATTGTCATACATATAGTTTCCAACCATGGCATGACCTGCAGCAGCTAAAGTCCATTGTTTGTACTTCAGCGTAGTGGAAAGGCCAAAAGAAACATCCGGGTTGGCGCTCTTGTAACGATACCGGTCGGCATCCGTGATCTTCCCGTCGTGGTTGCGGTCAACATACAAACCTTCAATCGGGTTGCCGTTGGCGTCGTAAACCTGTTGGTAAACATAGAATGAATTCATGGGGTATCCAACGCTTTGAACCTGGACAGTATTACCAACACCACCGCTGATACCGCCAACAAGGATGCCCGGGTAATTGGGATCATCGGTTACAGTAAGTTTGGTGATTTTATTTTTGTTGGTAGCAACGTTGAAATTGAAATCCCAGTTCCAATCTTTTGTCACGACCGGTTTCAGGTCAAGGGTGAATTCCACCCCGCTGTTCTGCATATTACCGATGTTGGTCCAAATATAATTCGAAAGATTTGTTCCGGCCGGAACGGGAATAATATTCAGCAGGTCGGTTATCTTTTTGTAATAATATTCTATTGAACCGGTGATCCGGTCTTTTAAGAATCCAAAGTCAATTCCGACGTTTGTGGTAGCTGTTGTCTCCCATTTTATTTTTGCGTCATACGCACCTGGACGAAGTGTCTGATACCAGACATTTCCAAACTGGTACATTGAAAATCTATCGCTAAGTAAATAAACAGGAAGGTAAGGATACCAATTTTCGCCAACTTCCTCATTTCCTGTTTCTCCCCATCCAACCCTGAGTTTCAATTGGGAAATGGCTTTAGAATTCCGGAGAAATGCTTCATCATTGATTTTCCAGGCCAAAGCTGCAGACGGGAATAAGCCCCAACGTGTATTTTTGGAAAATTTCGAATCACCATCATCACGCAGTGTGAAGGTAAGCAGGTACCTGTTCATCAGGGTATAATTCAAACGCCCGTAGAATGATAAGATGAAGTACTGCTTTTTGAGAAGAATGTCAGCAGCATGGGCAGTATCATGAGGAACGTTGTTATTTATATTAACGTTTGAAACATAAAAGTGCTGCCAGGAATAACCAGCCATGACATCAAATTTACTCTTAATGCTTTTTACGTCTTTTACATAATTGAGGTAAAAGTCAAGTAAAGAGTTGTCTTTATCCTGACTATACCGATTGTCTTGTCCAAGATCCGTGTAAAGCCAGGATGCGTACTCAGGAACATAAACGGTCCCGTTAGCCCTTGAATGGTCCATACCAAGGTTCAGAACGGCTCTGAGATCAGGGAAGAAGTGAAGTTTATAATCCAGCTGGATATTCCCGAGGAACCGGTTTACTTTAGCTTTATCCTGTTTCAGGTCTAACAGCGCAGCAGGATTGGTTGTTGCCTGGGTGACAGGAATTCCGCTTGCCTGTGTCCACATCCAGTATCCACTCCTGTTTTTCGAATCATTGACCGGTTGAGTAGGATCAAAAGCGATGGCATCACCAATGGCGCCATTGTCTGCAAACCTGTTATCAATTGACATGTATTTGGCATTCACATTGATCTTCAGGTGATCATCAAAGAAGGAAGGGTTCAGGTTAACGCCAATGGAAGCCCTTTTCATATTATCGGTCTTCAGAATTCCGTCCTGGTACATATAACCTAAAGAAACACGGTAGGGAAGATATTTCAGGCCGCCATAAAAAGCAAAGTTATGGTCTGTACTGATGCCGGTCCTGAAAATCTGTTTTTGCCAGTTGGTGTTTGTGGTACCCAGTAACCCGGTATCAGACGGGTATTTCTGCTTGACCAACGCACGAAATTCATCACCGTTAAGAACACTTACGGTCTTAGGTACCGTATAAATGGAAATATTCCCTGAATATTCATGCATGAATTTTTTTGCAGTGCCTGTACCGGCAGTAGCTCTACCTTTTTTCGTTGTAATGATGATGACCCCTTTGGAAGCCCTGGAACCATAAATAGCAGTAGCAGAAGCATCCTTCAGAACGGTATAGGTCTCGATATCGTCAGGATTGATCATCGAAAGGGAACCACGGGCACCGGATGTTGCATCATTATCAATAGGAACGCCATCGATCACAACCAATGGATCGTTGTTTCCATTGATGGAGACATTTCCCCTGATACGTATCACAGCATCGCCGCCGGGTGCGCCACCCAGGGTGGTAACCTGGACACCTGCAATTTTCCCGATAATCAACTGTTGTGGAGATGAGATAGCCCCCTGGTTAAAATCTTTACTGTCGATTGCTGAGACAGAGCCGGTAGCATCTTGCTTTTTCACCGTGCCGTACCCGATTACTACTACCTCGTTGAGGCTTGTGACGGAAGCTGCAAGTGAAATGTCAATCACCTGCTTCCCTGCCACAGGAACTTCCTGTGTCTGGTACCCCATATAAGAAAACACCAGGATCGCTCCGGGCTGAACTTTAATGGTGTACTTCCCGTCAATATCCGTTACAGTTCCGACATTAGTGCCTTTCACCACAATAGTGGCACCCGGAATTGAACTTCCATCAGAGGCATCTTTCACCTTGCCTGTCACTGTAATTTCCTGAGCATACGCAACCGAAGCCGAAGCAAATGCAAGGAAAATGAACAGATAACGTAACCATAGTATCCGTTTCTTCATAATCTTGGATTTTAAAAGTTAAACAATCTATTAACTGAATATTAAAATTTATCTTTAGGAACTTAGTTATGTAAAATTAAATCAAAAATTAATATTTTGTTAATTATTAAACAGTAAAAATAAATAAAAAAAGCAAATAGCAACACTTTCATCAAAAAAAAAATGAAATTTATGAGAAGAAAGACTATAACCCGCTGATATCATAGGGAAGATACACTACAATCCTGAATTTATCCATGAAATATTCACTGCCTGAATGCCGTTATTAAGTGTTACCGTTTTTTCTATCTTTGCATTTCTCAATTCCATGATCATGAAGCGATTTTGTATGTCATTCTTTCTCCTTATTCTCTCACTCCTTATTCCAGGTATTGTTATCTCACAAAAGATGAACGCACCGCTCGTTCGAAATTCCGACCAGATCCTTTTCCAGGTCGATCTGTCACAATGGGCCGCAAAAGGAAGATTCAACCCGGCAACCGATTCCATTGATATGCCCGGGACTTTTAATAGCTGGGCAGGTTCAGCGACCCTTCAAAAAGTGGATACTACCCTGGTTTACGAGATTGCCCTGTCTCTGGATTCATTAACGGTGCAGGAATTCCGGTTCAGGATCAACCAGGATACAAACAATATGGAATTTCCCAATGGCGGAAATCGCATGTTTCGTGTGCCAGGTCATTCCATGACCATAAAATATATGTATAACGATTTTGATACTACTACGGTTCCCATGACCTTTAAATGCCACATGGTTTACCAGATCATAGCACATCATTTTGATCCGAGGCCTTTGAAGGATTACCTTGATATGGCAGGTTCGATGAATAACTGGGGCGCCTATGATGTGTTATTTGACATCAACCATGACAGCACTTACCAGTTAACACTCAACATCCCGCGAAGTCTGATAAGTCCGGTTGTACCCCTTGAATTTAAATTCAGGATTAACGGGGACACAAACACATCGGAATTCCAAAACACAGGTTCGTTCCGCTCTTATTTCTTTCATGACACGACCGGTGGATCTCAAAACCTGGTGGATGTTTGGTATGATGACGAGAACCCCGGGATCCTTACCCCTCCCTGGGCTTATGACTTGTACATCCAGGGAGAGTATTTTGTTGGCCAAACCCTCACCGGTTCCTATATCTATGAGGATATTAATTCCAAACCGGAAGGCAATTCAATTTATAAATGGTACCGCGCTGATTCAGTGACACAGGTAAACCCGGAACTGCTTGCCGCTTCCGATTCGACCATCAACTATGTGCTTGACACAACCGATTATCATAAATATATCGCATTTGAAGTCATACCTGTCGCACAGGGAACCGGCGATTCACTCATCGGGAAACCGGTCAGGACCTGGACCGGATTGATCGTCAGTGTCGGAATTGGGGAACTTGCCGGAATTAAGCCCGGAATTTATCCGAATCCTGTAACCAGCCAGATCACCTTTACCAATATGGATAACATTCAGCAGATTGAAATCTTTTCTCTTCCCGGGCAAAGAGTCGCTATTCTTGAAACCCGGACTACCGGGAGGATCACCTGCGATGCATCCGGTCTCGGCAGGGGTATCTATTTCGTTAAATTTTCGAAGCCGGACCATTCATTCACTACTGTGAAATTCATTAAGAATTAGCAATAATTTCTGATATTCCAACCCGGCCAGTCAGCCGGGTTTTTTTTCGTAACTTTGTTCTTCCAAAAATATTGATATGCATTCAAGAAAACTCCGGCTGTTCCAGATGCTGGCTTTAACTTTGTTTACAGGGATCTTATCGGCCCAAACCATTGTCACGGTGCCGGTTTACCCGAAAGATAAAGATTCCGTTACCGTGATCTTCGATGCGACAAAAGGAAATGCCGGATTGAAGAATGTTGCCCCACCTATCTATGCGCACACCGGCGTGATCACTAACCTGAGTACATCTTCATCGGATTGGAGGTACGTGATCGCCAACTGGAATCAGAACCTGCCAAAGGCCCTGATGACTCCACTCGGGAACAACCTCTACCAGATCAAAATGAAACCGGATATCCGCTCATGGTACGGGGTGCCGGCAACAGAACAGATCCTCAAAATAGCCTTTGTCTTCCGGAACTCCGATGGGTCAAAGACCGGTAGGGAAGCCAACGGAGGAGATATCTTTACCAATGTTTACCCTTCTGCTACCAGTATTACCATTCAACTACCTTCAGAGAAAGAACTCTATTCAAGGCTCAACGATACAATACCGGTCAGCGCAACAAGCCCCCTGGCCGATACCATTAAGATGTTCGTTAACAATATTCTCGTAAAAAAGGTTGCAGGTACTGTTTTTACAGACACGCTGCTGGCAGATAATTTCGGACAATACTGGACAAAGCAATGGGTAAAACTGGTGGCAAAAAATGATACAGCATCCAAAGCAGATTCCTTCTTTTACGAAGTTATCCCTGCATCTCCCATCGCAGCGTTGCCAGAAGGAATCATTGACGGGATCAACTATACCGACTCCACCACCGTGGTACTTTCCTTATATGCCCCCGGTAAAGATCATTGCTTTACAATCGGCGATTTCACCAATTGGGACATAGATTCGGAATATTATATGAACCGGACCCCGGACGGAACGCATTTCTGGATCCAGGTGAACAACCTGGTACCGCGAAAAGAATATATTTTCCAGTATCTTATTGATGGAACCCTCCGGATCGCTGATCCCTATGCTGATAAAATCAGCGATCCCAATGATCAGTACATCGGCCAGGCAACTTATCCAGGACTCCTTCCTTATCCTACCGGTAAAACAACAGATATTGCCTCTTACCTGCAAACCGCCCAGGTTCCCTATTCCTGGTCTTCCACGACATTTACGCCTCCTGCATCCACCGACCTGGTTATTTATGAGTTGCTGATTCGTGATTTTATTGCCAAACATGATTATCCCACAATAATCGATACCCTGGATTATTTTAAAAGACTTGGAATCAATGCTATCGAGCTGATGCCTGTCATGGAGTTTGAAGGCAATGACAGCTGGGGATATAACCCGGATTTTGAATTTGCCCCCGACAAATATTATGGGACAAAGAACGGGTTGAAGCAATTTGTTGAAGCTGCTCACGCAAAGGGAATAGCGGTCATCCTCGACATTGTGCTGAACCACCAGTTTGAGCAGTCGCCATTGGTCAGGCTTTATTGGGATGGTATAAATGGACGGCCGGCGGCAGATAACCCGTGGTTTAATCCCATCCCGAAACATCCTTATAATGTGGGATATGATTTTAACCACGAAAGTCCTGATACGAAGGCTTACTGTGAGCGTGTAATCCGTTACTGGCTCCAGGAATATCATGTTGATGGCTATCGGTTCGACATGTCGAAAGGTTTCACTCAGACAAATTCCTATCCCAACAATATGACACTCTGGGGCGCATACGATGCAGGCCGGATTTCAATCCTGGAGAATTATTCCAATGTTGCTCATTCAGTTAATCCCAATGCCTATGTGATCCTCGAACATTTTGCCGATAACTCTGAAGAAACCGTATTAAGCGCTAATGGAATGCTCTTATGGGGAAACCTGAATTCTAATTATAATAAGGCGACCGAGGGATTTAACACCGGCATTTTGTCTGATTTTTCGTGGATCTCCTATAAACAAAGGGGCTGGACTGATCCGCATGTGGTTGGGTACATGGAAAGCCATGACGAAGAACGGCTGATGTACAATAACATCCACTCAGGGAATAATTCCAATTCGCAGTATAATGTTAAGGGGGATACCACGCAATCATTAAAGCGGAATGGGATGGCGGCCGCATTTTTCTATACCATCCCGGGGCCCAAGATGCTCTGGGAATTTGGTGAACTCGGTTACGATTACTCGATCAATTATCCCTGCATGACATCCGATTGCAGGTTATCGGACAAACCGCCACGCTGGGACTATTATAACCAGTGGCAAAGAAGATATCTGTTTAATACCTGTTCAAGCCTGATCAACCTAAAAATAAATAATGATGCCTTCCGCAGTGCCAATTATTCCGTTTCGCTGACCGGGCCGCTTAAACATATCAATATTTCCAGTTCAGCCATGAATGTAGTGGTTGTTGGGAACTTTGACGTTTACCAGGGCACCATCACCCCGGGCTTCAGCCAGACCGGCTCATGGTACGATTTCTTTAGCGGTGATACCCTGAATGTGGCTACTCTTTCCGACCAGGTAAGCTTGTTACCGGGAGAATATCACCTTTATACAACCGTAAAATTACCTAAGCCACAATTTACAGGCATAAACGATCCAACAATAACGGTTCAGGAAAACGGGAGATACTCAATTGTTTATCCTAATCCCTCCTCCGGGACTTTTACGATTCAGTTCACGCTCAGCACTCCGCTTCAGATAAAGATCACAGTGTCGGATCTATATGGCAGACCGGTTGCCGGTTTGCTTGATGGAAAGGTCGCTGACGGTATACATTCCATTACCTGGAACGGGCTGGATAATAACGGGCATAAGATTTCTTCGGGGATGTACCTGTATAAATTCGAGGCCGGTGATCATTCGGAAACGGGAAAGTTGATCGTGGAGTAACCGCGGATTATATTTTTCACTACTTTTCACAGAATCCTTTCACGGATGGTGAAAGTTTTAATGATGCTCAAAGTTTAAATTTCTTCAGGGCAAAAACTTCCTGAATAAATATCGTAAACCGGGTTTATGCCTTAAATGCTGAGCTTCCGAATAATAGGCAAACCTGAACCTTTTCATCCATGGATCTTTTCCGGTATAACTCCTGACCAGGTCGACAGGTTCCTTATCCGGCTGATCCCGGAAATCCTTACCGGCATATTCTTTCCCGAGCCATTCTAAAAATGGTTTTGCATTCTTTCGTGGATAATCTTGTAATCTCAACAGTTTCAGGTAACGGTATGCCTGCTCCGGGTCTGGTTTCTCCTGGAAATAAAGAAATGCCTGCAGCGTAAGTTCCCGAACAGACCGGTTCTGTATATAGTCGAACATCGGAAGAATGGGAAATCCGAACCGCCCGATATCATGGGTCCGGTTATAGTTCTCCAGGTCAAGGTAACCTGCCACAGCATCTTTGAACCGGCCGGCAGCGATACAAACTTCAACCTTCTTCAGCCTTTGCTGAAATTCCAGGGCTTCCTGGTATTTGCCGGCTGTATCTTTCATACCTGTAGAAGGGATCAGGCAATCAGGGTTTTGCCGGATGAGTAAAAGAGCCGAATCTGCCAGGGAAGCAGCAACGATGAAATCCTTTATTTCCCTTTCATGTTGTGCACGCAGGAGAAGGACCTCCACCGCTTCATTGGCATTCCAGCAAGTCCGCTCTTCAACTTTCCGCCGGTATCCTGCCAGTGCATCTGATAGTTCCCTTGAACTTTCCACTCCGGTAGTTCGCTGGACAAAGGCGATGGAATCTGCAAACCTTCGCGCTATTTCCAGCCGGTTTGTCCAGATCCTGTATTCACCGGAATAAAGCAGGTGGATCAGGTAAAAGGGATAAGTAAACTTGCAAAGTGAATCCAGCAGAGGATCGGGGGAATATTTTTCTTCTTGCGACAGTTGCCGTGCAAGAAAAAAGTTCCGTCCTGCTTCCGGCTTATCAGAATTTGCCAGGTTTTTCTCTCCCTCCCCGATCAAAATTTTATACCGGCAAAACTGAATTTTCTTTTCAAGGCCGGGACGGATCAAAGAAAGCGTGAGGGAATCAAACCCCTTCTCAAATTCATGGTAACAGTCAATCGCTTCAGGATACTGTGCAGTTGTATACAGCGTATCGCACCGTGAAAGGGTCTCTGCAACCACTTCTCCAAAAACTTTATTAAATAAAGAATCGGAAGTGACAGAGGCGGCATATTCCTTCCGGTAGTTTTGCGCTTTTACCATGTATGAACGGGCCATCTCCTGCTTTCCATACCCAATGGCGCCATCAGCCACACCGAGGTAGGAATTATAAATGCCATTGGCGGCTTTCGTTATGATCTCTTTATCATTGACACTTCCTTTTAGATAAGGATTTACCTCGCTGAAATTACGGGCATTATCGAGCAAATCAATAGCTTCTGCATATTGAAGGTCCTGAATCAGTTCATCCGCCCGGTCATGATATGTTTTGTCGATTTTCCCGGAGATCATTGCCAGGGTTGAATCGATATCCCCGCCAGCGAACATCTTCCCAACAAGGTTCCGGATCACTTCATGGTCATCCCCAAATGCATTCAAACGGAAATATCTTTCAAGGAATTCATGATAGATCCCGCTGTTTCGTTCGGTAACCAGCATCGACCAGCGGATATAGCGACTTATTCCGTCAAGGAACTGCCGGGTCAGCGAATCCGTCGTAATAGCGGAATTCAGGATTCCGGGTGTTTTCAAGTTCTCCATGAAGGTCTTCGTCGCCCTGAACGAAAAACGCGAAAGGAGCAAATACTTCTCCTGGAATCCCTCCGGATCCAGTGAATCCAGTTCAAGGCGCCGGGAAAAATCTTTCTCTTTTAAAATTTCCAGGATCTTATTCAGCTCCTCCAGGATAATAAAGTAACCAGGATACCGGTTAATTTCTACAAGGTTTATTTCCCGGACCTTTTTATCAAGTGAATCCAGGATTGCATTTGCAGCATAATAATCATTGATCAGGGTTACCCTTTCCTTAAACCGTGCAAGTGCATCTTCATCAAAATAAAAGTTTAGGCGATGCACCACTATGGTATCCGAATCACATGAATAATGAGGAACCTGAAATTGAAGGAGAGAACTGTCATTTCCGGTAAATCTCAGGTCGGAAATTTCCGGTAGATCGAAGAAGGAAGCGCCGTCTTTTTTTTCAAAACGGCAGCCAAAAGTAACCCGGTCAGGCATCATCACAGAAGCCATGGAAAACTTCCGGAAATGGATATTCCCACTGAGTTTCTGAGCTCCGAAGGAGATACCGGCCATAAGATTACGGCCTTCCGGGGAACCGATCCGGATCCGGATATCTGTATTCAGGGTAAAAGAAATCCTACGGGGATTTTTGATCATATCCTCGGCGATAACTGCAATCATTCCATTGGAAATTCCCGAAAAAGAGGACTCCTTTTCCAGATATCCAAAAGTAAAATGAACAGGCAAAGAAAATGAGCAGGCACTTTTCTGTGCAGTCAATGCCGGCGACCAAAACAGGAAGAGAAGTAGCAGGTTCAGGATTCTAAGTCGGGACAAAGCCATGGGATTTTGGATTTCCAAAAGTACACATTTGCACCGATGTGTTTGAACCCGGTGCGGATATTTCCTGGCCGGACTGTAAATCTGTCATGCAGAATATCTTGGTACGGCTTTTGCCCTGATACAGATTCTTTTCAAAAAATAAATTATGATCAATATACCGGCATCGGAAAAAAAAAGGGTAGTGATCGTGGGTTGCGGATTTGCCGGCCTGAAACTGGCCCGGAAGCTCAGGCATTCAGGGTACCAGGTAGTAATCGTTGATAAACGCAATTATCATCAGTTTCAGCCACTTTTTTACCAGGTTGCCACTGCAGGTCTTGAACCCAGTTCGATCTCTTTTCCCTTGCGGAAGATCTTTCAGCATTATAAAGATTATTACATCCGGATTGCGGAAGTGACCAATATTGATACAGATAAACAACAACTCTGGACTACCCTGGGAATTATTAAGTATGATTACCTTGTGCTTACCCAGGGCGCTTCGAATTTCTTTTTCGGAATGAAGAACATGGAGTCCCTTTCCAAACCCATGAAATCTGTTTCCGAAGCCCTCGATCTGAGGAATAACCTTCTGCAGAATTTTGAGAATGCGCTTGCTGCAACAACAGATGAGGACCGGGAAGGTTTCCTTAACCTGGTTGTGGTGGGCGGAGGCCCCACCGGGGTCGAAGTTTCGGGTGCACTTGCAGATATGCGCAAATATGTGCTCGGAAAAGATTACCCGGAATTGAACAAGGAAAAAATCCATATTTACCTGCTGGAAGGGATGAACCGGCTGGTACTGGCACTTTCGGAACGGTCGGCAGAGAAGGCCAAAGAATTCCTCGAACGCCTGGGGGTAACTGTAATATTGAATACCCAGGTCAGGAATTTCGACGGAAAAAATATTGAAACCTCCGATGGAAAAAAAATCCGGACAAACCTGGTCATCTGGACGGCCGGTATTAGCGGGGCCAGGATTGAAGGACTGCGGGATATTTCCTACGGAAAAAACAACCGCATCATAGTTGACCGTTTTAACCAGGTAAAGGGATATTCGAATATTTTTGCATTGGGAGATGTTGCAATGATGGAAGAACCCCGTTTCCAGCATGGCCATCCACAGGTAGCCCCGGTTGCGATCCAGCAGGCAAACCTCCTGGCAAAGAACCTGGTAAGGACACAGGATCAAAAAGAAATGATTCCTTTTTCCTATAAGGATAAAGGTACAATGGCAACTGTCGGAAGGAACCTGGCCATTGTGGAACTGCCCAATGCCCGGTTTTACGGAACTTTTGCCTGGCTTATATGGATGTTCGTACACCTGATGTCCATCGTTGGCATCCGGAACCGATTCCTGGTCCTGATCAATTGGTTCTGGAACTATGTGACCTACGACACTTCCCTGAGGCTGATTTTGAAACCTAAAGGATGTTAATGCAATATTTGTATGGAGAAGAGTGAGATCGAAAGAAGGTACCAAAAGGTATGCAAGGATATTTACGAAGGGCGGATCAAATCTGCCCTCGATGCACTGGGAGCATTGCTCCGGAATGTGAACCGGTCAGATTTTTTCTTTGACCTGGAAAACATCACCGAGAACTACCAGAGCCTACTGAATTATACATTTGAAGGGGCGAAAGACCCCGAACGGAAAGAGATACTGAAGAAGATCTCGGCTTCTGTTCTTTCGCTGGCGGATGAGGTCAGGGACACCCTGACGGTAAAAGACTATCCCCATAAAAGCATGGAAAAAGCCACGATGATACGTTTGCTTGGAGATGATCCACAGGCAGTTTCCGACCGGCTGGAAGAATTCCTTTCTGAAAAAAACCTGCAAAAGATGTTACAGGAAACGGGAACATCGTCATCGGAAGCCAAGCCTATTGATAGTATTTTCCGGCTGATCTGGCTGACCCACAAAATGAAAGACACTTCTGTTGACAAGATCCGTCCTATCGCACATTCAACGATTTTTGAGAACCACGAAAAATGCCTGGTCGTTTCTGCACTTACCCTCAGCCTGCTGGATTTCTTCGATCCCAGGAAAATCATTTTGCTGATGGAATTCGTCAGCGAGCATGAGATGGAGGTTTATCAGCGTGCACTTACAGGACTTGGACTGGTCCTGATCTGGTACGACAAGCGGATCAGTTTTTACCCGGAGATCATGGTGAGGCTTGATGAGCTGAGCCAGGATGAAGGAATTCAGCAGGACATGGAAGCATTGCTGTTGCAATTGCTCATGGCACAGGAGACAGAATCCATCGTAAAGGCATTTGAAGATGAAGTACTTCCCGAAATGAAGAAAATGATGCCGAAATTTGAGGATAAACTTCAGCTGGATAATATCTTTGGTGAAGAAGACCTTGAAGGGAAAAACCCTGACTGGAAAGAAATGATTGATGAGGTTCCCGGGCTTTTTGAACGGATCGAAAAATTCACCAGGATGCAGATGGAAGGAGGTGATGTTTTCCTTAGCACCTTTTCCCAGTTGAAACGGTTTGATTTCTTTACAAGGATGAGTAACTGGTTTGTCCCTTTTTATGCCGATCATGCAGACCTGAAAAACAACGTGAGTGACGAAGAACAAATTTTCAACCGGTTGCTGGAAGGCCTCGGAAGGGCCTTTTATCTCTGTAATTCCGATAAGTATTCTTTTGCACTTAATTTTAATGCAGTTCCGCCCCAACAGCGATCAATGATCATGACTTATTTCGAAGCCGAGCTTGAGCAGATGAAGGAAATGGCTTCTGAAGAGGAGATCCTAAGTCCGTCAGCTGCGTCGAATGCGATCTTTATCCAATATATCCAGGACCTTTACAGGTTCTTCAAACTCTATCCTTTCCACGATGAGTTCAATGACATCTTTCGGAAAAAAATCCGTTTTACCGAACTCTACTTTTATAAGACATTTTTTGAACGCGATAATTTTACTGCCCGGCTCGCTGGTTTCTATTTTGATAAAGACCATTACCCGGAAGCCATAGAGATGAACAAATACCTGGTTGAAAAAGAAGGGCCTAAAGGCGAATATTATGAGAAGATCGGCTATTCATTCCAGAAAATGGGAAAATTCCCCGAAGCTATTGAATTTTATAAAAAAGCAGAATTGTTCGACAGTGATCGTCTTTGGATCCTGAAGAAACTCGGCTGGTGTTCCATGAAACTGAAAGATTATGCCAATGCCCTGAAATATTTTGAAGGATGTGCAATGATCCAACCCGAAGACCTTACTATCCAGGCCCAGATCGGTCAATGCCAACTGAGCCTGAAAAATTTCGAAGAAGCCCTGAACAGTTATTCAAAAGTTCTGTATTTCCAGCCGGAAAACCTAAAGGTACTCCGCCCGATTGCTTACTGCTTTTTTATTCTCGGAAAACTCGACCATGCCGAAGAATTATACCAGAAGATCCTGTCGGGATCCGAATCCCCGGGACCTTTTGATCTGATGAATGCAGGGCATGTCCAGCTCTGCCTGAATAAAAGGAAAGAAGCACTTTTGCTGTATAAGAAAAGCAAAACCGACCTTCTTTTTACGACGAATTCATTCCAGGTATCCTTCGAGGAAGATATCCCCTACCTGCTGAAAAACGGGATCAGCAAAGATGACTTGCCGCTATTGATGGACTACCTGCTGTTCCAGGTTGAATGATATAAAAAATAGTGAAATAGAAAAGCGAATTAGCGAAATAAATCAGACTGAAATATTCCTACTTTTCAACCAACCTGATCGTCCAGAAGTCATCCGAAAGATTCTCTTCCTCCAGGTACTGATAAGGCATGGTAAAATAGCCTTTCAAACCCCATCCGCTACCCCAGCTGTTGCGGACAATAAAACGTTTTTTTGTATCATCATAGCCAACGGCGACGACTGCATGACCGCCCTGCACACCTTCGTTCATCTTTGGCATATCCAATTTGCCCGTCTTTGCAACGGTAGCACTTTCAAAAGCATCGTATACGGTAAACCCAAAAATAAACGGATATCCTTCGGCAAGGCAACCCTTCATGGAGTTGACATCCCTCACCACGCGCTGATAGGAAAGGACCTGGTGTTTAAGCGCCTCTGAATAGCATCTGGCACCTGGCTTTTTTGTAAATGCTTTGATGTCATATTGCCACATACTCTCCGGGCAAACACCCTGTTTGTTCACCGATTTAATGCCGTCCCTTATCTGTGCGCCATTATCGCTGCCGACACAATGCTCTATGACTCTTTCATTATAATAGATAAACAGACGTGACGGCATGAAATCAGGGACTTTTTGCTTCATCAGTTCAAATTCAAATGCGGCCCCAATTGCATTGGCTGTACAACTGCCCAGGTTACCCTGGTCATAAACCAGCGGACAGTTTGCCCTGAAGTCAATCCAGACGGGTAATTTACGAATAGCAGCCCGGGTGGCTGCATAGCTGAAGTCCCTGTGGTCGGGAAGATCGGGTTGCCAACCATAGCGTAAATTCATCTTTTTCATAACCATAATTTTTTATTGATTTTTATTTATCCCGAGCTTCAATCTGACTGAAACCCAAGTAGGATATTCATACAAACATACTCACAAATATTTAATTATGCAACATATCGTCAACATAATTTGAAAATTGATATTAAAAAATAAATAAATGTATTTAATCCGAAATACAAGAAAAGAAGTTGCAAGGACTTTAATATTCAGCAGATAACCATTTTTTGACAATTTGTATTATTTTTGTTTCTCATCCATGCTAAAACAGTTTCATGAAAAAGTCTGTTCTCGTCCCAACCGACCTCACCGATGTGGCATCAAAAGCCATTCATCAGGCAGCGGTCATCGCAAAAAAAGCCGGCACATCTGTATCCCTTCTGCATGTCCTTAATGAAAAATCCCCTACAAGGGAAGATGTGGAGGAAAAATTAAAAAATGAAGCTGACCGTGTAAAGGAACTGACGGGTCATGAATGTGAGATCCTTCTCAGGGAAGGTTCCATCTTCGAGGTGATTCCGCAGGTTACCAGCGATAATTGTTTTGACCTGATGGTGATCGGAACACATGGACTGCATGGAATCATACAACATTTCATGGGTTCAAACATCCTGAAACTGGTCAGCAGGATCCATATGCCTGTACTGGTTGTCCAGAAGGATTCCCCGCTTATTGAGAATTTCCGCACAATCATAATGCCAGTCAGCAGTCACCTGGATTTTCATAAAGAAATTGATGCGATACTTTTCTTTACCGCACTGTTTGATATGGAAGTGCATCTTTATTCAATCAATAAACCGGGTTATGAATGGCCCGGACAACTGCTGAAAAATATCGAAGAAGCGAAAACCTCTTTTGAATTGAATGGAGTTCGCATGAAAAGGGTAAAAGAAGAACAGGAAGTCTTTGCTCAGGGATATACAAAACAAACACTTCTCTATTCCGCTTCTGCCGGCGCCGACCTGATCTCAATGATGTCCACTCCCTCTGATGATTATTACTATTTTGCTGCAGCCGACAAAGAAGCCTTGCTCCTGAATGAGCTACACTTACCGGTTTTGTGTACGGGTTGATTCCGGATGAATCGCCTTTTTCTTTTCTTCATGAAATAAAAATAAAATCATTCTAAATAATAAATCCCCTGAAATTCCGTCTTAATAAAGTCATTTATCTACATACTTTCATTTTTACTTATATTTTTCTCATCTATCGACCTGACCTATGTTCAGACTGGCAAGCAAGATAAACACCAAAGGTATTGATTTCCTTACAAACAGGGATGAATACCTTTCGATCCTCGGGAAGTTCAAAGAGACCCTGTCGAAAGTCAGGCAGGGCGGGCCTGTGCAGTCAGTGACAAGGCACAAGGAGCGGGGCAAATTGCTGGCCCGGGAACGGATCGATCTCCTGGTGGATAAGAATACACCGTTCATTGAGTTGTCGACCCTTGCAGCTTATGACCTTTACAACAACGAATTCCCTTCGGCGGGGATCGTGACCGGGATCGGGGTGATCCATGGCAAGGAAACCATGATCATTGCCAATGATGCAACTGTTAAGGGTGGAACCTATGTCAAGGAAACCATCAAAAAGCATGTGAGGGCGCAGGAAATTGCCATGGAAAACCATATTCCCTGTGTGTATCTTGTGGATTCAGGAGGTGTTTTTTTGCCGGAGCAGGCAAATGTTTTTCCCGACAAATACGATTTTGGCCGGTTCTTCTTCAACCAGGCAAGGTTATCGGCCAAAGGGATCCCCCAGATTGCCGTGGTCATGGGATCCTGCACGGCAGGGGGCGCTTATGTTCCCGCTATGAGCGATGAAACGATCATCGTAAGGAACCAGGGAACTATTTTTATCGGAGGGCCGCCACTGGTGAAGGCAGCTACCGGAGAGGAAGTCACTGCAGAAGAACTGGGCGGTGCCGAGGTCCACACATCAATCTCCGGCGTTGCCGACCACCTGGCAGAAAATGACGTTCATGCCATCCAGATATGCAGAAACATATTTGAATCCATACAGCGTCATGATAATCAGCCGCTGGAAACCATCCCTATAGAAGAACCCTGGTATGACCCGGAAGAACTTTACGGCATCCTTCCGATCGACCTTAAGAAACCGGTGGATTCGCGGGAGGTCCTTGCACGCATAGTGGATGGCAGCAAATTCCATGAATTCAAGGAACGGTATGCTCCTACCCTGGTCACCGGTTTTGCACATATCATGGGCTACCCCATAGGAATTCTTGCCAACAATGGCGTATTGTTCGGGGAAACTGCCCTGAAAGGAGCTCATTTTGTGCAACTCTGCACCAGCCGTAACGTTCCAATCCTGTTCCTGCAGAACATCACAGGATTTATCGTCGGCAAGGAATACGAACGCGGAGGAATTGCCCGCGATGGCGCAAAGTTCGTGCATGCAGTTGCCAATGCCAATGTTCCCAAGTTCACGGTAATCTTCGGAGGATCGTTTGGCGCAGGAAATTATGCCATGGCCGGGAGAGCCTATGAACCACGTTTTTTGTTTATGTACCCGAATTCAAAGATATCCGTTATGGGAGGCGAACAGGCAGCGAATGTTCTGATCACTGTGAAGGAAGACCAACTGCATGCACAGGGTAAAACCTTATCAGGGGAAGAACGGAAAAAAATGCTGCAGACCATCCTGAAGAAATACGAAGATGAAGGATCTGCTTATTACAGTACTGCAAGGTTATGGGATGACGGCATCATTGATCCGGCAGATACCCGGAAGATCCTCGGGTTGTCAATTGCCATCTCACAGAACCGGAAATATGAAAAAACAACATACGGTGTTTTCAGAATGTAGATTTATGAGAAAGTTTGAAACCCTGGAGGCTGACCTGGATCATGGGATCTTAACCATTTTCCTGAACCGGCCAGAGATCCATAATGCCTTTAACGAAACCATGCTAAAGGAACTGATCGAAATCCTTGAAGATGTTGATAAACCGGAAATCCTGTGTGTCTTGCTGCGCGGGAAGGGGAAGTCATTCTGCGCCGGTGTTGACCTGCAATGGATGAAGGCGGTTTCCGGCAACAGCTATGAACAGAATTACCAGGAGAGCCTTCTTCTTTCAAAATGTTTTGAGACCATTTATACCTGCCCGAAACCAACGATTGCCGTGGCACATGGTGCTGTCCTTGGTGGAGCAAACGGGATCCTGTCGGCCTGTGACCTGGCCTATTGCACCGACACGGCTGTTTTCTCATTAAGCGAAGTCAAGATAGGGATCATACCCGCATGCATCTCTCCTTATGTGATCAAGCGGATCGGCGAATATGGCGCACGGGAACTCATGCTCACAGGACGCAGGATCAACGGGAAGGAAGCTGAAACATTCCGGTTGGTGAATAAATCGGTCGCCCCGGAACTACTCGAAGATACCGTTGCTGAAACCATCGCAAGTCTCGGCACCAGCGGCCCGAATGCAATGAGCCAATGCAAAACTCTCATCCACGAGATCTGTAATCATCTTACGATGAAAGAAGCTTATGATTACACAGCCAGGATGATTGCCGATATCCGGGTTTCAGAAGAAGGCCAGGAAGGTATGAATGCTTTTCTGGAAAAACGAAAACCGAAGTGGGTACACTAAACTGACCGAATGACGAAGATTACAAAAATATTGGTTGCCAACCGGAGTGAGATTGCAGTCCGGATAATGCGGACCGCAAGGAGAATGGGCATCGCCACTGTTGCTGTTTATGCAGAAGCCGACCGCCACTCTCTTCATGTCCGGGAAGCGGATGAAGCCCGGTGCATAGGAGAAGTGGAACTCAGTGAAACCTACCTGAATATCTCAAAGATCATTGCTGTGGCTGAGGAAACAGGGTGCGATGCCATTCACCCGGGTTACGGGTTCCTGGCAGAGAACCCGCTTTTCGTTGAGGCCTGCGATGCTTCGGGGATCATCTTTATAGGACCCTCTGCGAATGTCATGAGAGTCATGGGAAACAAGATTGAAGCCCGTGCCTTCGTAAAGAAAGCCGGTGTTCCTGTCACCGAAGGTCTGACCGGTAAACGGGAAACTCTGTTGCAAGCTAAGAGGAAGATCGGGTTTCCTGTTTTACTGAAGGCAGCAGCAGGTGGCGGTGGAAAAGGGATGCAGATCGTTCACGAGGAAAAAGACCTGGAAGAAGCGCTTGAATCAACCAGCAGGCAGGCATTGGCATACTTTGGCGACGATACCATCTACCTTGAAAAATACCTGGATGAACCCCGTCACATTGAATTTCAGATCCTAGGTGATAACGACGGAAATGTGATCCACCTCTTTGAACGGGAATGTTCTATCCAACGACGGTATCAGAAGATCATCGAAGAGTCGCCCTCTCCTACCCTTACACCGGAATTGCGGGAAAAGATGGGAACAGCAGCAGTGAGGATCGGCAAAAAGATCGGATATACCAATGCGGGTACCATTGAATTCCTGGTTGACAAGGAATTGAATTTCTATTTCCTGGAGATGAATACCCGTATCCAGGTGGAACACCCGGTTACGGAAATGGTGACCGGTACCGACATAGTAGAAGAACAGATCCGGATATCAGAAGGACATTCCCTGCGACTGAAGCAGGAAACACTGAGACAAACCGGCCATGCTATTGAATGCAGGATATATGCGGAAGATCCGGAATATGATTTTCGACCATCCCCCGGAAAAATGACCTTGTACAAAGAACCGGTCATGGATCATATCCGTATCGATAAAGGAATCACTGCAGATACCGAGATTACGAGCTCCTATGACCCGATGATCTGCAAACTGGTTTCCTGGGGAAACGACCGGGAAGAAGCACGGTTACGCATGGCCGAAGCCCTCTCTGAGTATGTAATTCATGGAATCCGGACAAATATACCCTATCTTTCCAGGTTGATTGCCAGTCGGGCATTCATCACAAATTCCATTTCCACAAAATTCTGCGACGAACATACACCTGAACTTATCACTGAGATCCTCAGGGATCGTAAACGGATTCAGGTTCACCTGCCACTGATTGGTTACATGCTTTTCAGCTTTGGAATCAGGAACAAAAGAGAAACCCTGAAGGGTAATCCGGCCGGTATTTGGGACGTAATAGGATATTGGAGAGAACAGATGGAGATAAGGATAAAATCAGGAGAGGAGGAGCATAAGGTCAGAATTGCCTTTTCTCAGGACCCAAAGTATCAGTTTGTTATCAATGGCGGGATTTTTCCGGTCGAAAAAGTGCATGAAGAAAATTCTGCATTGACTTTCTCTGTTAACGGAATCCATCATCAGGTCCATGTCTCGGAAGAACCAAAAGGTATGGGATCTGTCAGTTTCGAAGGGCATATTTTCGAAATGCAGCGGCAGGATTTTCTTCCTGAATCACTGTCGCCCGTCCGTTTTGAATCTTCCGATCACAACAATGAAATATATTCACCCATGCCTGGAAAAGTCATCAAACTTCTTGTGAATGCCGGAGAGAAGGTAAGCAAAGGGGATGTGCTTCTTATCATCGAAGCCATGAAAATGGAAAACTCCATCATCTCTCCTGCAGATGGCATTGTGGAACGGATCAATGTAGTCCTTAACGACCGCATCGATCCGGGCAAAGCATTGATCCTCCTTAAAAAAAATGAAAATTGAGGTAAACAAACAAATGATCAACTATGAACAAGGTTGTAAAAGATGCCAATGAAGCCATCCGTGGGATCACGGATAATATGACGGTGCTGTTCGGGGGATTCGGTCTGTGCGGAATCCCTGAAAACTGTATCAAAGCATTGGCTGTTACGGATATCAAGGGTTTGACGTGTATCTCAAACAATGCAGGTGTGGATGATTTCGGGCTGGGTGTTCTCCTGGCCAAGCACCAGATGAGAAAGATGATTGCTTCCTATGTCGGAGAGAACAAAGAGTTCGAGCGCCAGTTGCTTAACGGGGAACTTGATGTGGAACTGATTCCACAGGGAACCCTGGCGGAAAGGATCCGGGCCGGTGGCGCCGGTATTCCTGCTTTTTTTGTTCCGGCCGGTTATGGAACGGAAGTGCAGGGAAATAAAGAGGTGCGGGAATTCAACGGGAAAATGCACCTGATGGAACTGGGGATTACAGCCGATTTTGCTATCGTAAAGGCAAAGTATGGAGACACTCGGGGAAACCTCATCTACAATAAAACAGCAAACAATTTTAACCAGGCAATAGCCACGGCAGGAAAGATAACCATTGCAGAAGTGGAAGAATTGGTTCCCTTTGGTAAGCTTGACCCGAATCACATTCATACACCGGGGATCTATGTTCAGCGGATCTTCCAGGGAATGAATTATGAGAAGCGAATTGAATTCAGAATGACACGTCAATAATGGAAGGTCGAGGATGGAGGATCGAGGTTGCTTCGGCACTTCATGCCTCGCAATAACAAGATTTTTTGTAACAAAAGGAGATTGCTTCGTCGCTTCACTCCTCGCAATAAAAAAGGCGAATTTAGTGAATCTCAACAGGCTGATTTAATCCTTTATAAACTTTATGAACTTTAAAAACTATATAAACTGAATTCGTAAATCGTAAATAACTTATTGTATGGCTTTAGATAAAGATGGAATTGCCCGGAGGATCGCAAAAGAGTTAAAAGACGGGTTTTATGTCAACCTCGGGATCGGGATTCCTACCCTCGTTGCAAATTATATCCCGGAAGACATGGAGGTCATTCTCCAGTCGGAAAACGGCTTACTGGGAATCGGCCCTTCCCCATCACCTGAGGAAGTTGATCCTGACCTGATCAATGCAGGAAAACAAACGATCACAGCCATGCCCGGAGCTGCCTTTTTTGATTCCTCTGCCAGTTTCGCCATGATACGGGGAGGGCATATCGACCTCACAGTCCTGGGCGCATTTGAAGTCTCGGAGAAAGGAGACATTGCCAGCTGGAAGATCCCGGGAAAGCTGGTGAAAGGCATGGGTGGCGCCATGGACCTGGTAGCTGCTGCAAAAAACATTATCGTTGCAACAACCCATACGGATAAGGACGGAAAATCAAAACTCCTGAAGCAATGTACCCTGCCGCTGACCGGTGTAAATTGTGTCAGACGAATCATTACAGACCTGGCGGTAGTGGATATCACCGATGCCGGGTTTAAATTGGTTGAGAGAGCACCGGGGGTGAGTATTGAAGAGATCCGGGCAGCCACGGAAGGAAACCTGGTCGTGGAGGGAAATATTCCTGAAATGGAACTATAAAACTCCACCTTTTACTCCTTCCCAAACAGGGTGGGGAGTTGATCTAATAATAAAAACAATATGAATTATCCGAAAAAAGTTACAATTGGAGATATAACGGTGAGGGATGGATTTCAGCATGAAGAAATCTTTATCCCAACAGAAGCGAAAGTATGGCTTGCAGAGCAACTGATAATGGCAGGATTCCGGCATATTGAAGTTACAAACCTGGGAAATCCACAGGGAATGCCACAATTTCGGGATGCCGATACGGTACTGAAATGCGTGCGATCAAGTAAAATAATTGCTGACAAGATAAGCCAGGTCTCCCTCACCGCAATTACCATTAGGGAAAAGGCCATTGAACGGGCGATCCAGGCGAAGAAAGATGGTTTTGGCCCTGACCGGATCCTACTGATGGTTTCAACCAGCGAATCCCATCATAGAAAAAATTCAGGAATCAGCCTGGAAGAGTACTGGAAAATGGCAGAAAAGTATATCCCCCTGGCCCACGATGCCGGACTAAAGGTAAACGGCACGGTCAGCACGATCTGGGGTTGCCCGATTGAAGGCCCTACCGAGATGACCAAAGCGATCGAATTTGCAAAGCGCTGGTTTGCCATCGGGGCCAACGATGTGGAACATGCCGATCACGACGGGTCTGCATCTCCCGACAGGGTTTACCGGTATTATTCCATGCTCATGGATGCCATCCCGAGACCGGAAAAGCAGATCGTCCATTTTCATACCACCCGGGGATGGGGATTGGCAAACGTCCTTGCTGCTTTACAGGCAGGGATGACCAACTACGAATCCGCTATGGGAGGAATCGGGGGACAGCCTGCAAACTTCGTAAGCGGGGTTCCGGTGGCCGGAACAGGAAGCTACTATTACAAGGATCCGAATATTGCAGGGTTGAATTCAACGGAAGATATGGTGGTGATGATGGATGAAATGGGCATCGATACGGGCGTGGATGTGGCTAAAGTACTGGAGATCGGCACCATGGTGGAAAAGATTATAGGAAGAAGGCTACGTTCTGAATCCATACGGAATGGAAGGATTCCAAAATCCATGACCGGAAATAAATAAGTAAAAATGAAAATAATTGAATCGCCCCGTGAGGGCATGCAAAGCTTACACTATACTATACCGACAGAGAAAAAGGTCCGATATATCCAGCAGGTATTGAAGATCGGTTTCGACATGGTGGAAGTTGGAAGTATTGTTTCCCCGAAACTGATACCACAGATGGCTGATACCATGGAGGTATTGCGAAAAGTTGACTTTTCCGGAACCCGGTCGAACCGGATGGTGCTGGTAGTAAATAAAAAAGGAGCTGAGATCATTTCAGAAGTGAAGGAAATCACCCATATATCTTACCCGCATTCTATCTCTCAGACTTTTCTCAAAAAAAACCTCAATGCAACCATTGAACAATCGCTGGAGACCGTCAGTGAAATTGCGAACCTATGTGAGAAATCGGGAAAACAACTCGTCATTTATATCTCCATGGCGTTCGGTAATCCATATGGAGATCCCTGGAGTTTAGAAACTTTACAGGAAGGGATCCGGGTTCTGAAGAAGATAGGGGTAAAAGTAATTCCACTTTCAAACGTAGCCATTGAGATCGACAAGCAGCTCATCAAAGAAATCTTCTCCCAACTGATCCCGGAATTTCCAACTATCGAACTGGGGCTTCATCTCCATACTACGAATAAAGATTGGCAGGAGAATGTCCTGGCTGCTTATGGAAGCGGGTGCAGGAGGTTTGATTCGGTAATCAATGGATATGGTGGTTGTCCGATGACCGGGAAGGAACTGCTGGGAAACCTCAAAACCGAGAACCTGGTTGAATTTGCCGGTGACCTAGGGCTGGCAGGAAACATTGATCATGAGGCCCTGAATGAGGCCTGTAAATTAGTTGCATTGACATTTATGGAATCGGTTTCGTTTCCTCCTGATCAAAAAAATCAATAAATAATTAAAAAATACAACATTCTTAATCCAAACATATGTACCTCAGCGAAGAACATGAAATGATCCGGAAGACCGTACGGGATTTTGCAGAACGCGAAATCAAACCGGTAGCCCGGGAACTGGACGAGAAAGCCGAATTTTCAATTCCCCTGACAAAACGGATGGGCGAACTGGGCCTGTTCGGACTCCGAACTGCTACTGAATATGGCGGACTCGATATGGACACACTTGCCTATGTGATCGCCGTTGAAGAGCTTGCCAGGATCGACAGTTCGCAGGCGGCGACCCTTGCAGCCCATATCTCATTGGGGATAGGGCCGATCATGAATTATGGTACCACGGAACAGAAACAAAAGTACCTGCCGATGCTTTCGACTGGCGAAGCCACATGGGCATTCGGGCTCACCGAACCGGAAGCCGGCAGTGATTCACGCAATACCAAGTCCTCTGCACGTCTTGATAACGGTTACTGGATCATCAATGGTTCCAAGACTTTTATTACAAACGGATCCTCATCCATCAATAAGGGTGCTACCGTCCAGGTCTTGACAGGAAACGAGAATGGCCAGAAAGAATTCTCGACGATCCTTGTCGATGCCGGTACTCCGGGTTTCAAGCGTGTTACCATGCATGGGAAGATGATGTGGAGAGCCTCGGATACCGCGGAATTGTTTTTTGAAGATTGCAGGGTCCCCGAATCCAACCTGCTCGGCACCCGTGGCGAAGGTTCCCGAATCATGCTGAATACCCTCGACAGCGGACGGCTTGCCATCGGCGCAATGGGACTGGGACTTGCGCAAGGCGCCTTCGAAATGGCCCTAAAATATGCCAGGACACGGAAACAGTTTGGCAAGCCCATTGCCCAGTTCCAGGTCATTGCATTCAAACTGGCTGACATGGCTACCAAGATTGAACTGGCAAGAAACCTGCTATACAAAGGCGCCTGGCTGAAGTCAAACCACCAACCTTTTGCAAAAGAAGCTGCCATGGCAAAATTGTATTGCTCAGAGATTGCAAAGGAAGTAGCCGATGAAGCCGTTCAGATTCATGGAGGTTACGGGCTGATGAAGGACTATGACATTGAACGCTTCTATCGTGATCAACGCCTTTTGCAGATCGGCGAAGGAACCTCCGAAATCCAGCGGCTGGTTATTTCAAGGTTCATAGGCTGCTATGATTAGTTTCTGAACCTGCGAGTTAGTGAAATGTGTGATATTAGATGTGAGATGTAAATTATTATAATCCAGAACCTAATGACCAAGGACCAAAAAAAACCGATGCTACATATAGCGATCCTGTCGGCCAGCATACGTACAGGGAGAAACAGTCACCGTGTTTCCTTATTTCTTAAAAGACTCATCGAGGAAAAAAACCTGGCAACGGTTGAAATCGTTGACCTGAACAATTACCAATTCCCAATCTTTCATGAACGGTTGATCTACCTGGAAAACCCGATACCGGAATTGTTGGAATATTCAAGAAAGATAAAAGAGGCAGATGGTGTTTTGATAGTAACACCGGAGTACAATGGAGGATATCCTGCCAGTCTGAAGAACGCGATCGATGTTCTTTACCCGGAATGGCAGCGAAAGCCGGTGGCGATCTCAACCTGTTCCGACGGCAATTTCGGCGGAAACCAGGTGATCACTTCGATCCAGTTTGTTCTCTGGAAGATGCATGCCCTGACCGTTCCTACCATGTTCCCGAACCCCAATGTGGATAAGGCTTATGATGAACAAGGCAATCCTGCCGATAAAACCGGAACGGAAAAACGGGCCCTATATTTCCTGAAAGAATTGCTTTGGTATATGGAAGCAAAATATCGCATGGAGGATCAGGTATGAAGAACAACCCTTCAGCTGATCCCGGGCCAGGTTTCACAACCCTCCTCACTTTTGAACCCTTGTCGAAAAACAACTGGGATAAATTTGTCACTTTGTTTGGCCAACATGGCGCTTATGGAAACTGCTGGTGCCAGGCTTATCGTCTTCCAAAAACCGAGTTTGATGCCGGTAAGAAGAATGACGGGAATAAAATGAAGATGAAGGACCTCGTCTGGAACAACCGTCCCACGGGTATCCTTACATTTTATGAAGGAGAAGCCATTGCCTGGTGTGCCCTGGCGCCAAGGGAAGATTTCAAGCGTATGGAAAAGTCAAGGGTCCATAAACGGATTGATGACAAGCCGGTCTGGTCGATTCCCTGCTTTTTTATCAAAAAGAATTTCAGGATGAAAGGTGTGTCACAGCTCATGCTGAAGGCCGTGATTGATCATGCCAGGAAGACCAGAATACCAATTCTTGAGGCATACCCCCTGAAACCCACATCAGGAAAACTTCCTGATGCCTTTGCATGGATCGGGTTATACAGCACTTTTGAAAAGGCGGGATTCCGGATCGTTAATCATTCCTCAAAGAACCGGCCGATGGTAAGGTATTATATTGACCGGGATAAGTCGTTAATCTGAAAGGCTTCTTTCATCCTCACCCCCTTTTCCGTCTCCTCCACAGTACAGCACTCATGATAGAGATCATGCTCAAAAAACAGGATGTACCCATTCTTAGCCGCTTCTTTAAGGAATTTTTCCTTTTCCTCCAAAGTGATCAGCGGACGGGTATCATAACTCATGATGTAAGGCATGGGAATATGTGCTGCGGAAGGCAGGACATCGGCCATAAAGACCACGGTTGAGTCTTTATAATGAATGATAGGTATCATTTGCCCATCGGTGTGACCATAAAACAGGCGGATATAGATCCCGGGAAACAATTCGCAATCCTGGTCGATCAGCTGCAGTTTCGCTTTTTCCTTTATAGGAAGAATATTTTCTTTGAGAAAGGATGCTTTTTCACGGTTGTTCGGGTTGGTTGCCCAATCCCATTGCCGCCGGCTGATAATATAGGTCGCATTTTTGAATGTTGCAATATAATCCGTTTTGTCGGCATTCCAGCGTATGGCGTCACCGCAATGGTCGAAGTGGAGATGCGTAAGGATCACATCAGTGATATCATCCACTTTAAACCCGATTGAGGAAAGAGATTTGTCAAGATTTGCGTCACCATTCAGAAAATAATTTGAAAAGAATTTTTCAGATTGTTTTGTTCCGATCCCGGTATCGATGAGGATCTTCCGGTCGCCGTCGATCACCAGCAGGCATCTCATGATCCAGTTGCAGAGGTTGTTTTCGTCACAGGGATACAACTTGCTCCACATCACCTTCGGAACCACGCCGAACATTGCGCCACCATCAAGTTTCAGATTGCCGGTATTTATTGCATATAGGTCCATTTCCAATTACGAATTACGAATGATTCTTTAACCACAAAGCCCGCAAAGTTTTACGCAAAGTCTGCAAAGGCATCCAACCCTTTTCTCCCCTCTCACTAACTCGCCAGCTCGCCAGTTCATCAGCTATAACTCTTAACTCCCGTCTCTCCCTTGATCACTCTCACCGCATTCGCTGCCATGGCTTTGATCTCATTATCGCCGGGATAGATGAAGGTCGGTGCGAATTTTTCAACATGGTCAAGGATGAACCGTATGACAAAATCGCTGTGAGCCAACTCTCCCGTGATCAGGATGGCATCTACTTCACCTTTCAACACCGCATACATCTCGCCAATGCATTTGGCAACCTGGTAGGCCATTGCTTCCAGCACCAGTTTTGCGCGTTCTTCTCCGTTCTTGATGCGGGTTTCGATCTCATTCATGCTGGTGGTCCCGAGCAGGCCATTCAGACCACCGCAATGTGAAATGAGACATTCGATCTCTTCTTTGGTTTTTGTACCACTGAAACACAATTCCACCACATCTCCCAGTGGCAGTGTTCCGGCCCTGACCAATGAAAAAGGTCCGTCACCGGCAAATCCCTGGTTCACATCGATGACCTTTCCCTTGCGGTGAGCGCCAACGGTGGTGCCGTTTCCCATGTGTACAATGATCAGGTTCAGGTCTTCATACTTCAGTTTATGGGTCTCTGCATGGAGGTTTCCAACAGCTTTCTGGTTCAGGGCATGAAAGATCGATTTTCTCAGGATTCCAGGGGCTCCTGTGATCCTGGCAATCTCCTCGAGCTCATCCACCACGGTAGGATCCGCGATCATGGCCTTTGCGCCAGGGATCTCGGCTGCCACGGCTGCAGCCAGAAGTCCGCCGATGTTAATGATATCCTCCCCCACAGGACTATGGATAAGGTCATGCTTCAATTGTTCATTGACTTCATATACGCCAGACTGAACCGGATGCACAAGTCCTCCACGGGAAATCACAACCTTTACATCCTCTCGTGAAAATTGATTATTTGTCAATTCTTTCAGAACGATATCCTTCCGAAATGTAACCTGGTCATAAATGCTGTCGAAGCCGGCTATTTCTTCTTTGGTATGTTTGCGGCCGATCATGTAACGCAATTTGTAATTATCATACACCGCGATCTGTGTTTCCTGGTCTTTTGGATTAACAACGAGGATATTGAAAGTCGTCATAGCAATTGCATGTTTTTGGTTTTACATATTTCTCCTGTACTGTCCGCCAACTTCAAACAGTGCAGATGTTATCTGCCCGATAGAACAGTATTTTGTTGCTTCCATCAGCGCTTCAAAGATATTGTGATTTTGTGTCGAAGCCTTCTTTAATTTCACAATACTTCTCTTTGATTCTTCCGGATAGGCCTTGTGCAGTTGGTCGAGCATTTCGATCTGATATTTTTTTTCTTTTTCCGTTGCCCTGATTACTTCGCCCGGTATTACGGTAGGGGAACCTTTGCTGGAAAGGAAAGTATTCACTCCCATGATGGGAAGTTTCCCGGAATTTTTCAGGTTTTCATAGTAGAGGGATTCTTCCTGGATCTTTCCCCGCTGGTACATGGTCTCCATAGCGCCCAGGACTCCTCCCCTTTCGGAGATGCGCTCAAATTCAATCAGAACTGCCTCCTCTACGAGGTCGGTCAGCTCTTCGATAATGAACGATCCCTGTAGAGGATTCTGGTTTTTTGCCAGTCCCAGCTCATGGTTGATGATCATCTGGATGGCCATGGCACGGCGCACCGATCCTTCGGTAGGCGTTGTGATGGCTTCGTCATGGGCATTGGTATGAAGAGAGTTGCAGTTATCGTAGATGGCATACAGCGCCTGCAGCGTGGTCCGGATATCGTTGAAATCGATTTCCTGGGCATGCAACGAGCGTCCCGAAGTCTGGATATGATATTTCAGCATCTGGGAACGTTCATCCGCTTTGTACTTGTATTTCATCGCCTTCGACCAGATCATCCGGGCCACGCGCCCGATGACCGAATACTCCGGATCTATTCCGTTGGAAAAGAAAAAGGAGAGATTAGGCGCAAACTTATTTACATCCATCCCCCTCGATGCATAATACTCAACATAAGTAAATCCGTTGGACAGCGTGAATGCAAGCTGGCTGATGGGGTTGGCACCGGCTTCGGCAATATGGTATCCGGAGATCGATACCGAATAAAAATTCCTGACGTGATGATCGATAAAATATTCCTGGACATCACCCATCATCTTCAAGGCAAAATCGGTAGAAAAAATACAGGTATTCTGCGCCTGGTCTTCTTTCAGGATATCTGCCTGTACCGTTCCCCTGACTTTACTGATGGTTTCCGCCCGGATCTTCTCATAAACGTCTGCAGGCAAAACCTGGTCGCCGGTGACACCCAGCAATAGCAATCCCAGGCCATCATTGCCTTTGGGAAGTTCGCCCTGGTAGGAAGGTTTTTGTGTTCCTTTCATTTTGAAGATGGAGCTGATCTTATTTTCCGCCTCTTCAACCAATCCGTTTTCCTTTAAATAAATCTCGCATTGCTGATCGATGGCGGCATTCATGAAATAGCCGACCATAGCAGGTGCCGGGCCGTTGATGGTCATCGAAACAGAGGTATTCGGGTGCAGGAGGTTGAACCCGGAATAAAGTTTTTTTGCATCGTCGAGACAGGCAATGGATACTCCCGAATTCCCGATCTTTCCATAAATATCGGGTCGCCGGCCGGGATCATGCCCATACAGGGTTACAGAATCATACGCAGTGGAGAGCCGCACCGATGACATCCCGGATGAAAGGTAATGAAAACGTTTGTTGGTCCGCTCCGGGCCTCCTTCGCCTGCAAACATACGCGTAGGGTCTTCTTCCTGGCGTTTGAAGGGGAAAACCCCTGCAGTATATGGGAATTCACCGGGGACATTCTCTTTCAGGTTCCACTTCAGGATGTCGCCCCAGGCTGTGTAATGCGGAAATGAGATTTTCGGGATCTTCAGGTGGGATAATGATTCGGTATGAGTTTCCACCTGAATATCTTTTCCCCTGACTTTATAGACATAGGTGCCTTCCTTGTATGCCCGGATTTTATTTTCCCAGTTTTTAAGGATTTCCTGGTTCGAAGGATCTAATTTTTTAAATGTCTCCTCGTAAAGAAGATGAAGTTCCAGCATCGTACCGGTACGGTTACCTGATTCGGAAGAGCCCTCTGTCAGCGGGATTTCAGGGGTACGACGAATTGCTTCAATGGTCTGGTTGATGGCATAAAGTTGCTGGGCAAGGCCGGATTGATCTTCCGCCCGGAGATTGTAATTCCGGATGGTTTCTGTGATCTCGGCAAGATAGCGTGTTCGTGAAGGAGGAATGATGCAGATCTTTCCTGCCATTTCATCCCGGCCTTTAAAATGGCTTGCCAGCACTGATCCTGTCTTTTCATGTATCTTAACGATCAGGGCTTTATAAAGATCATTAATGCCCGGGTCATTGAATTGCGAAGCCGTGGTTCCATATACAGGCATGGTTTCCGGGTCGGCTGAAAAGAGTTTGTGGTTTCGCTGGTATTGTTTCTTGACATCCCGCAGTGCATCGAGTGACCCGCGTTTGTCGAATTTGTTGATCGAAACGAGATCGGCAAAATCGAGCATATCGATCTTCTCCAGCTGGCTGGAAGCCCCATATTCAGGGGTCATGACATACAAGGTGAGATCGCTGTGATCCACGATTTCCGTATCAGATTGGCCGATTCCGGATGTCTCCACGATCACCAGGTCATAAGCTGCTGCTTTCAGGATATTGATCGCGTCTTTCACATATTTTGACAGGGCAAGGTTTGACTGGCGGGTAGCCAGTGAGCGCATATATACCCTCGGGTTGAAAATCGAATTCATGCGGATACGGTCGCCGAGCAATGCTCCGCCCGTTTTGCGTTTTGTTGGATCGATGGAGATGATACCCAATGTTTTATCAGGGAAATCGAAGAGGAACCTTCGCACGATCTCATCCACCAGCGATGACTTTCCTGAACCGCCGGTTCCTGTGATACCCAGGACAGGGATCTTGCTTTTTGCAGCAAGCTTTTCAATCTTTTCAAGTACCGGTTTTGCCTCTTCAGGGAAGTTCTCTGCCGCCGTGATCAGGTTTGCAATGATTTTATTTTCTTTATTTTTTATTTTATGATCCTGAGTTGAAATGAGTTTCCCAAGCGGGAAATCAGAAAGTTCCAGTAATTCGTTGATCATCCCCTGCAGACTCATCTTCCTTCCGTCGTCAGGTGAGTAAATACGGGAAATTCCGTACTCATGAAGTTCCCTGATCTCATGGGGCAGGATGACTCCTCCTCCGCCTGCAAAAATCCGGATATGGGAGCATCCTTTCTCCTTCAGGAGGTCGACCATGTACTTAAAATATTCCATGTGCCCGCCCTGATATGAAGTCATGGCAATGGCCTGAACATCTTCCTGGATGGCACATTCCACCACTTCCTGAACCGACCGGTCATGGCCAAGGTGGATCACTTCAGCACCGCTTGCCTGGAGGATTCTCCGCATGATATTGATCGCTGCATCATGCCCGTCGAAAAGAGAGGCTGCAGTGACAATGCGGATATGATTTTTAGGATGATAACTTTCAGGTACCTGCATCCATGGAAAGTTTAATCGTTCATGATAGCCCTGGAGATGATGATCTGCTGGATCTCACTGGTCCCTTCATAAATCTGTGTCAGCTTTGCTTCGCGCATCAGGCGTTCAACATGGTACTCCCTGACATAACCATACCCGCCGTGGATCTGTACGGCTTCGGTGGTAACATACATCGCGGTTTCAGCGGAATAATACTTGGCCATGGCACTGGCTGTTCCATAAGGTTGACCCTGGTCTTTCAACCAGGCTGCTTTCAGGCAGAAGAACCTTGAAGCTTCAATGCGTGTATGCATTTCTGCCAGTTTAAAGGCAATGGCCTGGTGGTTGATGATCTCTGTTCCGAATGCTTTCCTTTCTTTGGCATATTTTAATGCGCGTTCATAGGCTCCGGATGCGATACCCAGCGCCTGGGCAGCAATCCCGATACGCCCTCCTTCAAGGGTTTTCATCGCGAACTTGAATCCGAAACCATCTTCGCCTATACGGTTTCCTTTCGGGACTCTCACATCCGTGAACATCACGGAATGAGTATCGGAACTCCGCATGCCCATCTTATCTTCATGGGGACCCAGAGAAATCCCCGGTGAATGACGGTCGACGATCAATGCATTGATCCCCTTATGTCCTTTTTCAGGATAAGTCTGCGCGATCAGCACATAGGTGGAAGCTGAATTCCCGTTTGTGATCCAGTTTTTTGTGCCATTCACGAGATAGTGGTCGCCCATATCAACGGCCATTGTTTTTTGGGAAGTGGCATCCGATCCTGCATTCGGTTCAGACAAAAGAAATGCCCCGGTTATTTCGCCACGTGCCAGCGGCTTCAGGAACCGTTCCTTCTGATCCACTGTGCCAAATGCTTCGATCCCATAACAAACCAGCGAATTATTTACAGACATGATCACAGAAACGGAGGAATCAACTTTGGAAATTTCTTCCATAGCAAGTACATACGAGATAGTATCCATACCTCCCCCATCATACTGCGGATCGACCAGCATTCCCAAAAAACCAAGTTCTGCGAGCGCTTTTACATGGTGTGCAGGATATTCTGCTTTTGCATCCCTTTCGAGGACATCCTTGATCAATTCCCGTTGTGCATAATCCCTGGCCGACTGCCGGATCATTTTCTGTTCTTCCGTGAATTCGAAATTCATAAATAATCTTCTTTTATAATAATTTACATACTTAACTAAGTAATATCTTACAAATTTAATACTTAGTAGGTATGGATGAGTTTTTTAACGTAAATTAACATTCAGGGAAATCATTCACCAGCTTTATGATCCCGTAAGCACCTTGCTCAGGAAATGATCTCTTAGAAGTAAATCTTAACCTGATTAATATTTTCCCCGTCGAAATATTTGTATTTTTGACACACATTTACATATATTATATCATGAATCAAAAGGCAGATTACCTGATCATCGGTGCAGGAATTATAGGGTTGGCTATTGCCAGGGAACTGCGGTCACGATACCCGGATGCAGAGATCCTGATCATTGAGAAGGAACCTGATGTGGCCTATCACAGCAGCGGGCGGAACAGCGGAGTATTGCATGCGGGATTTTATTATTCGGCAGATTCTCTGAAAGCGAAATTCACACGCGACGGGAATTACCAGATGAAGGAATACTGCAGGCAGAACAACCTGAAACTGAATGAATGCAGGAAGGTTGTGGTTGCGAAAGACGAGTCGGAACTGGAAGCGTTGTATGAGCTGGATAGACGGGGAAAAAAGAACGGTGTAGAGGTTTCGATTATCACGGAAGAAGAGCTGAAAGCGATCGATCCGAATGCAAAGACTTTTCAATATGCCCTCTTCTCGCCCAATACAGCGACTGTTGACCCGAAAGAAGTCAACATGGCCATCAAAAATGAGCTGATAAATAAAGGTATAAAATTCATATTCAACGACGGTTACAGACGCAGGGAAGGTTTGGGTGGAGTGAGGACCTTGAGTGGTACCATTATTACTGCAGGCAAAATCATCAATGCAGCCGGGCTTTATGCCGATAAGATCGCCAGGGATTTCAATTTCTCGAATGATTATACCATCATCCCCTTTAAAGGCATTTACCTGAAATATACTAAAAAAGATAAACCAATCAGGACCAATATCTACCCGGTTCCAAACCTGAAGAATCCTTTCCTTGGGGTTCATTATACCATCACAGTAGATGGAACCATCAAGATCGGCCCTACCTCCATTCCTGCCTTCTGGAGAGAAAATTACAAAGGAATTGACAATTTCAAAGGAGGTGAACTGGCGAATATCCTGGGATGGGAAAGCCGGCTTTTCCTGACCAATGCATTTGGATTCAGGAGCCTGGCCTTTGAAGAGGTACGGAAGTACAATAAATCCTTTTTTGTCGACCTGGCTGCCAAACTGGTGCATTCCATTGACAAATCCGGTTTCACTGAATGGAGCAAACCCGGTATCCGTGCACAACTGATGAACAAGAAAACGCTGGAACTGGTACAGGATTTTGTAGTGGAAGGAGACAGTTCCACCATTCATGTGCTGAATGCCGTTTCCCCTGCTTTCACGAGCAGCTTTCCTTTCGCCAAGTGGGTGGTTGATAACTATGTGGTGAACCTTGTAAAATAATTTAAATCTGAGGTCGGAAAAAGGAGATCGGAAATCCGACTTCTGACTTCCAACTTCTGCAATTAATTGTTTATAATTTAAAATTCATACGTATCTGAATGGAAACAACACTAAGATTCAGAAGAGAAGACCTGATCGATTTCGTGATCCGGTATATGTCAAAAATGGGCGTTCCGGCTGAAGATGCAGCGATCGTTGGCGATGTGCTGGTATCCGCCGATCTGCGCGGTGTCGAGTCACACGGATTGATTCGTCTCGCCTCCTATTATGGAAGCAGGATCCAGAAAGGCTATATTGATCCGACGACACCTTACAAGATCCTTCATGAAACAGCTTCAACGGCATTGATAGATGGAGGAAACGGATGCGGACAAGTAGTTTCGAAGAAAGCCATGCAACTTTGCATCGAGAAGGCTAAAAATTCCGGTATTGCAGCCATCAGTGTCAAGAAAAGCAACCATTATGGCATTGCAGGATATTATTCGATGATGGCACTGGAACATGATATGATCGGGCTCAGCTTTACCAATTCACAACCCCTTGTGGCGCCCACTTTCGGAAGGACGGCAGTCCTGGGAACCAACCCCATCAGCATAGCAGCGCCCACGCATCATGCATGGCCCTATGTGCTCGACATGGCCACGAGTGCTGTGGCATATGGGAAGATCCAGCTTCATGAAAAGATGAATAAACCTATACCCATCGGATGGGGAGTTGATGAGGAAGGCCAGCCCACGACAGATCCTTCGAAGATCAAGCCGGGCGGTCATGGCGCATTGCTACCCCTGGGAGGGATGGATATTACGGCAGGTTATAAAGGGTATGGTTTAGCAGTATTTGTGGAGATCTTTTGTTCCCTTTTATCAGGAGGATGTTTCCTCAGTTATGTTGGCTCACCCGCCAAGCCTGATCCTACCTGTGTGTCCCACTTTTTTATGGCATTGAACATTGAATATTTCCGACCCATCATTGATTTTAAAGACCAGATGGATGAGATGATCGCTTTGCTGAAACGGTCTCCGCTGGCTGTAGGACGCGACGAGATAATGGTAGCCGGTGAATTGGAATTCCAATATGAGAAGTTCAACCTCGAACATGGAGTTCCGCTCGTGCAACCGATCGTTGATGATCTGATCAGTGAAGGAGCAAAGATCGGGGTCATCTTCGATGCAGAACCCGTGAGAGAAAGCTAAGCCGGTTCCGGATTAAATTGTTTTTACTGAACCTTGTCTTTAGCTTGTGGTTGCTCTTTTTAGGACCTTCAGGATAGAAAACATGATAATAGCCGACAGAACGGTCACCACAACAAGCAACATAAAGAACTGCCACAATTCCCATTTATCCCAGAATGGGCCGATAAATCCTGCCATGAGATTACCGATGGCGGTGGCCCCGAACCATCCGCCCTGTGCAAGCCCTTTGTGCTGGGGAGGAGCAACTTTTGAAACGAACGATATCCCAATTGGGCTGAGGAACAGTTCAGCCACAGTAAGTGTAAGATAAGTGCCGATAAGCCAGTATGGCGAACGGAGCGTATCCGATACTCCCCCTTGAACTGTAAGGTCGGCCGGACTCATCAATCCCCTGGATGCAATGACCATGATCAGAAAGCCCACAGCCGTGATCAGCATCCCGATCCCAATCTTTACAGGAGAAGATGGTTCCTTACTATGTTTTCGCATGTATGAAAAAATACCGATGACAATGGGTGTAAGGAATACGATGAAGATGGGATTGAATTGCTGAAATTTTTCCGGAGAAATGGGATTTCCTTCGGATGTGAGCTGCCGGAAAAAATAAAAGAATACGGCTGCTGCAAGCACCGCGGCAATACCTCCGAAGATCCTGTTATTCCGTGAGGATCCTTTTGCAAAAACGATGAATACACCAAGCAGGACGATCAATGCCGGAAGGAATGTGGAAATATTAAAGATGATCGCTGTTCCTTTCGCAACGGTTGCCACGGTATAGTCGCGGGCAAACATGGTCAGCGTGAACCCATTCTGGTGAAATGCCATCCAGAAAAACATCACTACAAAAAACACTAGGCCCAAAGCCACCAGGCGGTCTTTTACCTGTGCCTTGGTCAAATCAACAACCTGTGCACCCATTACCGCTTTCTTCTGCTTGTGGGTAACATCTGCACTCTTATAATACTTTCTGAACAATATGAAAATCAGTAATGATGCGATCATGCTTAACGCTGCAACGCCAAAGCCGGAGTTGTAAGCACGCCCGATGGCATCGATATATTGATTACTAAAATCTGCAATGTTGGTGAAATGAGGCCCCATTTGTGTACGTGCGAGCTGCTCGAGCTGTTCCGGATTCTTCAGGGTATTGTTCAGACACTTATGCGCCAGGTCGGGAATTGCGGGATTATAAGTAAACCCTTTCATTCCCATGATCCATTTCCGCATTGCTTCCGCAGCGCTGGGTGCAAAAAAAGCACCGATGTTGATTCCCATGTAAAAGACATTGAAAGCGGAATCACGGTAAGGGGAATATTTCGGATCATCATACATATTGCCAACCAACGCCTGGAGGTTGCCTTTGAAAAACCCTGTCCCCAAACAGATCACCCCCAGAGCTAAGTATATGAATATCTGACCAGTTCCCGGCATTGCCAGCAAAGCATAACCGATAAACATCACAACAACCCCAAGAAGGATAGTCTTCCCGTATCCGAGGACATTATCAGCAATGAAACCTCCCAACAGCGGCAGAAAATAAATTCCGAAGAGGAATATCCCGTAAACATGTCCAGCCTCGGTTGCCGTCCAACCAAATTTCGACTGCAAGTACAACAGAAAAATTGCCAGCATGGTGTAATAGCCGAACCGTTCCCCCATATTGGTGAAAAACGCCACGAAGAGTCCTTTTGGATGTCCTTTAAACATAAACAAAGTTGTTAAGGGTTAATAATTCCGCGATTTGATCTTTGCAAAAATAAACATTTATTGTTTTATAAATATTATGTCCCTACGGGACATACGAAATCGGGCGTTATCATTCCAGAAATATTATGCCCTACGGGACATGGGGTTCATGGTTCCATTGTTTCTACAAATATTTTGTCCCTATGGGACATAGGAAATCGGGTGTTATCATTCAAGAAATATTATGTCCCTGCGGGACATGGGGTTCATGGTTCCATTGTTTCTACAAATATTATGTCCCTACGGGACATAGGAAATCGGGTGTTATCATTCCAGAAATATTATGTCCCTACGGGACATGGATTCTTTGATTCTTTTGTTCTAGAAATATTTTGTCCCTACGGGACATAGGAAATCGGGTGTTATCATTCCAGAAATATTATGTCCCTACAGGACATACGAAATCGGGTGTTATCATTCCAGAAATATTTTGTCCCTACGGGACATACGAAATCGGGTGTTATCATTCCAGAAATATTATGTCCCTACGGGACATGGATTCTTTGATTCTTTTGTTCCAGAAATATTTTGTCCTTCGGATACTTCGTAGATTGGGTGGCCGTATATGAATCTAATGATTCTAATATCCACCTGGAAATGTCCCGTCAGGGACATAATTTTTATAGAAAAAAATTACAATATCCCTATACGTCCCTTTAGGGACGAAATATTTATTGAATCTCTCCTAAAATATATTTTTCATCATAAACAACATTAAATCTTTTTAATAATTCGATATATTCTTCCCGGAATGTTCTTTTTCTATGGTGTTGTTCCTGATTCAAAATGTATTTTACCACATAATCAATGTGAGAATGTGAATATGAAAATGCCCCGTAACCTTCCTGCCATTTGAATTTCCCTTTCATAAAATTTCGACTATTAATCCACCGTGAAGAGGAACCTTTTATGTCCTGGAGTAAATCCGGAATCAGCTGATGTGGTTTATAACCTATGAATACATGAAGATGGTCAGGCATTCCATTTATTGCGATCAGTTTATGTCTGTTGTTCTGTACAATCCCGGTTATATATTTATAGAGATCATCTTTCCAGACCGGGTCAATAAGAGATGCCCTGTTCCGGACTGCAAATACAAATTGAAGATACATCTGGGTGTATGTATTGGCCATAATTCATTATTATTGATTATAAATATTATGTCCCTATGGGACATGGGTAATCGGTTGTTATCATTCCAGAAATATTATGTCCATATGGGACATGGATTCTCTGATTTAATTTAGCCCTTAATCGGCTTTGACAGGAAAAGGTAATACAGGAAATCTATCTTTTTTGTGTTGAGGATAAAAATCTTTCTCGTTCTGCTTTTTTTTAATGTTTTTTTTTGTCCATTTGTAATAGAATCAAGAATTCATCGTCTTACTCCTGATTATGGATCTCCACGAATTTAAAATAAAGGTCTTCCCATTGAAGAACAAGCTTTACAGACTGGCGAACCGGTTACTTGGAGACCCGGAAGAAGCCCAGGATATCGTACAGGAGGCTTTCATTAAATTGTGGAACCGGAGGGAGAAACTGGATGAATACCGAAGCGTGGAAGCCCTGGCAGTTGTTACAACACGTAATCTCTGCCTCGACAAATTAAAGGCAAAGAAATATCCCACAGAAAGGCTTGAAAACCTGAAGTCGGATATCCCGGAACCCGGAACGGAAACTGAAAAGGAACTTTCGGAAATGGCAGATAAAATAAAAGAGATCATCCACTCGCTCCCGGAACAGATGAAGACGATCATGCAACTGAGGGATATTGAAGGTTACGACTTTGAAGAAATTGCAGGGATCCTTGGGATGAATGGAAATGCCATCCGGGTCAACCTTTCGAGGGCAAGGAAAAAGGTCAGGGAAATTATGATAAACAAAAAGTTATATGAATTTGAAAGAAATTGAAGCGCTGCTGGAGAAGTTCTACGAAGGAGGCACAACGCCTGCAGAAGAACGGCAACTCCGGGATTTTTTCACCCGGGAGGCAGTACCGCCACACCTTGCCGTTTATGCCAATCTCTTCCGCTACTATGAAGAAGCAGGAAAAGAA
>Ga0182027_10000608_pt1 | contig 61256 bp, 55 predicted proteins | sample 712E1DmetaG_FD_121300 | JGI IMG/M metagenome (GOLD analysis project Ga0182027, IMG submission 121300) | Permafrost microbial communities from Stordalen Mire, Sweden - 712E1D metaG (Illumina Assembly) | ecosystem: Environmental > Terrestrial > Soil > Wetlands > Permafrost | place: Sweden...
TGCTAATTGTGCTGGTCAGACTAATTCTGCTACTCAGACTAGGTCTTGTTCTTGTGGTTCTTGGGGTGCTTTTAGTTCTTGTACTGCTACTAGGCCTGCTGATCCTACTTGTTCAGGTTCTACTACTCAATCATGTACTGGTTCCATTCCAAATTCTGCTACTGCAACTCAATCAAGAACTTGTACTTGCGGTTCTTGGTCTGGTTGGAGTGCATGTACGTTAGGAACATGCAATTCTGGTTATACTAAATCTGGAAATGTATGTAATCCAACCACTTGTTCTGGTAATGATTATCAAGCATGTAGTATTGCAAATGGTGTTGGTATACAATATAGGACATGTAATTTAGGCGTATGGTCTGGTTGGGGTGCATGCGGTGTTGATTATTGTAATTCATGTTATGTTCAATCTGGAAATTCTTGCGTTGCTCAAACGTGTTCAGGTTCCAATAGTCAATCGTGCACTGTTGGTGTTGGTGCATGTCAACGTACGGGTACTCAGACAAGGTCTTGTAATTGTGGTTCTTGGGGCGCATATGGCGCTTGTTCTGTTTCTGCTGGTTCTCCTACTGCTGAAACGTGTAATAATATAGATGATAATTGTGATTCTTTTGTTGATAATGGCATTGCTCCTCAGACTCAATCTTGTGTTGTTACTGGTGGTAATGGTACTCAGTCCAGGACTTGTTCTGCTGGTTCTTGGAGTGCTTATAGTACTTGTTGTGCTACTTCATGTGGTAATGGCTATTCTTTAAGTGGTTGCTCATGTGTTGCAGTTGCTTGTACTCCCGGTTCTGGTACTCAATCATGTGTTTTGGCTAATGCTTCTACTGCTTTACAGACTAGAGCATGCAATAACCCGCCAAATTGGGATGTATGGGGTGCTTGTTGTGCAACATCATGCAATAGTGGTTATACTTTAGGCGGATGTTATTGTAGTCCATCACTATGTTCTGGTTCAGGTATTGATGATTGTACTGTTATGATTGCTAATGCATCAAGTGCTAATAGGACAATGACATGCAACTTAGGTGTATGGGGCGCTCCTTATGGTACGTGTAATTTAGCTAGTTGCTCTGCTGGTTTTACAAAGAGCGGTAATGTTTGTACTCCTATTTCTTGTGTTGGTTCTACTACACAACCATGTGCTATAACAAATGGTACTGGTCAAGAGAATCGTTCCTGTATTTCGGGTAATTGGTCTAATTGGAGTTCTTGTAATGTTGTCTCGTGTGATTCTGGTTTTACTCAGAGCGGTAATGCTTGTGTTTCTGGTGCAGTGTGCGGCGATAATGTTAAGCAGGCACCTAATAGTGTTGGATTTATGGAAACTTGTGATGGTACTGATTTAGGTGGTAAGTCTTGTTCTGATTTTGTTTCTCCTACTGGTAACAATTTTGATGGTGGTACTTTGAAGTGTCTTGGTGGTTGTAATGGTTTCAATACTTCGTTGTGCCGTTATTGTGGTGATGGTGTTAAGAATGATGCTGAGCAGTGTGATGATGGCAATGTCATTAATGGTGATGGTTGTTCTAGTACTTGTCAATTAGAATCTTGCGGTGATGGCAATGTTAATGGTCTTGAAGAATGTGATGACGGTCTTGTTAATAATGGCTGGGGTAAGCGTTGTTCAGGCGCTTGTACTTGGCAGAATTGTACAATAAATTCAATCACTTTCGCTCCTAATTGTTATATTGGTCCATTTAGTAATAATGTTTTTGCTTGTGCTGGCGGTAATGGTTTTGATGCTACTGTTAATTTCACAGGTACTAATTGTTCCAAGGCATCATATGTCCAGGTAGATCTATCTAATAATGGTGCATGTGGTGTGGATTTCATTGGCAGTACTTCGGGATTAGCCGATTCCGGTTCTAATTTTATTTCTACTCCTAGTAATGTTGGTAATAATGTTTATACTGTTCACTTTAATCTTACTGGTTTTGCTTCTGATAATTGTACTGGTTCTGTCATGACTAATTATACTGCATTATTGCGTGGCGGTATTGGTACTCCTCCTCCTGGCCGAAGTAAAGATTTAAAGCTTGGTTTATTGAATAATAATATTACGTTATCGCAATGCAATCTGAATTCTTATACATCTTATGATGCAATTAGATTCCCTGAGTCTCCTCAATTTGTTGTGATTAATACTACGCCTATTAGTAATGTTTGTGATAAATTTTTTGTTAAGAATACTGTTACTAATTCTAGCGGTACTAAGAATTTGAAGATTATTAATAATAGTGTAACTTTGAATTATACTTGCGGTGTGTTAGATGCTGTTTGTCCTGATGATTTTTCTGCTGTTACTGTTTGTGGTTATAATTCTTCAGGTTATCCTATTGATCCTGATTGTGGTACTCATGTTTGGATGAAGTGTTCTAATGTTACTTTGAATCATACTGCGCCTTTTACTTCTCTTGGTCCTGTTACTTGTACTCCTAGTATTGTTCCTAGTAATACTCATCGTGCATGTCTTAATAGTAGTGGTTGTATGTATTATGATGGTATTAGTAAGAATTGTTTTGTTCGTGGTAATCTTATTAATACTACTAATGGTTTTATTTCTTGTTCTGTTAATAATAATGTTTGGTGTATTCCAGGTTTCGAATATGATCAAGTGTTGAAGATATGTACACGTGTCAGTACTACTTGTGATGAAGGAGTAGGTACTACTAATTCAGTCAATGGTTGCGGTACTCTACGTTATGCTATTATGTATCAGGGTTTGGGCCATGGTAATAATGATACAGCTGCCATAATAGATAAGTGTATGGCAACAGAAACAACAAGCGGCAAATATATAACAGTATGCAGTCCAGCAACATATTGGGGCGGATACTACTTCTACAATCAACAAAACATAACAGTAAAATAAATCTTTATAAATTCAGCATTGACAATATGTTTATGGAAGATAAAAGTAAAATTGACATCCCTAATACTAAGATAATCCATGGCAAGAACGTCTTTAATTGTACGCAGTGCGGTGAATGCTGTCATATAAGAGAAAAAGACAAGGGTATAAGTATTGAAGATGAAGAGAAATATAGGCATTATATGTTCAATAAGTTCGGGATAATATACCTAGCAAGATTAACTGATATAACAATCAATGTTTGGCCTGAAGAGGCTGAAATCTTGAAGAAAGAAGCGAAAGTTAAAGGTGTTAAGCTGAACATTGTCCCTAAACGTGCTGTCTATGATAAATCGCATCATGAACTGATTATTCTAGATTATTATATCGATCATGACGTATGTCCATTCTTTGATAAGAAAGACAGATTGTGTAGAGTTTATTCTTCAAGACCTCTTATTTGTAGGTCATATCCGCTTCTAACTACTAAAAATCTTGGCAAATGTAAATATAAATTGGTTAATACTGATGATTATGACTCTGAAAAGTTTGAAGCGGAAAAACTTGAATCGATGATTAATATGCAGAAGAGGATTATTCAATCAATGATTGATAATAAAGAAATTGTAATTCCTGAACAGATCACTAATGTACAATTGGACGATATTCTTAGAACTGCTAGATTCAAGGAATTAAGATTGATGGATAAGATGTGATCATTATATCTAGATGGATATTTGGATACTTAGAATACATTATTTTAATACTTTCTCGCTTATTTCTACATGCGCATCTTTTACGTCCCTATTCAAGATTACTGCTGCATACATCTGCAATTTAGTTTTTTTCTTCGTCAAATATTGAAATATCATGTCGTAATCTTTGCCTGAATTTCCTATGGGCGATAGTACCAGATATACCGATTTTTCTTTTGAAACTATATCTACTAAAATTATTGGCGTGTTTGCATCTGTGATATAATATCTTATCTCATCAACACCTGATTTATCTGTCGTATAATCTACATGGCGACCACGCAATTGGAATGCGTCAGCCCATGCATTTATATCACTCACTATCTGTGCCAATAGTTCTGATGTCTTATCCTTGTTCAAAAGTATACTTATAGAAGCTTTTTTAACGTCCTTCTTAACTTCAGGAAGCATATCTGTCCTTCGTTCCATTTTTATCTATATCTCGAATATGCTTGGATCGACTTTCTTCTTGTTTGGTAATTCAATCCTTTTCTGCTCAGCAACTTTCGGATCTAGTGAAGTATCGACATTCCTTATGACTGTCTTTGGTCTTTGTATAGCCGGTTCTTCCATTCTTTGTGGCGTTATCTGCTGTTTTTTTGCCCAACATTTGTCACAATACTTCTTTCCATTAGCTACAGTTACGCATTCTTCACATATTGGTTTGCCGCACCATCCACAATTATATTGGCATTCTATTTGATGTCTAATACATCTTGGTCCAGATACAGTTTTGATACCCATATGACTCACCTTACGATATTTAATGTTTATGCTCACCACTATTCAATAGGATATTGGTATACTTATTTATATACTTTTGGATTCTGTCTTCCATGGTTACCTAGCGGTTTCCATATGCGCCACAAGAAAATTCCTGCTATGATTATCATTATTATGCTTAACCATTGTCCAACATTCAAACCTAGGTATAATGGTTCATCTCGTAAGAATGTTATGAAGAATCTTAGTAGACCGTATAATAACATGAATAACCAGAATGTTGTGCCTTTCCAATGCGATTTTTTGTTCTTCAAGTAATATATATAGTATCCGAGTAATATCCCGAACGTCAATAATATTGCTATGGCTTCATATATCTGCGCGGGATGCCTGCAATATGTGTCAACTTTTTGGAATACGACGCACCATGGCGTTGCTTGAACGTTTGTTATCGTGCCGTATAGTTCTGAATTTGTATAATTAGCTAATTTTCCTAGAAACATCGTGAATGCTGTCGGTATGATTGCCACATCTGCAATATCATAGAAATGTACTTTGTATTTTTTACAAAGTATTATAGTAACGATTATCGCTCCTACTAATCCTCCTTGGATGCTTAGGCCACCATTCCATATCTTGAATGCATCTGATAAGTTGTTTATGTATTCTGGCAGGTTATAGATGAATACATCGAATAGTCTTGCCATAACAATCGAACCGATCATGAGCCACAGATAATATGTATCCAATTGATCGACTGTCAATCCTAATCTTTTATGTTTTATTGCATGTCTAAGAACGATATAGCCTATGATGAATCCTATAAAATATACTAATCCATAATATCTTACTCCAAATGGTCCTATGCTGAATAATACAGGATTGATGTTGTTTATGAACATACTCTGATAGTATTATAAGAATATAAAAATGTAATGAAAAAATATAAAATTAGATTAAGTATTTCCTATCTATTGGCGTGAAATCATCTGCCACTTCAAGCAACCTTGAACTTGTTGTCTGTTCGAATCCTATGACTTCAACTCTACATCCCAGACCTTTCAGGTATGTGACTAGATCTGCAAAATCTCCATCTCCAGACACTAATATTATGGTATCGACTTTTGGCGCTATCCTTATTGTGTCCATTGCAATCCCTACATCCCAATCGCCTTTCTTGTGGCCTCCATAGAATGTCTGTAAATCCTTGCTTCTCACTTCGAATCCGATATTCTTTAATGCGTCACGAAAATTTTGTTCTTCAGGCATGTCTGCTTTTATGACGTATGCTAATGCTCGTATAAGTTTTCTATCGTTTACAGCTTTTTTTAATAGCATCCCAAAATTGACTTTCCTATTGAATAAGTTTTTCCCAGAATAATACATGTTTTGTATGTCTATAAATACTGCAACACGTTGGCTAGGATGTTTGGTAGTATCATCAGCTACTCTTGTCTTGATTGCTGCGGATTTTATTGCCGGTTTTGCGTTACCCGTATTTGTCTTTATTGTGTTTATCATTGTTTTCCTCTCGGTTAATTCTTATCTGATTCTGATGACTTGTAAGTCTAATCGCTCATGCATCTGCATCTCTTGAGTTTTTCAGTCCCTTCTAAGGATCTTAATATGATTTTATTCTCTTTCTTTATATTCTTTCCGTATGGACAATTGCTGACATGTAATATATTGGATTTTCTTGAGATATAATATTTTTTTGCTTCCTTAAGATTTACCAATATCGTTTTCTTTTTTTCTGATAGTTCTTTCTCTTTAATACTCTCTTGTTCTATCTTTATCTTGTCCTTGTCTTTCTCGAACTTTTCAGCAACTTTCTGTCTTAATAGGTTGTCTACGACTTTCTTATCCAAGACTAAATCATCTCTACGGAAAAGTATATTACAAGTCTTACAGTAAAATAATATTACATCATTGCCCTTGACATCAGAATGACATATTGGACAACCATATTGTACTGTTTCAACATCCGACTCGTTCCTGAACATACTCATGATGCACAATAGATTGGCCTATTTATATTTGTTGTTGTTTCTATGTATGATAATATCAGAAACCAACGTAAGAATGATACTCACCAACATTTGAATGGTCTAAAACCCGTTTTACATATGGTTGGCAGTCTGTCAATTGGGTGCAGACGATCTTATCTAAGTCAAATATTTTGTTCTCAATGATGAATTTATCGCTTTTAATCATGAAGGATGGATAATTCTTAATCAGATGCTGGTCGTCATTTATCTGGAACATCTCAACTTTTTTGACAGTATTTCCTGTATATGGCGGATTTATATTAAATATTAGACCGACAGGTTTAATTTCATTTTCCTTAAAATCCGAGTGGTGATATCCGAATCCTAAAAATATTTCGCTGAATGGCGACTCTTCCATATTTTCCCTGTGGCCAATCGCATTGTAATCCATAATGATAGGAAAGCAACCATGTTGCAGTTTTAATATACCTTCAGGGATTGATTTTATCGCTTCTTTTAAAGGTCTACAATATATATCTATTGAAGAATTATGGGGAAACAAGAATCCAGATGCTGTGATTATCTTCGTCATAATGAATATGATTCTATCAACATATATAAATTTTTTGTTGTCTCAATCGCTCGGCGAATATATCTGTGATATGATTGCCAGTAAACTATCAAAACCCTTGTTTTGGAGTTTCCCAGAAATCAAAAGATTTCTAGTAAACTATTTAAATCACCCTCTAATCTTTCCACTATATCATGAAATCTTATACTTTTAAGGATGTGGAAGCTGAAGTATTGAAATTCTGGGAGGATAATACTATTTATCCGAATATTAAACGAAAGAATCATGGTAAAGAAAAATTCTATTGGCTGCAAGGTCCGCCATATACTTCTGGAAGGATTCATTTAGGTACTGCATGGAATCATGCTTTGAAGGATGAATTGTTAAGATATAAGCGCATGAAAGGTTTTGATGTATGGGATAGGGGCGGCTACGATATGCACGGTCTTCCTACTGAGAGTAAGGTCCAGAAAAAATTTGATCTACAGACTAAACATGATATCATAGAATTTGGTCTGGAAAAATTTTCATCTGAATGTTTCAAATTTTCTGAAGAGAATGCTGCCATAATGAGTCAAGACATGTGGAGCATGGGTATATGGATAAATAATGATAATGCATACATGCCTATCCATAATAGTTTCATGGAAGGAGAATGGTTCCTTATTAAGAGAGCTCACGAGAAAAATCGTCTGTATAAAGGTAATAAAGTCATGACTTGGTGCAGAAGTTGCGAGACTGCACTTGCAAAACATGAGTTAGAATATAAGAACGTCGAGGATAATTCTATATTTGTAAAATTCAAAGTAACAGGCAAGACGAACGAATATATAATAATCTGGACTACTACTCCATGGACTATCCCGTTCAATCTTGCTGTGATGGTCAATCCTGAATTGGATTATGTCCGTGTGAAAGTTCATTTGGATCATGACAAGCATGAGACTTGGATTGTTGCTTCAGTTCTTGCTGGTGTATTCATCAACGGTCTAGTAAATAAGCAGTTTGATATCATTGAAGAATTTAAAGGCGATAAATTGCTTGGATTGCATTATGAACATCCATTCCATGAATATATGCCTTATGATGAATTGAAGAAGCATAGCAAGAACATCCATACAGTAATATTATCTGAAGAATACGTCGATACAAGTGCTGGTACTGGACTTGTCCATTGCGCTCCTGGTTGTGGTCCTGAAGATTTTGAAGTAGGTAAAAAATTTGGTATCAACGCGTTCAATAATATCGATGAATTAGGAGTATTTCCAGTTGAGACAGGAAGATTTGCCGGCATGACTGCAAAGAAAGATGACGGAATATTTATTGATATTTTACGTGAGAAGAATGCGTTAATTGAGACGACATTTGTCGAACACGAATATGCTCACTGTCAGAGATGTCATAATCCAGTAATTTTTAGATTGACGGAACAATGGTTCTTCAAGACTGAAGATATCAAGGATGATATGGTAAATTTCAATAAGGATATCTATTGGTATCCTGATACTGCCAAAAATGCATTCGATTCATGGCTTAGGAACTTGAAGGATAATTCTATTACTAAACAAAGATTCTGGGGTACGCCAGTACCTATCTGGGTATGCAGCAATACTAATTGTAATAAGTATGATGTAATCGGTTCTATCAAAGAATTAACGGAGAAAGCTACACATGAGATTCCTGGAAATCTACATAAGCCTTGGATTGATTCAGTAAAATTAAAGTGTACTTGTGGTCATGATATGATCAGGATTCCGGACATACTTGATGTATGGATTGATGCTGGTACAGTATCATGGAATTGTTTAGACTATCCTCATCAGACTGAATTATTTGATAAATATTTCCCAGCAGATTTCATAATTGAAGGCAAGGACCAGATTAGAGGATGGTTCAATCTATTGATGGTCGCATCGACTTTAGCTTTTGGCAAACCAGCATTCAAGAATGTGGCAATGCACGGTTTTATCACTGATGTTGAAGGCGAAAAGATGTCTAAATCTCTAGGAAATATCATTAGTCCATATGAAGTCATCAGTAAGTATGGTGCTGATACATTAAGATATTATGCTATAGACATCACTATTGGTGATGATATGAGTTTCAGTTGGGATGAGATCAACTTAAAATACAAGAATCTGATGATACTTTGGAATCTACATAATTTCTTGATAGAATTCAAGCAGAATAATGGATCACGACTCGTGACTAATCCGGTTCTTGGAGATGAAGAACGTTATATGTTATCTAGATTGTATTCTACAATCAAAAAATTGACTAGCGAATTAGACTTATATCATTTGGATGCTACTCCACATCTTGTTGAAGCTTTATATATGGATTTATCTAGGACGTATATTCAACTTATCAGGGAGAAATCTGTCGTTGGTAGTGATGAAGATAAGGACGCAATACTTTATACGATTTATCATACTTTGCTTGGAGTGTTAAAGATGTTCTCTATAGTATGTCCGTTCATAACTGAAAAAATCTATATGGATTTCAAGGAAGAATTTGGTTTAGATAGGGAATCTATCCATGATTTCGATTGGCCCGCGTATGATGATAAAGTTATTGATATTAAATTGGAAGCATCAATGGATCATATCCAAGATGTAATACAATCAGTATTATCCTGCAGGGATAAATTGAATCTTGGTGTAAGATGGCCATTATCTGAATGCGTGATTGATACTAATGATGCTGATGTATCTTATGCTGTAGAATTTTTGAATGGACTTGTTATGAAACAAGTCAATGTAAAGAAAGTTACTCTACGCACTATGGATGTCGAGTTAAAAGTCAAGCCAAACTTTAAGACTTTAGGCAAGGATTTCGGTAATAATACTCATAAGGTTGTGGAACTGATTAGCGAGCACGCACTTATGATATCTGAACATGTTAGAGCGAATAAGGTCTATTCTATTGAAGGATTTGATATTACATCTAATCACGTTATAATTGAAAAGATTTGTCCTAATGATTATGTCATGGCTGATATCAAAGGTGGTAGCGTGTACTTGAATAAGGTTATGGATGCTGCTTTGGAATTAGAAGGTTATGCTAGAGAGATAACACGAAGAGTGCAGCAATTACGTAAGGATTCTAATCTTAATAAGAAGGATGTCATTGAATTGTTCATTGATACTGAATTAGCGGTGGATGAATATAGTGATATGATTGCTGAGAAGTGTGGTGCTTCGAAGGTTTTGTTTGGTCACAACGATTTCAAGTTTGACGCTTCAATTATTGAGAAGATAAAAGGGAAAGAAGTAAAGATTGGATTCAATAGGGTGTAGGATGAATGGTTCAATTATATATGAATTCGTCGGCAGTCCAAAAAGGCCTTTAGATGAGGAGACTTTACAGGAGTTCTTTAAGTTTTCAAGAAAATTCTTGAATCATCCAGAAAAACATGATTTAGAAACTTTGGAAGATATATATTTTACGTGCGACGAATTATTGAAAAGATTAATAGATGCAAAGAATATTGATAATAAATCGGACCATATTGAAACTATTTCTGCAATAAAGAATGATGCAATTTCGAAAATAGAGTCGCTTTCCAATTAATATGAATAATTCTAAATATTCTAGGAATGTATGGATTGTATATCTGTTTAATTTCTTTCAAGGGATGATGTTCTTTCTTCCTATATATGCGCTGTATCTACAGCATGAACTTTTTACTGCGCTAAATGTTGCTATTATACTTGCTGTAAGGACATTTAGCGGGATGTTCTTTGAGATTCCCTTTGGAGCTGTTGCAGACTTATTTGGTAGAAAAAAGACACTCATGTTTTCTGGACTGATTTCTATCATTGCATTAATTTTTTTGAGCATCGGCGGTTCGATGTGGGTCTTTATAATATATGCTGTGCTCTATGCTCTATCACGAAGTCTTCTTAATGGGACTGATACGGCTTTATTATTTGATACCCTGAAGGTTATACGTCGCGAAACTAATTTTCAAAAGATAATATCCATCAATAATGGTGCATGGCAGACAGGAGCCGCTATAGGGTCACTAATTGGCGGAATACTTGCAGCAGTATCTCTGAGATTACCTGTAGTGTATACATTTATACCATTCACGTTAGCTTTTGTGGTTACATTCTTCATCAATGAACCCGCATATAAGAAAGAGACTCATAGGAATGTATTCTTGCATATGCATAATACTGCAAAATTACTTTTAAAGAACGGATTATTGATGCTGTTTTTAGCCACTATACTATTGTTTGCATTTTCAGAAGTCTCGTTCAATTTTAATTCCATATTCATGGATTTCAAACAAATTCCATTGATATATTTCGGGATAGTGTTTGCATTATGTTTCGTTCTAGGTTTCTTATCCTCATTTGTTTCTTCACATTATCTGAATAAAAAGTTCGGTGATAAGAATATGCTACTCGTTAGCATTATTGGAAGTCCTTTGATGACGATATTTGCAACATTATCTTCTAGATTTTATTGTGTCATGTTCTTGGTCTTGAGTTCGATATTCTTTAATATAAGGCTACCGATAATACTGGACTTGTACAATAAAAAGACACCGTCTAAGAATAGGGCGACAATGCTATCGTGCGTAAGCTTTGGAAGCACTCTTGGGATTACAGTCTACGCTCCGATATTCGGTTATTTAGTAGACTTGTATAATGTCGGGATGGCTATGAGATTGACTGCAGTTTTTACTGCTGTCGCCATCGTGTTAGTTCTGTTTGTCAAAGATAAGTGATTACATACTTACAAGTACTTTTCCTCTTGGATGCTCTGTCTCGAAATATTTGAATGCTTCCTTGATCTCTGGGAAGGTAAATGTTTTTGCGACTCTTACTCGTAATTTTTTTGTATCAATTAATTTCGCTAATCTTTCTAGTTGAGCTTTACTCGCTTTTGACATGAATGGAACTAACGTTATATTATGCTTATTCGCAATTTCCTTGTCTGGTTGATTTGTTACTGAAATGAATTTTCCACCATTCTTTAGGATCTTTAATAAATCATTTAAGTCCTCGGCTCGCGCTGTCTCAAATATTGCATCATAATTTTTTAGCTTTTTGCTTACATCATCTTTTTTATAATCATAGACTTCGTCTGCACCCAAACTTTTAGCATATTCCATATCATCATCTGATACTGTTGTAGTCACATATGATCCACGTAATTTGGCTAGTTGGATTGCAATCGAACCTATTCCTCCTCCTCCACCACGGATAAGGATTTTTTGTCCTTTCTGCAGGTCTAAATCTTCTTCAATTGCTTGCAATGCGCATGTTCCGACTAATGGTATTGCTGCTGCATTAGTAATATTTACTGATACTGGTTTTTTTGCTATGTTAGCGCTATTGGTTACTAGAAATTCGGCGAATGATCCAGTACCGCCTCTGAATGGTCCAGCATTTCCATATACTTCATCGCCAACCTTGAATCCTTTAACATCTCTACCTAATTCGAATATTTTGCCAGAGAAATCTCCGCCCAATGTGATTGGGAATGGCATTGGCATCATCTTTTGGACGTAACCCATCCTAATCATAGAATCGACTGGATTAAGACTAGCTGAATAGACTTTAATCATCACTTGACCTTGTTTTAATTCAGGTTTTTTTGCTTCATCATTCATTTCAATGACTTCTGGTCCGCCAAATGCATTTATTTGAATAGCTCTCATATAAATCACCCTTCGTATAGGAATGGTAATTCTATATAAATGACTTATGAAAGAGAAATACTGAATAAAGAAAAAATTATATTAATTTACTCGGATCATCCGCACATGCTCCTTGTGTATACGAGATAGTAAGACTGTTTGCACATGCAACGCATTTATTATCGAATGTCTGTTTTATTGGAGGACATGGTGCCTTTATACATTCTACCTGGACTTGTCCGCATACTGGCATATATTCTTCAGTACATATTTGATTTCTTTCTGTACAATCTATGGCTTGAAGTTTTCCTGTTGGTTGTGGACATGTCGGGAATTCACAATTTGGTCCCGTTCTTCCGACACTAGATCCGTCTGGACAGATCTTGGCTTCCATCGTACATGCTATGGGCGTATTCGCTGAACAACCAGTTAATATTGCTACTGACAGAATCATTGTTATTATTAGATAGATTGGTTTCATGAATATGCTTTATTGGATTTATTATATATAGATATTGATTACTTTGATGCAACTGGAAGTTATGATAGATTTTTTGTGATTGATGGAAATATTACGGTTAAATTTAAATATACACGCGTAAAATTATTATTATGTTTAAAGCAATAATATTTGACCTGGACGATACATTGATTGATTTTCGTGAACGAAAGAAAGTGTTGATTACGGCTTCTGTTAAGGCGATGATTAAAGCAGGGCTTCATGAGAAATTTAATTCTTTACATAAGGAATTTACTGCATTCTATTGGGATATTGGGATTGAGGATCAGAATATTTTCGAAAAATTCTTTGTAAAAAAATATGGTAAAGTTGATTATAGAGTGATGGCACATGCTATCATTGCTTATAGGCGTGCAAATGTTCCATTACTAAAACCGTATCCTGATGTGATTAAAGTACTGAAGATTTTGAAACGTAAAGGTATAAAATTAGCTGTGCTATCTGATGCACCGCGAATGAATGCGCATATACGACTCGTTGAAGTAGGATTGGATGGGATATTTGATGTGATTATAACTAAGGATGATGTTGGGGAGATTAAACCTTCTCCACTAGGATTTAAGATGATTTTGGAAAGACTTGGAGTTGAGGCTTCGGATTGTTTGATGGTGGGCGATAATCCTTCTCGAGATGTTGTCGGAGCTAAGAATGCTGGGATTAAGATGTGTTTGGCATCGTATAGTTGTACTAAGGATGTTGTTACGGATTATAAGATAAAGAATATTAAAGAGTTGCTGAAGGTTGTTGGATAAAAATTATATTGTTCGCGCATTTAATAATTCTTTCAAACTCTTATATTCTTTTGGTGTTAAAAGTCATGATTGAGAATATGTCCTGTCAATTTCTTCTTGTATTATTTACCAAGCTTCATTCTCATCCTCCATCCTCTAAATACCCTCATCAAATCTTAAATGTTTTTATCAATACCTTTATAAATTAGTTATCCTAGTGCATAGTAGGGGTGGATGTGTGAATAAGATTGCTATTGATCGGTCATTGGCTGAAATAACTTTAAGGAAATACGAAAAGCCTGATGCATTAAAAGATCGGGAATTAGTCAGAAAATTATGTCTAAGTGTCGGTTTACTCCAGCCAGGCGACTCGAGAGATATTATCGTTGATATACTATTCATAATGTTACAATCCAAGGATCCACTAACTTCTTTAGAAGTTGAGGAACGTGTCATAGCATTCAGAAAAGAACATTCGTTACAATTACTAGGTATAGCATCAAGTAATATCAGAAGACAACTCCTACGCTTAAGGGAATTATTCATAGTTGAAAAAGTAAAGAACTCATACATAATAAATGAAAGTTCAACATTGCAATTCATCTTCAATGAAAAGATAGAGAAATACTACTTAAATTCTATAGTAGAGCGTGTAAAGGAGTACGTGATAGAAGTCGATAAACGTTTTCCTAGGTAAATCATGTCCGACACAGTCTATATTCCAGAAGATGATTCATTCTTATTAGCTGGATGTGTAAAGAAATATGTTAAAGGTAAAGTCTTAGACATGGGTTGCGGTTCAGGGATACAAGGCATTACTGCGTTAGAAAAAGTTAAAGATGTAACATTTGCTGACATAAATCCACAAGCCATAGCATACGTAAAGAATCAGGTAAAGGATGCAAAATTTATCGTCACAGACCTATATAGCAACATCAAAGACAAATACGATACAATAATTTTCAATCCACCATATTTGCCTGATGATGAGTTTGATGAAGAAAAACTCATAACGACAGGTGGCAAGCACGGACATGAATTAATTGGAATATTCTTAGAAAAGAGTAAAGCACATCTGAATATCGATGGTCAGATATTATTATTATTCAGTTCATTAACAAATAGGATCGTAGTCGATTTGTTAGTAAAGAAATTGGATTATAATAAGAATCTTATAGCAGAACAACACTTATTCATGGAACAGATATACGTCTACCAATTGAAAGTCAAAAACCTCCATATAATCAAGGGTCATAGAGGAATAGTAGAAATTAAAGGTCGAGTTGCGATTAAGCGCTCTCTTACAACCCATTATAATGCAGAAGAAGAAGCTAAGTTTCTTAAATTATTAAACAAGCACGATATAGGTCCAAAATACATCAGTCATAAAAAAAATGAACTTAGGATGGAGTACATCAAAGGAGACCGTATTCTAGATTATGTCAAGAAAGCAAATAAGACCCAGATCCTAGCAATAATAAAAAAGATTCTCGACCAACTATATACAATGGATAAATTAAAGATTAATAAGTTAGAACTTACAAATCCATACAAACATATCATAGTAAGAAAGAATGTCCCAATCCAGATTGACTTTGAACGTTGTATTCACACAGAAAAGCCAAAGAACGTGACCCAGTTCATCCAATTCTTGGCATCAGGAAAGGTAGGCAAAGTCGATAAAAAATCGTTATTCGACATAGCAAAGAAATATAAGGATTCATACAACAAGAAATATCTTATAGATATATTGAAGGTGTTAAAGTGAGAATGCCGGTAATATTCGTTGGTCATGGTTCACCAGAAAATTCTATAGAGAATAACGAATTTACTAAATCATGGAAAGAATTAGCTAAATCAATACCTAAACCAAAATGTATCCTATGCATTTCAGCACATTGGCTATTAGACCAGACAAGAATCACAGCAATGAATAAACCAAAAACTATCCATGACTTTTATGGATTTCAGGATGAATTATATGCAATAAATTATCCGGCTAGTGGTTCAAAAGAATTTGCCGAGTCAATAAAAAACAAAATTAACACAGTCAAAGTAGAATTAGACCAAGATTGGGGACTTGATCATGGTACATGGTCAGTACTCGTGCACATGTATCCTAAAGCAAACATTCCAGTATTACAATTAAGTCTTAATGACGATCTACCCTTAAACCAACATTTCGAAATCGGTAAAGAATTAATAAAATTAAGAGACGAAGGAATATTAATTATAGGCAGCGGAAATATCGTGCATAATCTAATGAGAATGAATCCTGGAGGCAAACCCTTCGATTGGGCGATAGAATTTGATAAATGGGCTAGAGACAGATTAATAAAAAAAGATTATGACGCATTGATTAATTACAGCAAGCAAAAATCATCACATTATGCCGTCCCGACTAACGAGCATTATCTGCCATTGCTTTACGTCATCGGGGCTTCAGATGATGACGAACCGATGTTCCTCAATGAAAAGATATTCTATGCATCATTATCGATGAGATGCGTCATATATGGATTGAATAAGATATAAATTATATTCTAAAGAGAATTATTTAATCAATACGATATTCTAATGAGAATAATTTAATCAATAACTTTTATATATTAATCAATTTTTCAGTGTGATATGAATCCAACAACAACCGGCATTGAAAGTCTAGCAGGAGCTATGAAAGAGAAAGCAGAACAAATCGTTAAAGAACATCATGACCTATATCTTCCATTAAATAAGAGGAACGTAATCGTTCTGACTCCTGAGATTTCTATAGCGACAGCATACATCAAATTGTTCGGTAGCGGTAAATCGTATAATAACTCAACCAGTTTCACGAATGAATGTTACAATAGGGCAGTACTGGAAGGTTTGATTGAAGAAAATCCATTAGTGCTTATCACTTCAGTGAGACTTCCTATAGATCTTTCTGGAAAATTCAAGAATGTCGAGTGGGAAAATAATGAAGGAATAAATCTGGCTCGAAGAATCAGAGAAGGCATCGCTCAATTTCCAAAAGATGTCCCGATACTATTCTACTCTCTAAATAATGGTGATGATGAAAGAAGGCAGATTGAAGAGATGGAAGGTGTTGTAGCATATAGCAATAAGCCTGTTTCAACGCATCTGAAAGAAAACATTGAAGAACGATTATATTCAGCAGCCAACAGGATGTTTGAATCAAAATATAGCAATCTGAAAGAATCAGAAGCTACACTTCATAGCGTATTTCAATTGATCAAAAATAATTAAAAAAAATTTATTCTAATTGTTCTACTGGAATATTATGCAGTTCATCCTTGATTATCTGAAGTATTGCATCCATGTGTGCTGGTACAAACTTTATCGTTCCTGCACATTCGTGTCCGCCACCATCAGCATTCGCTTCAGGCAACTTCTCCTTAATCAAATCAATAATTCGTTGCACAGGCAGTATTGGTCTAGTCGCTCTGACAATTATCATGTCGGATACGCATCCTAATGTTATTACTGGACTTCGCTCTTTATCGTCAGCAACTTTATCATGTATCAATCCTATGACTTTGCCTGCCGAAGGATACGTAAATCTTAAAGTATACTTCTCTAAGTCGATGTAAGATAATATTATCCCATTAATATCAAGAGTTCTTAGATATGGCATCGTTGATTGCAGCTGAGTTTCTACGCCTTCACGTACTTCTTCATTTATCAATTCGACAAATTCTTTCTTAACGAGTAATTCTTTTATTATTGGTGTTGAAATGTCGAATTTCATATGATACGCCATGAAATCTATTGCTACACCTATTCTAGTCAATTCTTCTTTAGATACGCCAGAATCAGCTATGTAAGCATCCGTTTCCGGAATATTACATCTATCTGATACAGCAGCGACTGCTGGTACTAACTTATTCTCATAAGTCTCATCGATCATTCGTGCCATCTCATGACATAACATTCCAGCACTAGTCTGCGAGTCTAGTCCAAATAAGTATGGATTCAGATGATATTGCAGATATGGACATACTGAACTAATATATTTAGCGCCCTCACTTCCTTTTACTGGTATCAATATTACAGGATTGTGATGATCAATGACTATAGCATCGTATCCTAACATATGTAGCATCTTTAATGCGAATGAATCTTCAGGAGTCGAACCATTGTCTGCAACAATTATTAACGGTTTTTTCTGTCCATGATTTTCAGTTATACGTTTAGACAATGATATATCCCTAAATACGTCTGTAACTTCATAGAATGGTGCCCTGCTTGGACTTCTATAAAGATTATATTCAGGATTCACTCCTATCTTTTTCATCATATCAGAACAAGCTATCTCTAATGCTATTCCAGAACTTATTCCGTCAGCATCATTATGATGCCGTATGATTATCGGTTCATTATCGACAATAGCTTTTCTTATACGTTGAGCTATAATTAAGAATCTATCTTTCATGATATTGTATCTAGATGATTCAATACTGAACATCGTCCGTTTAGGAACACTTATCCTTGCGATTATCTCATCAAAATCTGCGGACGATTTTTCCATACGCACGATTTCGATTTGTCTTCTGCCGGCCCTATCGGATACTGGACCCATCAGATGCACGACATCATTCAGATCAAAATCTGAATCTTTTGTGACAGCATCAATGCTTGATTCACCATCGCTTACTAGAAAAACCACAGGACCAGGTTTGGCCTTACGATTAATCTTTACTATACCATCAAAGAATGAGCCGTCAAAAGCCTCCATTATCCTTGATGTGTTATCTTCGCTTCCATAGGAAACATTTTCACTTTTTTTCATTTTTTTTACCTCTTAGAAAAAGAAATGCAATATACTCTTATTCAATAATATTGATAATGAATCAACATTAAGTAATACTAAATTTTTTATTTAATATTCGATTAATTTCGAGAATCCCAAGCTTCACAAGCCTAGAAATATCGTCTTTTTTCTTTTTCTTACAATGATAGGAGAGTTTAGGTTATTTATAAATATTGCGGATTACGATATTTTTAGTAGTCTACGGGACTATCAAATTAGCGGTTATTTGCGATATCATATTAAGATGAAACGAGTTATTGTTGTCTTATTCGCTACAGCCAGAGTTTATATGTCTCATTACTCTTTCTATATTAAAATTTCATTAAACAACTTTGGAGGTTGATTAAGATGGGAATAGGAAAAACATTGACAGGGATAGTATTGCTAGGAGCGATGGGCACTGGCGGTTATTTTATCGGAAAAGAAGCAGGTCAGGATAAGGACTACAAGATAAAAAGAGACGGAGCGGAAGTTTACATAAATGTGAAGCCAACAAATGAATCATATAAGATACAGACGTTCGGTTCGCAGACAGTATTTGGAAACAGCGAACAAGTAAATACAGAATATAAGACGATATTGACCGCTGAAATAACAGACATCATAAGCCAGAAGATGTCAGGAAAAACACAGGAGAAGACAGTCAGCAACAAATAAGACTATATTCATGTAATACAGTAAATCAATGCAGGAAAATCCTGCAATCGGGGGCGGAATCATGACAGACGGATTGCAAAAAGTAGTTTATACTACATTAATAATTGGCGCGATAGGCACTGGAGGATATTTGGTTGATAGGACATTTCACCTAGGCATCAAAGAAAACATTGCAGGAAGATTAGTAGATAATCCTAAAGATGCATCGCAGATATACTTAAACAAATTAAGTAAAAGCAAAGACAAGGAAAAATACCAGGATCAAATCTCTGGAGTAATAATGCAGAGCGGACAATATTTAGACGATAAAACAAAAATATTGACTGCAGACGAACTTGTGCGAATGAGTTCGCCACAAATACAGGAATCATATCTAGAAATAAAATTAAAACAATTATCGACGGAAAAGAAGACAGAATTTGTTAAAGGAGCTTTAGGTCAAATGTCTTTAGATGTAATTAATGGATTGATGAAATCACAACCGGACTCTGTTCAGGTTAGTGTTGCAAAAAATATAGCAGGAAATCAAATGAAGGAATTTTACGAAAATGCAAAGGAAGGAGTCATAAAAGTATACGAAGCGACGATTGGCAAACTAGTAAAAAAGGACTGAAGGTTCAAGATGAATCTCACGCCTGAAAAGGTAGCTGGAACAAGATTTGAGATATGGCTTGAAACATACTTCAATAGTTTAGGATGCTTGAATGTAAAACGTAATGTGGAATTCCATAAAAGCAGATATCTGTATCGTCAAGCTGACCTGACATTTTCATTGAAGACGAAAGGAAATACGGAACTTATCATTGTCGAGGCAAAATATTCCTCGAATGGATCGATAAAGTATGACTTACGTCAAGGATTCAAGATAAAAGCTGGAAGCAAAATAATCACTAACTTGGTCGATGAAATAATCGAGAGACAAAAATTTATTGGAGCATACAGTTCGATACTTGTGACAAACAAATATTTTGATGACAAGTTACGCCAAGAGGCTGCAAAACAAAATATAGTCCTGTTTGATAGGAATAGATTGTTTGCAGATTATAAGAAGTTCGGGGGAACATACGATGGTCTTGAGAAGTCGATAAACGCTATTGATATCAGGAGATATAACCTTCAGAAGAACTTAATACAGATATGATTAATCGTAGGTGATAAAATGTTTTTAGACATACGTACAGAGGCATACACAAAGTTATCTTTATTAAACAAATTCATGGATGTAGAGGCCCGTGCTTATTCAAAGAAGAATAAGAAAACTGTAAGCATAAAAGAGGATATCGGAAAAATAATCAACAAGTTCATCGAGGACAACAGTGTATATTCGTCACACAATTATCATTACAAGTATATTACTGAAAGAAAAGCAGCATCAATTGAGAAGGAATTTCTAAAAAATTCAAAGATATATTTTAAGGTATTAGATGATGAAATATCTGACTGCTGTTTGAAATTGGACGGCGAAATAAAATATACTCCTATGAAGACAGGAAGCGATGAGGAATTTTTAGAGAGAAGATCAGTTCCAGAATCAAGCAAAGGTTTAAGATACAAAATGGATGAGCTACATGACTTAGTAATGATAACACATCGTAAGCACGAAATATGTCAATTAAAAAGAGACTTGTGCTCTTCATGCATAACATCTATAGATAATATGGTTTCTGAAGAAAAAGCAATAGATATAACAGAGGAGGATAGTAATAAAAAAGCTCACATGCTTCTTGAAGAACGTTACAATATACAGCAAGAAAAAAACAAATACGAGCGATTGATGAATGATTTTGCAAATCAATTTATCCATAAAGATTATATGCGCGGAGATTACAGAAAAATTATCAGACAAAAGGAGTTTTTTCTTGATGAGATAAAAACCTTTCGTGCTATTTTAAATGGAATCACAACTAATATACGTGCATACATATCCAGTACGAACAAGAATCCAACAGAATTGAACGAGATTCTCATCAACGGGGAAAGCTTAAGATATGGCGGACATACTGTCTTTATAGATGAGCGTAAAGGTTATTCTGATTTTGCCTTAAAAAATACGGAAATTATGAGAACATATATGCAAAGAATCCACGGAATCCAAGGACGCAGTTAAGTTGTCCGCAACACTACAACACACGATTATATAGTGTATATACATACACTAGATTAATTAAAATGAATTAAAACATTATCGGAGGAGATAAAAATGACGGAAAATGATGGATTCGACAAAAAAGTTTACAATAATGGAACACTAGATAATAAGTTAGACGGAAGCACACAGACTGAAATAGAAACACATGGGGATGCTTTTGGGGGATATACATTGAAAGATCATGAAAATGTTATTAATGAATTTAATAAGCGAAAGAGAAATGAGAAGAATGTTGATAAGCCATTTGGTGAATTAGTGTATGAGAGAAATAAGGAGTTGGTAATCGATAATAATATACCTGTGAATCCCGTGCTTAAGTCTTTAGATGATGTATTCCATAAATATGGGCTAAATCCTAAATGGAATATTTATGGTAAAGCCATTAAAAAGGATCTGGAATTAGCGACACAGGATTATGAAACTGCAGTGAAGGCAGTGGAAAATCACGATAGTATATTAGAGGGAAAGGCCAGATATATCCCGATGACCAATCCGAATATGGAAGAATACCGCAAAAGACCTATAGTCAGGGAGAAGGATAAAGGCTTAAGATATAAAAAAGAAGAGATATTCGATGAATTACAAATAATTTACTTAAATTACCAGCAAGGGGATATACTTAAGAAAAATTTTGAGAATCAAAGAGATACATACGCGACTACAATTAGTGAATTAGTAAAGAATGTCAATCCCGCAAATAGGGCGCAAATACTTGACTTGAACGCATCCAAATCTGTATTAGAAGCAGATTTGCGGACACTGAATGCAAAACAGCAGGACTATCAGAATGTCATGCGAGAACTGGAAGGAGAAATGGACAGTGTAAATGCAGACATAAAGTTTGAAGAAAAATTGATTAGAGGTTCAAAGAACAAACTCATAAATGAACGTGCAGTCATCTACGGCCTCAAGCGTCACATCAGTAATAATGAAAAGGCGGCATCCTACGGAGATTTGATTGAGAAAATAAAAAAACTAGACAAACGTACTGAGATGTACATACCAGCATTACTCAAAATGGATGAAGATTTTGAATCCGATATGCAACAACTAGAATCAACATTCGCAACTGAGGGACCTCTAAAAAGACCCGTATTGGACAGGATTAATTCCCAAAATCTTGAAGACGCCGTTGGTGATCAAGAATTAGTGAGCCGCATAGGAAAAAAACTAGGATATGTATCCTTTTAATCTTATTATTTTATTTTTTATCTTTAAGTTAGGATTGATTGGTGGTTGGCATGACATTAGAAATATACCTAGAAGATGAATTGTTGGAAAAAAATAGGCGAGTCGCACATGATAAATTCCAGACTATCAATGATCTGCTCACAATGAATCTCGAAAAGAAATATAGCTCAAGTTCTTCTGTACAATCCCTGAAAAAAGAATACGGGGAATTATTGCTTCAATTCGAATCAATATATTTGTCGGCTCAGCAGAGACTTGCTGAAAATTCTCCTAATGCAATGAATTCGGATATTCAACGTGCTTACGGAATATTTGCCGCATCAGAAATAATGATGCTATCCACAGAGCAGCAGAAAAAACAGTTTCATCAGTCATATGCTGCTTCAGTAACTCCTGTCGAAACAATATTTGACATCGACGACTATACAACCATATCTAGTCCTCTCAAATCACTAAATGAACGTCTAAAAAAATCATTCAGCATTGCAGATATTGTTTCAATAACCAGAATATTTTTTAATGATATAAGAAATTCTTCCAATAATTACCTTTATCACAGCAGCAGAGGCAAGTACAAAGAATTCTTCCAGTCTATACAATTGAAATCTCGAGAGACTTCCATTAAAGGCATTGAAAAATCCGAGACGCAAATTATAGAGATTAAGCAAGATAACAAAATAGTTCATAATGAGCTTAAAGATGAAAAGTACGATGAATTTGATAAGCAATTCGAGCGTCCTCCTGAAATAATAACTCTAGAAAATAAGATAAATCGTGACGATATTATAGGTAATGAAAAAGCAAAAGCAAAGATCGATGAAGTCGTCCATTGTGTCATGAGGTATAATATTAAAGCAGGCAAGAATGCATATATGTTAGATGGAGGATTTCCACAATATATTCTCCTGGTAGGTGATGTGGGGACAGGAAAGACCATGATTGCAGAATACGCTGTAGGTCTGATGCAAGATTGGGGAAAAAAGCTCGGAAAAGAAATCTGGCCTGTAAAGATGAATCCTTACATATTTAATAGTTGGCGGGCGGGCAGTGTACAAACCTTTGAATATCAGCTTAAAATGATAACTGAGTGTAATAAGCCATGTTTATTATTTATTGATGAGATTGATCAATTTCTTCCTTCCAAATCAGCAAATGGTGAAGAATATAAACAAGAAATTGTGTATAAATTCAAGACTCTAAGCACTCAATCTGCATTCAAGAACAATGGAAATTATATTATAATCGGCACTACTAATTATCCGAATGAGATTGAACGTGCTGCCATGAGCCGTTTTGAGGGTGGAACATTTCTCTGCGAGGGACCTAAGACTCCTGATGATATGGCAAAGGTCTTAATCAGATTATTTGATGAAGGAATTAAATTAGGATATGTTCAGATTAAAGATTGGAATAGAGTAGGACGAATTGCTTGTGAAACAATACGAAATGGAAGACAGCTAAGAGATGTTTCAGTAAGTTTAATAGGAGACAGCAGGACAAATCATCTTCCAGATAACTATGAAGACTTGGACATTGAAGAGCAAGTTCATGAGGTTCGTCAAAGGCATGGGATAATTAAAGATATCAATTTGATAAACGCAATTTACGATTCAACCAAAAAAAAGGATGATAACAATTACGTAGCCAGAAAAATGGCTGAAAACAGGTGAAACTATGCTTGAGAAAACTGATTTTCGATCAAAATTTGCGCAAGATCTCTATAAACAATATTTTGGAGAAACATTAAATGAAGAAGCATCTCAACAAGAGATCGATCATAGTCTAGATGCCGCTTTAAGGAGTAATTATTTAGCAAAAGAAACAGAGGATAGTGATATTATGGAGATACCTGAAATACATCATAAAATATCAAAAAAATATCAATACCCCTCATACAATATAAATAAATATCCATCATATGATATAATTGACGCAGTTGCTGCTCATTCTATAAAACCGGCACAACAAGAAGTACAATATGATCTTGCGGAAGATGGCTGGAAATTAAAACCGACATCCATTCAAGAAGCGGTGGCCTTGGTCAATCATCGGGGTGTTGTTGGTGAAGAGAAATTAATCGCTTTATTGTTTCTTGCTATTGGTAATCATATTTCCGCTATTGTGGAAGGTTACAGTGGTTCTGGAAAAACTTATATCGCGGACAATGTTCTCAAGTTTATTCAGCCAGGAGATATGTATAGAATGGAGTTAAGTTCGAAAATGGCTGCATTTTATGATGCCGATCGCATAAATAAAGCAAATCTTATATATGTGCCAGAACTTCAGAAAGCATTAAGTGATAAGAAATCACCACTTACTGAAATGGTGAAAACCATTACTGAAGGACGTGATTCTATACGTATTACTACCAATGATTCTCGAAATGGCACTGATACAGTTATTGTTACAAAGGACAAACATTTTATCTGTACAGTTGCAATAGAGAATTATTTCAAAATGGATGCAGAACTCTCGCGTAGATTCCTCAGGTTGCGAACAGATGATTCTTTAGAACACATACAACAAATTCACGATAATAAGGCCAAAAGACGTATGTTTATTGATACGGACCAACAATATTACGATACATTGGAACAGCGACTAGACTATCATCTCGCAGAGGTTAGAAAACTCGACAAGATAGAAGTCCTAGATCCATTCGCGTCCTATATTCAAGATTTCATTCCAAAAACACAGAAGTCAGTCAGTTATGTTAATCACTATTACGGATTAGTTGATGCATCAACAAAATTTCATTACCATGACAGAGAATCTATGTTACTCGATGGTCAAAGATATCTTATTGCAAATCTTGAAGACCATTATCTAGTCCATACGTTATATTTTAATCAATTTCAGGATACTCTCTTTAATTTCACAGGAAATACTCCTAACTCAAATCCTGAAGCATTGCAGCGTATTATTGATTGGAAGAAATGTTTTGTGGAGGGATATGAAGCATTACATAATCTTCCGGCATCTTACGAGCGAAATATACAAAATTGGAAACAACGTCAAATAACAGATAATAGCATTAGTGTTAACGCATTTCCTAATGGAGAACATCTAAGATTAGCGACTTTTGATTAGAACAAAAGAAGTGTATGCATATGAAATCTCATTCATCAATCTGGGAATTGTATATAAAAGAAGGATTTCTAGAATTACCTCCGGGTAAGGATTCTAAGCCAGATTTTAAAGCAAGAATCAATGACGAAATGCAAAAAACAGATGATTTGTTCGAACTAGATACCGCAAGATTCAATAATTCGTTGAATATAGCTAAAATCGTAACTTCTTCAAATGTGCCTTGGACTAATGAAAATTATACATCATATACTGATACACTATGGATGGAATATGTTCCCTTAAAGAAAGCCGAAATGACCATAACTCATCTTGAGAATAGACACATTGTAGATAAATATTTTTATGGTCATGCTATTAGAGTGCTCAAGGCATTGGATAGTCTGGATGGTTCTCTACCAGGGATTATTCAAAAAGAGTATGAACTGTTTCAGTTACATAAGAAAAAAATTGACAAAGAAAATGTTGCTGTGATTGTAAAAACAGAGCTCGAAATACTTAATAATAACACTAAAAATCTACTTTCTCTATTAGGACTCGCAAGCGATAGGCATATCGAAAAACAACAATTAGATATCTCTGGTATAAAACGGGTTGCTAAAAATTATAATGATGTAATATCTGAAATAAGTGAAGTCGAGCCAGACATTAATACACTTATCAAGGCATACCGTTCATTAGAATTAGTAGCAAAAGACAGGAAAACGCTTAAAGCACTTCGTAGACCCATATCCAAGAGGTTCGGATTGTTCAAGGGACACATATTGAAGACGTGTAGTAAATTAGATTATTTTGCAGGTCTAGAACAATGTGAAAGGTTAAGCAATGAATTGAAGTATGTGCAGGAAAATCTGGATGAAGTTCAATACAAAAAAAGAATTTTTGAATCGATATGGAACGATAATACAAAGTTTTCTGAAGTTGTTGAGTCATACAAAATTCCACTTTCGACTGTCCAATTAGATAATATCCTAGATTTAATCATCAATAGGAATAATCTTGATACTGAATTGATTTATTTCGAGAATAAGGTATCTGATATTAAGAATCTTTCCGATTCTAATATAAGCAAGAGTAACTCTTTGCTCAACAATCAGAAAACCTATCTACTTGGAGTATATGATGCTCTCTCAAAGACTCTTGTTAAGGCTGTACCGGATTTCAAGAATATTGATTCTGTTGTGGATAGTATTGATTCTACGACTCAAGAATTGAATGAATATTTGCCACAATTAGAAAAATTGAACATGAATAAGGTCAGTACAAATACCCTGATCAAAAATAGTGATGAATTTCGGAAAAAATTAGTCGAATCAAAAGGCGTGTATGATTTATTAGAAAAAAATTTGCGATATATAGAACAACTTGAGATGGACACTAATAAGAATGGTTTGAGTGAGACAAGATTAAATACTTTGGGTTCAATCGTTCAAGATTCTAAGACTATACCGGTAATTCCTATTAGTACGCTAAAAAAACAGTATGAGTCTGAGCATAGAGAATACAAAAAAAAGGTAGAACTATTCATCGATATTGTGATCACCAAGATTGATGAATTGGCTTCCAAGACACCTGCAAGTGCTGATGGATCTGCAGATATCTTAAGATATTATGAGAAAGTTCAGACTTTCAGAGATATTAGCCAGAAGGTTAAAGATTATAGGAATTTAGTGATTGAATCAAAGAAAAATTCGCATTCAGCTAAAGTAATATATGAACCTATCATACCAATTCCTCGTGTAATCAAGGTTAATACTAAGTCAATTGTGGAACAACTAAAAACATTGAAATTTCCGAATGATAATAGGTATTTAGTGATTGATAATATAATACGTATCCAGAAATATTCTAATGGATGGATTGATAGGATGAATCAATTGAGTATCGAATTAGATAATTTGAAGGGTCAAAAGAATTTATTACAGACAGATTACGTTCTGAAGATTGCAGATATTATAAAAGAGTCATATAAGAATGGATATCTGAAGACGATTTCAGATGATTCAGACAACAAAAAAATTATAGTTTCGACTATTGACAAATTATACACATTCGGCAGAGTTGTTGCTCCTAATGTCGCTTAAGAATCTATGCAGGCTTAGCATCTTTCCATAAATAATTAAAGTATCTTCTGTACGCATCTGAGATCTTCTTGTTCTTGATAGTTATGATTATTGGATTTTCTGACCACTGTATCATTATAACTTCATCACCAACTACATTTGTAGCTACAGGACTATTATATTCTGAAGGCAAGATCCTAACTTCGGTGTATTTTAATGATTTCAGGAATTTTATACGCTCATATGCATCACTATTATAGATATGTTTCATCACAATCTTACGTTCTATTCTACGCTTATGGAAATTTGCTAAGAATGGTCCGATTAGGTGCCCCACATTTGATGATACGCCCATCACCAGTATTGTATCGTTATGTTTTAGAAAACTATCCATTGCCCTTCTTGATGCTGCAAGTCCTTCCTGAACGTATGCTTCACTCTTCTCATTAGATAGGCTCTGCAATAATTCCAATCTAGGCAACAAATTTTTAACTTTTTCCTGCTTTTCTTGGATCATGTTAAATAAGTTACTAGAATCTGTTGGTTGATAATATTTTACTTTATCTTTAAGTATGAATGATGCTAACCCTTTCTGCACCAATCCTTCTATAGCATCGTAAACATTTGATCGATGTATCTTGCTTTTTTTAGCAATATCACCTATGGTGGTGCTTCCCAGCTCATTTAACGCTAGATATATCTTTGCCTCATTTTTAGATAGGCCAATATCCATCAATTCTTCTTCCATAATTAATATTATAAGTGAGTATATTTAAATATTACTAATGTTGTACTAGAAGCTACACCAAGAGTTTATAACAGTAAGTGCGTGTTTTATATCATGAAAAGTAAAATGATGTTGATGAAGACGTATTGAGGCTTTTAATGAATACGATTATACTTATTGGAACATTTATTGCAGGCATACTATTTAAGGTACTTTTTCCCAAAGAGACGATAGTTCGAAAGTATATCAATAAATATCTTATATATATCGGATTGCCTCTATTAGTATTTGTTTCATTGTCTAAATCTAGACAGGCAGTATCGGTGTGGCATATTTTAGCTATAATAGCGTTCGTTCTGATATCAAGCATAATATTCTTCTATTTTATTAAGAGATTGCCGTTGAAACGAAAGCAGCGCTCAGCACTGTTTTTATGCTCTATCTATGGTAATACGGCATATATCGGCATCCCCATACTGTATGTGATCTTTGGTTCTATTGGAAGTGCAATTGCGAGTATATTCTCTCTAGTAATACTGTTTTTTCATTATACTTTGGGTTTATGGATTGCAAATTATTATTCTCATGGTCGAACTACTATGCGTAAATTGTTGCATTCACCGTTCTTGTGGATACTAATCTTTGTTTCTATCTTGAGTTTCTTTAGCCTAAAAATTCCTCCATGGATTGATACTGTTTCAGAAACAGGCGCATATATAGCTGTATTTGTTGTCGGCGCAGCATTGGTTTTCAAACATTTGAATTTTAGGACATTCCAGTATAGCCTGCTTAAGTTGATTGCTGCACCATTAATCATGTTACTGATTACTCTTGTCTTAAGAATCGAACAATTCTGGCCTTTGGTATTATTAGCTGCAATGCCTTCAGCTTTTACGAACACTTCGCTTGCAATTGAGTTTAAATTTGATGAAAAGTTGACCTCAAGTTTAACAACAGTTGGAACATTATTATTTATAGCTGTTTTCTTTATATTCTGGCTTTTTACGGCTTAAAAACGCCAAATTTACTTTTGCTACTGGGTAATGGTTAAATTTATAAATATCCTTCTCTTTATGGATTTAGGCATATAAACACAGGCAATAACACATGATAGACGACAATCTTGAAAACAGGATTCGTAAGATGAAGAAGGAAGTAATTGAGAGAATAGAAATCAAGACGAAGGAGGAATTCATACAGACGTCTCTTAATGGTCTACAGAAGATTATGACTATAGAAGAAGCTGCATCTTACGTAAAGCGTAATCCTGTTCCGAATGATGTTACTAATCTTGTCAATGGTGTATTCTGGTATTTTAATAATAATAGGTCTAAATCTAAGGATTTATTGAATAAGATTGATGATGTAGATATCGCCACAAGTGATTTAGTATTTTTCAGTCACGGGTCTAGTCTTTTTGTTTGGCATGATTTACTTGGAGCAAAACAAGTCAGAAATAGAGAATATAATATCATAAGTTTAGAATTCTTGGATAGAGAATTATATGAACAAGTATTTCATCAAGGAATTCTCCGTTCTCGTGATAATAAATTCATAATAAATAATGCCTCAAATATATTTGATGGTCCAGGAATGTTTTATAGATGGAATGATGAGTTGGTTGGTATTTATACAGATAAACTTGTGAATATTCTGACAAACAAGGTAATTGCAAAACCAGATATAGTTTTTAAGGATTATAATAAGTTCGGGACCGGAGACACTTTTCCAAGCGGAAACACAATTTATGCTTTTACAAAAAAAGGTATATATGATCTGATTTCTCAGAAGAAATTAGTTGAATCAGCAAAAGGAGGTATACTGTCTGGAATTTTTTATAACAATGATGTGTACTATTCAGAATTAATTGATGGATTTAAAGGTTCATCAGATAATCAGATATTTCCACTATTATCACCAGGTACAAAAGGATATAGGCCTAAGCTATACTGTAAACCTAGTTACAGATCGTATATAATCAAGAATGGTAATGGACACGAATCTGGTTTACGTACAAAGCCAACAAAATTTTTTGTTCATAAGAACATTTTATATGATAATGGCGGTTTAGATGATTGGAAAAGCACAGCATATCCTAATGTTGTAGAAACAATAAATGGTATCCCACATAATCTTGCAGTAATAAATTCTGTGACTAACGGGAGAAATTTTCTATACACAGATCATAATTATGATGTTGTAAGATATGATGTAAAAAACCAAAAACGAGAGATTATTGTAAGTTCAGATGACTTGAAACAAAATGATGGATATACTTTTGCACAAATCTTTCTTAAAGCAGTACCATTGAGTGAATTCAGAGGATCAAATGAATGACGACAATCTAGAAAATAGGATGCGTAAGATGAAGAAAGATGTAATTGAAAGACTGGAATTTGAGGCTAAATTTTCTAAAGAGATACCTGAATTGATTACAGGCGATTATACGATAAGATCGGGAATATATACATTATCCCATGATATACGTGTAGAAAATGGCAGATTAACAATAGAAAAAGGAACAACATTAAATTTTGAGAAGGATAAAGGGGTGTATATAGGAACAGATTATACATGGAATACTAGTCGAATAATGACTTTGGGAACACAGCAAGAACCAATCATACTACAAGCTAAAACAGCTACATGGAACGGAATCACAATAGCACGTACTAAAGAAGATAACTCAATAATATATACAACAATCAGAGATGCAAAGAAAAAAGAGGGCGGAGGAATCTACTCAGGTTACAGCAAGCTATACCTGAAGAATACTACCCTAAAAAATTGTCAGGCTGAAAGTTTTGGAGGCATATATTTTATATTCGGAGAACTACAAATAGATAACAGCACAATAGAAAAATGCACGGGTGGCGGCTTACTAAATCAAGATACTGAATTAAACATCGATAAGACAACAATAAAAAACAATTATTCAGGATCAGGGATATATAATGCTTCTTCCGACGTTAAAATAACAAATTCAATGATAACGGAAAATGCTCACGGAGGAATAAGCAATTCATCCGCAAATGTCAAAATTGAAAATACTCAAATAATCGGAAATACTACTCCAGAATGCGGCGGCGCAGGGATACACAACTCATTTGGTTCTGTTGTAACAATAGAGAACACCAGAATAATGAATAATCGCATCGTATTAAGCGATTGGACTATACAAGTAAACAGAAAGTGGCCCAATCTGCCTAAAGCACATGGTGGCGGAGTATATAATGATAAACCAGAATTTTCTCATACTAAGAGATCACAATTCATACAGATTGGCAAAGGCAATTATATTTATAATAATAAACCAGACAACATATACGAAGAAAATGACTGAAGACAATCTCGAAAACAGGATTGGTAAGATGAAGAAAGAGGTAATTGAGAGACTGGAAGCCGAGAAAGAAATGAAACTTAAAGAAGCATCATCAACTTCCGAATATAATGCAAAATACAATGATAATAAGACAGGAAACAAAGTCAATAAAGCGTTAGCAATCATCTTAGGATCCGCAGCTATTATAGGTATTGCTATACGCGTCATTATTCCTGTCGATAATGATAAAGATAGAAAAAAGGACTCAACAACTCAATATCAACAACCACAGACTGTAAGAGAAACTACTTATAATGTCCTTCCATATGTCGAAAATCATAATTTGCGTCCATTGGTAGATAATATTAAACCAACAAATAGTGTGTCGCCTCGCATAGTATTCACTCCTGAGATTGGACATTTATACGTCGTCAATGATTCTGCACTTTATTACGATAGCGAAGTTCAGTTTTATTCAGGCAGTAAACTCAAGTTCTTGTTGAATGAAAATAATATTCATGAAGAATATTATCTTATTAGACCGGATAGATTCACTGATCTTTACAATCAAAACAAGGTCAAAGATTTAGGCTACAAAAACAAAAATGATATCATAAACAGTATAACGCATCGTCGAGATTCAGTTATTTTTAAAAACTTGCAACCAAAGACACGTCTTGGACGTTTTTGGCAAAAATATCGAGAAATTCAATATGAATACGGACATCATTAGATATAACAAATAAAACTGAAAATATAAGAACGAAAATGATGCAAAATAACCTAGAAAACAGGATGCGTAAGATGAAGAAAGATGTAATTGAAAGACTGGAATCAATTAACATTCAAACAACAAAGGCTAGTTCATGGAAGAGAATAGATACTGAAAGGTATCTTGATGCTGATAAGGATTTCGATTATGATATTGAAATAACAAAGAAGGGAAAACTAATAATCGCTCCGGGAGTAAAATTATCTTTTGATAATCAGTGTGGTTTGACATGTCATGGGCAACTGATTGCGGAAGGCAATACTAATAAATTAATTACATTCACAGGAAATAACTGGAAAAACATGCGTTTCATGAATGATGCGGATAGGTCTGTAATGGACTATTGCGTCATTGAAAAAGGCACAGGCAATACGGGATACGTCAAAAATAAATCTGGATCGAATACGTCTAGAAAAGATACTGGCGGAGGCATTGCCATATGCCATGCAATTGTAGATATAGCAAATTGCAAGATTGCAAATAACAGCGCGAGAATAGGCGGCGGAATTGCGATGTATCAATCAGAAATAAATTTTCAGAACAATATTGTAACTAAGAACAATGCAGAATTAAAGTTCAGCATGGTTACAGGTGGAGGGATATACATTGAATCATGCTCAGGAACCATGCGGAACAACAAGATTATCGAAAATAATTCTGCATATAATGGCGGAGGCAGCGGTGGTGGAATTGAAATTCACGACTCGACATTCAATCTGGAAAATAATATTGTTAGAAAAAACTATTCCGAAACTGGCGGAGGAATTTATGTGGGAACTTCCATTATATATGCAAATGGAAACACAATAGAGTATAATGATGCGAAGTTTGCAACTAACCGTATAAATGTTGAGTTACATTTCCTTGCTATCGGTGGAGGGATTTACGCACGAGAATCAGAGATTTACGGTGATAAAAATTTCATAGCACACAATAAGGCCGGCCAAGGAGGAGGAATGTACATGGAGGAGTCAAAATTCATAGGAACAAAAAATATGGTACAATTCAATTCCACTTACTCAGCAGAGCCATATGATGATGTTGTTTCCGGAGAACCGGTTCCTCGAAAAGGAGGAATATTTATGAGAGAAGCAGAAAAAGGATATACAAAAGCATCGTATAATGATTGCATTGAGAGGGATAATTATCCTAGATAAAAATGGTTTCAAAAACAAATAATCCATCATATCACGAAGAGGACATATTTGATTCTATTGAAGAGATAGATAGATTCTTCAATATATCATATGATAGAAGCAGGTTAAGAAATTATAATATAGATGTAATAAGTTCAGGAAATCTTGCAACTCCTTGTATGTACTTTCTTGCTGAAGAAGCAGCCAGACCGAATAGTATTATTAATAATATTAATTGGTGGACACGAAGTATGATACATTCCAATGGTAAACAGAGTAATGACAAGGCAAAAAGTCGGCAAAATGAAGATGTAGAACAGTGGCGAAGCGAGACTGAATTAAGAGAAAAACTTCAGAATCGTTTCAATTTTTATCTTAGCGAAAGAACCAGATATGGTGAAGAGAGATATAATAGAATAATGAACAAAGTTAATATCATTGGTTATAATTCTGTAAAAGATCTGGAAAAAATAGTCAGAGAATCTAATAATCCTGATAGCTCGAATATTGCGAATTTGACAATCATATTGAATAGATATGACGTTATAACACCTATTTTCAATACGGATGAACATGGAAAGATATTAAATAAAAAATCACGTGAAGAGATTATAAAATGCTTGGATCCTAATCTTATGACTGTAACTGATACATTATTCTATAAAGAGAAATCAGATTATAATGCTTGCCTAGAAACACTAATTTCAAATCAAGACAAAATCTTGGAAATGGATAATATATTGAATGAACATCGCGCACATAATGATGTAGACGCCAGAATTGAAGATGGCTTAATCAGCTCTTTAATAGGAAATGCTTCTTTAGCCAAAGCATTCAAAGGATATAATGGAACAATATTAACTATGACTAATCCTGTCGAGATCGTGAATCAACAATTCGCTTCACACTCAAATATTCCTGCAAATAGGATTTTTTCTCCTGAAGATAATGATTATGCTAGACTTACGGTTCTACTAAAAGAAGCATATAATGCTGAACTACGTGGCAATGAATTTTCTGGCAGACTTAAAGTTCCACCGATATTAGGAGGACACGGTAATCACATGTTCTTTTTACGTGATGATACATTCTTTGGTGATAGAACATTCGATGAAACATTTGGTCCTGAAATTTCTGATTCCGTATATGCTGATGTGCTTGAGAAATTACGAAAATTTGGCACAGAATATAAGAGAATATACGGTAAACCTGCAGAAGATACATTGTACAACTCTCTAATAGTTGCCATAAAAATGATGCTATATGAGCAAAATTCTGAGAAGATGCGAGGATCCATATATAGCCCAGAACATAAGGTATTTACCGGATTAGAATTCACACTTCAGAGAGGATGTATAAAGCATATACAGCTTAATGAGCTATCAGAACTATCGCCTCAATCACAGCAGGAACTTATGGACGCTATCAATCCTGATAAAGAATTGATTGATAAAATGTCAAAAATCGAAGGAATATTTGGAAACTATAAGCCGCGTTTAGCTCCAATCCCAGAAGTACCTCCTGAGAAAAAAACGGGCTTGGATGAGCTCATTATCAGAATGCAGTTGCCAAGTATCAAAGTTAAGGAGATAAGTTTTTCAGCATATTTTAGATCTATAACAAATGTTTCATCCATTAATCGAATAATCAACAGATACGCATTTAATGAGAGCACCAATCCAAAAATCACGCCATATCATTTCGACATCAATGAAGTTGATATTAAGCATGATAAAAGAGAATTGGAAAATACTCAGATACACAGTTTTGGAGTGCAAAAAGACAGATTGATTATATTGGCGGAGAGAGGACATACTCTTAAACCCACAGATTATTACATTAATGAGTATAATAATGTATCATTAAAATCATCCAATAAAATTTCATTCAATCCCGGAACATCCATAAAACAACTATTGCTGAACGATAATGTCTATCTCTTAATGAGAACTACTGAAGGTCAACAAGTATACGCCTTTGACGGTAAAATCCATAATCTCGGAAGAACGCCCGAAAAAAAAGATTTCAAAGCAATAATACCAAATGGTAAATCCATTGCAGGATACACTCATAATGAGATATATTCTTTTGATAATGGATGGAAACTCTTGACTAAGACTAATGATAATATAGACACTGTAATCTGTATAGATTCTATTAACAAAATATTATATTATCTTGTCGATAATGAAAATCGTAAAATAAAAACATTCGTAGCCAAAGACTTGGAGGAATGTTCATCAAGAACTTTCAATGCGAAAAGATATGGCTTTCAACCATACTCCGATAATAACGGGATACAAATTTGGACTCTCTTAGATGATAATATAAGATGTTTTGATTATGATTCGAAAAGACACCTATTCACAAATGATGGCAGAGATATGCAAATTGAAGGCATTCCAATCAAAGAAGCGAATATCTGGGCTGTACAACGTGATATAGCTGCATTAGATAATACATCATATGTCGATTCCACAGGACAAATTCGCGGTGATAAAAAATACTTCAGCCTATTGATAAAAAATCATAAGCGTATATATGCTGTTCCTGTTGAATCGATGCGTCAATATGATGGTAGAGGAGGTGTATGCATATGAATTCTTCACTATTTAGAATGTATAATTATACAAAATGTGGAAAACGTAAAGTTGGCGGCAGATATGTCAATAAACGTAACGAAGATTGCCGCAAGGCAGACATACATAGGGGAATATTCATCACTGCAGACGGAATGGGCGGCCGTCCTGAGGCAAAAATCACAAGTCTAACCGCAACAATGTTGTTATACACGGATATGGTGGATACATACAATCTTATCAAAAAACGCAAGTATATCGACGATGATATACTGAATATATTCAAAGATACATTGCAAGAGCGCAATAAATATATCAATGCATGGAGTAAATTATCTTCAGCAGACGGATGCGGCACTACGATAGATGGAGTTCTGATTGACATGAACAAGATATACGGAGTCCATGTTGGGGATGGAACAGTCTACAAAATTAATACTCTAGAAAAAAATATGAAAGCATTAACAAGCAATGATAAGGATAAGATTTATGGTGCAAATGAGTTAGGGGATCTGGAAAGAGATATAGTGTATTCTAGGGATGTTCCTAATCATATCGGGTTAGAAAAAGTTAAGATAGATACATATTCAGAACCTATGCTACCACACGATATAATACTTATGGTGACAGACGGATTCACAAAGAAAGTTCATCCTGATGAAATATTGGACGCATTAACAAAAAACAGTTTTGATGATGGGATTAATATCCTGAAAGAATTCTGCAATAAGCCGCAAAAGATGAAAGAAGTGTTGAAAGGATTAGCACAACGAAATTACAATGTCGCAACCAATATATTTTATGATGATACAACATTTATAGCAATAAAGCTGAGGGATCAAAATGACTGAAGAGTTGACGCTACCAGAAAAATCGGACATAAGAAAAAAAATCATGGAAGAAATATTGGATAAAGGTGACTTCCATTTTGACGGGATAGAAGATGAACAGAAGTATGGTTGGAATAAAGGAGGAGACACTTTGCTTTTATATCTTGAGCGTAATTCAGATAAATTCTCAGATAAATTCAAAGTGTTTATGAAAGTTCCATGCGGATCAACAGCCGAAAGAGAAGTGAATGCTACTTATAACTTTCACAAGAAGATACTGGACAAGAAGAATTTGGAACCAATTCTGGAAGATGATCCCGTATTGTTTCATGTTAATAATAGAACGTACAAAGGGATATTGATTGAACGTGCAAAATATTCACTTAAGGATTATTTTGTTCAATTGCGAAAAAAAGTTCAATCAAATCAGTTGTCAGTAGCTGAGCGCGATGATGAATTATGCAATATTATTTTTCACGTGAGCAATGGCTTAAAAAAAGCACATGATACAGGCACAATCCATAAAGACATTAAGGAGAGCAACATCAATCTATACAAACTAGGTTGGGGGCTCGGAGATTTCGGATTCAGCACAGCCTCAAGTGCGGATAAACTTGAAGTATCATCCGGTAGCTGTCATCAATTACCTAACTATTTAGATTATGAATTACTCAGAAATTATACCATAACATCAGACGACTTTTATTTTAGTTGCCCTACAGATATATTCTCACTAGGCGTAGTATTATATATGGGAACTGACAAAGAAAATAGTGCTCCACATGAAAGATTCATGTATTTCAAACCTAAGGGTGAATTTTCTCCGGAATGGGTGCTATCAGATATAGCTAACTCTGAAAGGTCTCCAAAACTCAAATATTTCCTTAGTAGGATGCTTGGAGGAAGAGTGCCTGAAGGTATCCGTGGTTCTGAACGCTTGAAATATAGGTATGCTAGCGTAGATGAATTACTTAGCGATGCAGAAAGTTGGCCAAATATAAAAGTATATAAGAATGAGAATCCTCAGTATGAAATCTTTCTAGAGCAGAATGAGACGTTCATCAAATTACTCAATAAAGAAAAAAATACTATTGACAAAAACAAACTGATAACCAATCAATCCATTGATAACATAGTCACAGGATATATCTCATTAGAAAATAAATACAATCATCCTGGCTTAAAAAATTCTTTAAATGCACAAAAAAAATTTTTAGAGACTTGTGAGGAGTATAACTTTGTAAGATACGAACAGGAAACCATGATAGATTCGTTAATCAAAAAGATAGAAGAAAGTACTGGTGCTTCAAAAAGTATTCAACAGTTCTTGAAAGATATGCTACCTTTTGAGGAGAAGATGTTCTTATGGGGGCCGCCATTCACCAACGTCAATAGGCCTGCTAGTCAAAGAGCCAGATATAATTATTCTGAAACATTCAATAAAGAGACGCATTATCATAGAGAATTCAATAAACTGATGGCAGAGCATAACAAATGATTGAAGATAACTTAGAGAATAGGATAGGTAAGTTGAAGAAGGAAGTAATTGAGAGAATACAATCACAGAATGAAACTTTAAACGCAAAATCAAAAAATAAAGGTGAAAAAGTTTTATATTCAATCATCGGTATTTCTATACTGGTTGGTGCAATTGTAGGAATTATCGCTGATTGGAAAGATAGAACAAATTATAAGAGTAAATCGGAACTATATCAGCAAGTGGATAGTTTAAAAATAGGCTCGGCATCGCGAAAACCAACTTTATACATAGATGAATACAACAGGATAGAACGCCTTAAAACTCTGAATAGCATCCGCATACATATAGATAATAAATATCTAAATATCAAGCCATTTATTTACCATGATAATGGAAATATATTGCAGCAAGAAGAATATAAAGGTTTATTCAAAGATTTTGTCTTGAATCCGCCTGTCAATTCATCTTTGAATGTAGACAGAATCAACTTTAAAATAGACAGTATCAGCGCCATTTATGATAAACCTAAAGAAATATCGGCAAATCCTGTTTTGATAGATAAAAAAATACTTAGCAATTCAATAAGCAATGAATTAAGACACCCAGAAATAGGTCATGCATACCAAATCTACGATATTACATACTACTGTAGAGGCAAAGTAGGAAATTCTAACCCTGAAGCATTCGACTTTATTATCGGAGAAAATAACGGGGTTCCAATACATGAGACTTTGACCACAAGTAGGTTTGATTACTATTACAGCCAGGAGGGGGTAATAGAATTAGGAGAATTCAAGGTAATTTTGCCGCTCTTTAATCGATACTATCAAAGAAAAATACAAAAAATTGTGGAAGAACAAAAACAAAATTTGCTGGATAGCCACAAACGAAATTAATGCTAACAATATGACTGACGACAATCTCGAAAGCAGAATATGTAAGATGAAGAAAGAAGTAATTGAGAGGCTGCAATCAATCAACATTCAAACGACAAAGGTTGACTCTTGGGATAATTACGACTATTTAAAAAAGCAATTATCTCAAGTAAATACTGAAATAATATTACCAAAACTTGTTAGGAATGTGGATTTCATTATACGAATCGGTAAAAATGGAAAACTAGTACTAACACCCGGAACTGAATTGATATTTCCTAGAACCTGTGAACCAAGTATATATTGCGAAGGAAGTTTAATTGCTGAAGGTGCGCTAAATGACAAAATCATTTTTACAGGACATAAATGGGGAGGAATTAATATTCAGAATAGCCCAGCAACATCAATAAAATATTGCAATATTAATAATACTGTAGGAGATTCAACGCATGGAGGAGGCATTGTGGCTAATAAATCAAAAATTCAGATATTGAATTGTGATATATTTAATAACTATTCACCAAGTATGGGCGGCGGTATTCTAATAAATAACAGCGAATATGTAACTATAAACAACAATAAGATATACGAAAATAATGCACAACACGGTGGCGGAATTGCAATTAGAAACTCTCGTATAAATTTTGATAATAATGATATATATAATAACAGGAGTTTAAATGCTGCAGGAGGTATATATATTCGCGAATCAAATATATACGGAAATGATAATAATATCAGGTATAATCAATCCGTTCAAGGCGGAGGGATAACGATAATGGATAGATCCAGATTTATAGGTCGAAACAATCGTGTAACAAAAAATATCACTACTTATATCGGCCCAAATAGATTATTTACAACAGTCAGTAGAGATATAGGATCTTATACGGATTGTATAGAAGAAGACAACACAATACTAAATCATAAATAATTAAAATGACTGACAACAATCTCGAAAGCAGAATACGTAAGATGAAGAAAGAAGTAATTGAAAGACTGCAATCAATCAACATTCAAACGGCAAAGGTTGACTCTTGGAATAATCCTGAATATTTGAAAAAAATCTTGAGCAATGTAGATGGACAAGTTGATGATATGCCTGCTGGAGAATATATTCTTGATTTTGATATAATCATCCGTAAGAATGGATTGCTCAGGTTAAAGCCTGGCACTATACTGAAATTTGATTATGATAAGGGTATAATATGTACCGGCACGTTTTATGCAAAAGGCGTTAAGGGAAATGAGATAATTTTCACTTCACATGAAGATGGATGGGCCAACATAATACTTTTGGATGAGGATTCCAGTAATTCTATATTAGATTATTGCAGCGTATCAAAAGGACGTGGTCGAGAAGAGATCGGGATGGTAGATAATATCATGACTGGCTTTCCTGGGAGTCAGAGCGGTGGAGGCATACGAATACTTAGATCAAGCCCTCAAATATCTAACAGCAGTATATATAATAATGAGTTCATAGACGGTGGTGGCATCGGTATCAAAGGCGGAGATGCTAAGATTTTAAACTGCAAAATGTATAACAATACGGCAGACTTATTCGGCGGAGGTATCTATATAGAGGATGATAGCAATGCAATAATAAGGAATTGTCATATATACCGCAACAGGACTCAAGGATGGTCATCTGCTGGTGGAGGAATATATGTTGACAGCACAGAATACCCTGACATACAATATAATGATATACGAGAGAATCAGGCAAATTCAGGGGCAGGAGTATCTATAGGAGGTTTTGGAAATGGGAATCCAACTTTCAGAAAAAATACTGTTACATTTAATGTCGCCAAAGATCGTTCCGGCGGCGTCAGTTTGCCAATTATAGGAGAACTAAGTTTTGACAAACCAAACTACAAATATGAATTTGCCAAAGAGAATATGTTGAACTATAATACTATTCATTCAAACACTCCTAATGACGTATCCTAAGGAACACAATAAAGATTTTTAAAAAAATTAAAGAAAATAAGAAAAAGTATTAAAAAGACAATATGATCTTAAACTCAATCACTTATGATGTTCTTTCTCTTCGGCCTTCTCGGCTTCAGCTAGAGTCTTGTGTATTGTGTCTGGTGGATGATTTGGTGGACTATATATTGTGTATAGTTTCAATTTTTTAGTCTTTGATGCATTCATCACTTCATGGAATGTTCCTGCTGGAACTATTATTCCTTCACCATCTCCTACAAGATGTTTTTCCTTGCCGTTATTGAAGATGAACTTTGCTTGTCCTTCCTCTATCCTGAAGAATTGGTCAACGTGCGGATGGATCTCGTTTGGGATCTCTTCACCTTTCTGAAGGCACATGACGACTAATTGTGCATGTTTCCCTGTGTATAGGACTTTTCTAAAATAGTTATTCTTCAATGTCTCTTTCTCAATATTTCCAACGTATCCTGTCATGTTTCCACCTCGAAAGTTATTTACACCAGTTATATTTATTTATTAATATTATTGATATTTATTAAATTCATATTATTAATATCATTGTTCGACTACTTGCTTTTATACTTTATGAATGTACCCTCATCCAATTCTTTGAATGCCTCATGCAATTCCTCATTAGTATTCATGACGATCGGGCCACCCCAAGCGATCTTCTCCTTCAATGGCTTTCCCGATATAAGAAGAAATCTCAAAGCATCATTAGACACCACCGAAAGTTTATCAATATCCCTAAATACTCCAAGTTTATTTCTAATAATTTTTTCAGACAGAAACATTCCATCACCAGAAACCACGTAACATAGTGTAGTATAACCTTTTTTAGGCTTGTAATTAAAAGCCTTATTCTTGCTTAGAGATACGTCTAGATATATCACATCTATAATCAGGTCAGTCACCGGACCCTTGATTGGACCGTATTCACCAGCAATAACTTTTACTTCCATACCGTCCTTTTTTACAGTCTTTACGTCATTTTTTTCTATTCCGCGATATTTTGGGTCGATCATCTTTTTTGCCGAAGGCATATTCACCCATAATTGAAATCCATCCATACCCTGTGCGCCTTTTGGCATCTCTTGATGGATTATTCCAGAACCAGCGCTCATCCATTGGATATCGCCAGGATTGATTACTCCCTTATTTCCGATATTATCCCCATGCTCAACATAACCTTTATTCATATATGTTACAGTCTCAATACCTCTATGCGGATGCCAAGGGAATCCTTTGATGTAATCAGACGGATTGTCAGAACCGAAATGATCGAGCAATAGGAAAGGATCTGTAATTTCTACAGTATCATTGGAGAATACCCTAAAAAGTTTAACGCCCGCTCCGTCCATCGTATGATGTCCATCAAGAATCTTGATCATGATGTAGGAAATATTAACTGGATTAAATAGTTTATTAAACATCTCATTGAAATACAGACATATCGTCAAAATAGTGACTCGTTAAAATAGAAACAATTAAAAATTACTTTCAATATAAACTATGGATGAAGCAACTACCGATTAAATTCTTTAATAGGGATACAGTATTAGTAGCTAAAGAATTAGTCGGCAAGATACTTCAAATAGATGGTATCAAGGCAAGGATATTAGAAGTCGAAGCATACAAAGATGATAAGGCAAGTCATGCAAGGACTAGGACGTCGAGAAGCGAACTCATGTATAACACATATGGACACGTCTACGTATATCTCATATATGGTATGTATCATTGCTTGAATATTACCACAGATTCAAGGCCTGGAGCAATACTGATAAGAGCAGTCGACCATCCAGACTGTGATGGTCCAGGAAAAATATGCAAAACATTGAAAATAACAAAGAAAGATAATGGAAAAAGACTTGGAGAAAGATTCAAGATACTGGATGATGGCTATAAGTCAAAGATAAAAAATTCTGAAAGGATTGGGATAAAACAGGATATGCATCTTAAATGGAGATTCTATGTGGATCGAATATGAGTCCATATGATTAATAATTAAATGAATATCATTGGTCTCAAAAGTTTACTAGATATAGCGCGACTTCATCTATTCTTATCCTGCCTCTTCTTCAAAGCTTTAGTTGGGAAAAGATTCGTTATTATGCTGCCTTGCCACTTGGTGAACTTGTCAACGCAGTCTGGACAGATATCAACAGCATGTGTATCATCAATTAACAGATGATGAAATGCCGGATTATAATTCTTAATCGGCTTATCGCATAAGTTACAATTCATGTTATCTCCACTATTTAACTCAATGAATATAACCAGGAAATGTATATAAATTTATCGGAACATCGAGACTATGACAGAAAAATATGGATAGATTTATAGACATATTTCACAATTATTATAAATACGGGCATGAAATATGCCTCTAATGAACAATAAAGAGATAATCACAATCCATGAATTGACAAAGAAATTCGGAGATTTTATTGCTGTGGATAATGTCTCATTCTCGGTAAATGATGGAGAGATATTCGCATTCTTGGGTCCGAATGGTGCAGGAAAAACTACTACGATAAAGATGTTGATAACACTTCTTGAACCTACAAGCGGGCATGGACTCATCGATCAATATGATGTTGTCTCAAATTCTGCAGATGTCCGCAGGATCATCGGATATGTACCTCAGATGATATCAGTCGACGGCGCACTCACTGCCCACGAGAATCTGAAATTGATGGCCCAATTATATGATATACCTATACGCGAACAGGATAAAAGAATAAGCGAGATATTGAAATTTTTCGATCTAGAAAAGAATGCTAACTCACTTGTAAGGACATTTTCTGGCGGCATGATAAGAAAGCTTGAGATAGGTCAAGCGGTATTGCATCGGCCAAAAGTATTATTTCTAGATGAACCGACCACAGGTCTTGATCCTATCGCAAAACAAAATGTGTGGCAACATCTGTTAGAATTGAATTCGAAGTTTGGGACCACATTATTCTTCTCAACGCATAACATGGAAGAAGCTGATGAAGTATGTACAAGGGTGGCTATAATAAATAAAGGGAAATTAGCTGCTATAGACATAGCGGCTAAACTCAAGAAGTTGACTGGAAAAAAGAAGGCCACACTTGAAGATGCCTTCATATTTTTTACAGGTAACACCCTGCAAGAGCAGGGTAATCTGCGAGCCATAAGAGATACACGTCAGATTGAGCGTAGGAGAGGATAAAGAGGATTATTTATGTTAAGATACATTTCACAATTTTTAAAAAAGACATATGTGATGACTGAAGTAGAGTTCAGAAAGTTAATCCATGACCCTACAGAACTTATTACACGTGCAATCCAACCAATATTATGGCTCGGAATATTTGGTGTGGCTTTAAGTAATGCGAAAGGAATACCGACTAATGGCGTCCCTTATCTTGAATATATTACTCCAGGCATACTTGCGCAGTCAGTCATTTTTGTAGCCATATTCTATGGATTATCGATAATTTGGGAAAGAGATATGGGATCATTGCAAAAGATACTTGTCACGCCTACACCTAGACTGGCATTAGTATGGGCAAAAATGTTTTCAGCAGGCATAAGAGGATTAAGTCAAGCCTTAATTATTTTCCTATTCTCTATAATACTCGGTATCCACTTGCATATAACAATAATAACTATAATTGGAGTTCTTATATTAATAATCCTGGGTGCAGGATTCTTTACTGGCCTGTCGATGATAATCGCTTCGCTTGTAAAGACCAGAGAAAAATTCATGGGAATAGGTCAGATAATAACGCTCCCACTATTTTTTGCATCAAATGCGATTTATCCGATAGAGATAATGCCTCATTGGCTTCAGATAGTTGCAAGAGTCAATCCATTAAGTTATATGGTGGACGGTCTTCGAGCACTTCTTGTATCCGGAAGCATTTCACAATTACCGATGGATCTTGGAATTCTTGCGGCTGCAACAATACTTATATCTATATTGAGTGCTTATCTTTATCCTAAGATAGTGATATGAATCATTTTCAGTCTTATTGATTTATATATAATTTATCTAACCAGATTATTTTATCCTTATCAATTGTTATATGGTCCTTTCAATTGTAATTCTCTCAATTGTTCATCAATCTGTTCAGGTTTCCAACCCCTGAATACTAGGAATTGCTTAAATTCTTCTGGAGTAAAATTCTTTGAAATACAGAATTTTATATAGTTATGCAGTAATATCTTGAGTAAATTATCAATCTGTTCCGGATTCTGACCATTATATACTAAGAATTGTTTAAGTTGATCTGGAGTAAAATTTTTGTCAAGATATAATTTCAGATAATTATATATCTGCACATCGGAATGGATTGCGGTGCCTTGTTGCGTAAGATTAGTCCCTTTATGTGAGACTGCAATGTTACCAGTATTATACGTAGCCATTACTGGCACTTTGCTTTTTCGTGTAACCAAAAGATAAGTCACGCCTCCGATTAAGACTAAAACTAAGATAAAGACAATAACAATTAAAGGAGATACATTCTTCATGTATATGAGTACATTTTGGTAAGAGAAATTTTTAGCATTAGAAATATTGCTATTTGCAGATTCAGAATTAGGCAGTGTGCCATTGTTAAGGAGGCTATTGGCTAAAGCATTGTTGCTACCTGAAACATTATTATTAATATCATTATTATTAATATCATTATTATTACTGGTACTAGTATTAGTACCTCCAAAATATCCTGAACCTCCACTGCTCTGATATTGACAATTCTCTGTAATGCTCGGTTTTCCTGATTGGACACTACATCCATTCTTATCAATGCATGTTCTGGTCCTTATGCCTGATACAGCGCAGGTGCCCCAATCTGTACATGTCCAATTAGATATACAATTAGTTAAATTTACGAATTGATTACTCGAACAATTATTGCATGTGAATGATATACATGACCCTTGTCCATTACAACTACAGTTCCCTCCAGTGCATCCAGTCGATCCATAACATGCTTCATCTGGAATATTATTTGCTACCAATACTTGACTGCAAGTACCTGAACTGCATGAAGGTTCATAGCAGATGTTATCTGCACATGCTATTATTGTACCCCATTCAAGACAACTATCGTTATTGATATCAAAACAATTCTGATAACCTGTACCTATACATTGTTTTTGTCCGGCGGAACAGGCATTAGTACATGTTGCGGAACAATTCCCGAGACTACATACTTGTGTTCCAGAACATCTTGAACTATTATCTGTAACACAATAACCATTGCTGCATTGTCTACAATTAAAATTTCCACATAACTTACCATTGTTAGATACAGTATATTCCCAACTGTTACCGACGCAACTAGGACCAGCCCTGCAATCACTTGCATATCCAGAAACACCAGAGTTACCAATAGTAGTATCACAAACACCGGCACAACAATTACCAGTACCACAAGTACTGCCATCAACTAATGTTGTATGACTACAGATATTAGAATTACATGCATCAGTAGTGCAAGGATTAGAATCATCACATTGATTAGCAGCAGTACATTGTACACAATTACCAGCACCAGTACAATAAGGAGTATTACCAGAACATGCAATAGCAGTATTCCATATTGGACAACCACTAATGTTAGCGCATATCTGATAAGAATTAGCAGAACACTGTCTTTGTCCTAAAGTACAAACATTAGAACATGTAGGTTGAGAAGTACATACACCTGTACCATCGCATTTACAAGATCCACCAGAACAACCAACATTTCCAGTACAACCAGTATCAGTCTGACCTAAACCAAGATTTGACAAGAAGCAAGAAGCATAACATGATCCACCATAATTACAAGTATACGATTTACATGTAGATGGTATACCACAATCATTTGCTGTAGTACATGCTACTGCTTGACAATTTCCTGAACCGCAACATGTCTGCCCAATCGGACAACTAGTAGCTTGTCCCCAAACCCAACAAGAACCAGATAGCATGCAAGTCTGCTTCTGAGTACCAGAGCATTGTATCTGACCACTAGAACATTCAGGAGTACAAGTAGGTTGAGAAGTACATGTACCAACACCATTACATTTACAAGAACCACCAGTACAACCGGTACTTCCAGTACAGCCAGTATCAGTCAATCCATTTGCAACAAATGTCTCACCGCAGACATTACCTGAACAGGTAGGACTCATACAAATATTATCAGTACACTGACTGGTAGCAGTACATTGGACGCATTGACCAGAAGAACAATAACCAGTAGCACAAGAAGTACCACTAGCTACATTAGTATGCGTACAAGCATTAGAACTGCACGCATCAATTGTACATTGATTAGAATCATCACATTGACTAGCAGCAGTGCATTGTACACAATTACCTGCACCAGTACAATAAGGAGTATTACCAGAACATGCAGTCAAAGAATTCCATCCCAAGCAACCGGCTCCCTTGTCAACACATGTCTGATAAGAATTACCAGAACACTGCATAGAATTAAGAACAGTACAATTACTTGTGCATAAAGGTTGAGAAGTACAAGAACCAGCACCATTACACATACAAGAACCACCAGAACAACCAGTACTACCAGTACAACCAGTATCAGTCAATCCATTTGCAACAAATGTCTCACCGCAGACATTCCCAGAACAAGAAGGAGTTTTACAAATATTATCAGTACATTGACTGGTAGCAGTACATTGTACACAATTACCTGCACCAATACAATAAGGAGTATTACCAGAACAAGTTACAGCAGAACTCCATTGCAAGCAACCATTAGTGCTAGTGCATGTCTGATAACTGTTGCCTGAGCATTGTTTGCCTCCTGATGGACTGCATGGATTAGTACATGTAGGTTGAGAAGTACAAGAACCAGCACCATTACATTTACAAGAACCACCAGAACAACCAGTAGAACCAGTACAACCAGTGATTGCTTGACCAGAAGCAATATTAGAATGGCCGCAAGAATTAGAATTACATGAATCAGTAGTACAAGGATTAGAATCACTACACTGACTAGCAGCAGTACATTGTACACAATTACCAGCACCAGTACAATAAGGAGTATTACTAGGACAAGTGACAGCATTATCTAATTCATTACAAGTATCACCATCAATATCATAACAAGATTGATACGCGGTAGTTCCTGAACACTGATCAGCAGTACAATCATCAGAACAACCTCCTCCTGTTACTTCAATACCTCCAACATCTATATATCTCTCGTAGCCACTAGAGATTTGATCTGCACCTACAGAAAATCTTAATGTATATGTTCCTGGTGTTGCACCGCTATTAATATAAACAACAGTATTAAAATTGGCACCAGTATTCAAACTAATATAATTTGTACCTGGATTATTCATATCAAAACATCCAGAACAGGAAGGACTTGATGTCATAGATGTTATTGCTACATCTGAGAGGTCTCCACTCCAAGGATTTCCACACTTAACACCATTATTTCCTTTAAGTGTCTGCTTATTATAGACATTTATTGTCAATGAGACTTGACCCCCACTCTGACTTGCACCTCCCGGAACTGTGATTACGACAGGATCGCAGCCAGGATTATACTGACTTCCGCCTTGAGTAACATCGCTGCAAACATGTGCAGATACAGAGAATGAAACTAGAACGATAATTATAAGCCAAATAGTCCTTAGAATATTATTATACATATATCTCATATATATCTCATTCTCCCCATTTTCCCAACATTCCATAAATCTTGTATCAATACATTTATAAATATTGTCATGAAAAATAATGTATATGTTTGATATCATAAATGCATTAATCTTGGGATTCACTTATGGTCTTGGACCATGCACCATCTCTTGTGCTCCACTAATTGTGCCTTTGATAATGAGTACTGCTAATACTAGAAAAGAAGGAATAATTCTTAGTCTAGTATTCAGTATCGGCAGGGTTATAAGCTATATAGGATTAGGCTTTCTTGCAGGACTTATGGGGAGAACTCTTGATATTTATTTTCCACAAAAATATTTAGGGATATTTTTTATAATACTAGGTGTAGCTGTTTTTTTTAATATACATGGTAAATGTATAATGAAATCAAGAGTCAAGATAACAAGCAATTCCATGGCACTCGTCACAGGCATAATCTATGGTGCGGGTCCGTGTCCTCCATTAATAGCATTGCTTGGACTTGCTGTCCTTTCACACTCTGCATGGATTGGCGCTCTAATGGGATTAGTGTTCGGGTTAGGAACAGTCATATCTCCATTGATAATACTTGGACTATTTTCAGGATGGTTTGCAAAACAGAAAGAATTTAAGCAAGTGATACCTTATGTTAGTGGGGTATTCCTTGCACTGTTAGGATTAGGTTATCTTTTATTCAGTAAATGATTGAGGTGGGATTAATTAATTTGAATAAGAAATAATATGAGAATTAGTTAATATAAATAGCTTATATGGAAATCAAGACTATAAGGAGGATATCGCAGATAATATTCTTTATAATAATAATATATGGTGGCTTCTTGATTGCTCAACTATTGCATATAACTCCAATTTATCCTCCTAGAGGTACTGAGACTGATGTTAATCTTGTTGATGCAGCTCTTCCTGTAAGAACTTGCAGGTATATAGAACCTAAACCTACACTTTTTCAGTCATGCTCTATAAGGTATATGCTAAATCTGCCTTTGTATCAGCCTCCAATATATTCTGTCGCAGTTTATTTGCTTATAATATTTTTACTCTATGTGATGCTTGCAAGGTTCATGTGTGGCTGGATGTGTCCACTAGGATTCGTCTCGGATATGCTCAATTATATTAGGCAGAAATTGCGTATTGATAGGATACAGTTATCTGAAAGAGTTAGAAGTTTTCTTAAATTATGGAGGTATTCATTCCTCATATTCTTGATATTCATAGCCATTTCTCTAATATTGCCTTTTGCTTATGGAATATTTATGGATAAGAATTTTTATGAGGTAGCATGTCAAGTTTGTCCTGCACGTACAATACTTCCTCTGTTCGGAGGTAGATTGCCTACAATGCCTTCATTTATTTCTGTGATGACATCTATATTTGCCACTCTAAGTCTTGTTTTCCTTGCAATATATGTGTCAGGTCTTGCAATTACCAGGGCTTGGTGCAGGATATGTCCTAATGGCACATTCACTTCATTATTCAATAAAGGGGCATGGATCGTGAAGGAGAAGGATGGACAGAAATGTACAAGATGCGGCATCTGCAAGAGAGTATGTCCATTCGACAATAATCATGTCTTCGAAGCGAAAGGGAACACAGTCATAAATCATCCGAATTGCATCATGTGTTTCAACTGTGTAGATAAATGTCCAGAGAAAGATTGCCTTAAAGTTTCCATATTCAAGAAAAGAATTTTCAGATCGGAGTACAAGAAAAAATGAATATTACAAAAATCATAGAAAAGATAGTCGGATACTATCAGAAACATAGGATTAAATTAATCATAGGATTGATACTTGTAATAATCATATCCATATCTTTGCAGCTATACGTGTTCCTTAATGAAAGTATCATGCAGGATGATATGCATTTTGATTATATGGGATGGACACAAACCTGCAATAATAAAGTGTACAATCCAGAAGATATGCTTGCGTTCTGCAATACGTGTTTTGAGCAGGGCGGAGCGAAATGCAACTGGCCATTAGACATGAATATCACTGTCGCAAAGGTTGAGAGGACCTTGAGAACGGGAGGAGAAGTGCACTGCTTCAATATTATAGATGGAGTCAACTACTACACAGAAAAAGGTTCATATTATGGTCTAACTAATAGCTCATTATTCACATGGCAAGTCATTGATTCGACTAAACCGCATACTGTAGAGTTCTGCTGCGGAATCCAGAGAGAGAATCCGATAGCGACTTTTATTGGTATAGAGAAAAAATGGCCTCAAGCATGCATAAAACAAGATATCGAACCAAGATGTATTCCGAAAACAGTATAATAGGTGATTGATATGAATAAAGCATATTTCAAAAAAAATGTTTCCTTCAAATTGTTGATGGTATTGATGTGGGTATTGATACTTATTGTTATTCTTTCAACATCGTCTAATAATGTATCTGCCGTCTCAAAGAATCTCTCTGTTAAGATATATACTCCTCTGGATTTTACAAGCATCTGGCTTGGAATATCCACGGGCGGATATGATGTTATGACAGAGAGAGGCACTACATATACATATAGAGTATTTATCAAGAATGGTATGAACAATAATTCTCTACAGAATATATACATAATACCTAATAACCTTCCTTTCAAAGTCAACAGTATAACACCAAAAAGTTTCGAGCAATTGAAACCGATGGAAATAAAAATATATTTGGTGAATATTACCATACCGAAAAATGCTACAATCGGAAAATATACGATGAATTTTGATGTTGCAAGTGATGAATTTCCTCCGGGTATATTCAGACTGCAGCATGAGTTGAAGGTAGTCGATAAGATAAACATAGGACTTTATGTGGCTTTCGTTTTGATTACAGTCATAATATTAGTATGGTTCTTTATCAGAAAAACCAAGATATGGAAAGAAGATAAAGGCAAGAAGGAGCAGTCGGAATAGAGAATGAATTATGGATGGTTATATGAACTATATACTCTAAAAAATGCAAAAAGCATAAATTATAAAATTTATAAATAATATATATCGATGACGGAACTATGAAGGAGATGAATAGTAAATTTAATTATTATAAAGGATATATTATCATAGCAGTATTGATATCTCTAACACTATTACTGCCTAATTATGTTGTTTCCGAGTCTACTGAGCCTAATATCACATACGCTAGTTCAGGATTTATATTGGATCAACATCCACTCGTAAACATATCTATCGATGACAATGAATTGATTGTTCCAAGAGGCGAAACGTCCTCCATTATGATCTATGCAAGAAACGACATGCCTAATAAATCTTTACATAACGTATCATTAAAGACTATGAATCTTTCATTCAAAGTCAACAGCATCACTCCTAAAATTAATGACGAGATAAAACCTGGAGAGACTGCGATATTCTTTGTTAATATCACTATAGACGGTCATACGAGAGAAGCACTGTATAAATTTAATCTGAACATAACAGGCGCTGAATTACCGAATTCTGGAGTTAAGTTTAATACAAATATTCGCGTGGTCAGAAAGATTGGCTATTGGTTTTATGTCATATGCATCATTATCACTCTTGCGCTGTTGGCATGGTTTATCATCAGATTGAAAAGGGTCGAGAAAAAAGAAGTTTCTAATACTAATACGCCAAAAAAATCCGGATTCTTCTCTGGGACAAGAATAACTACCTTGAGAAGAATATCTCAAGTATTTTTCTTCTTACTCTTGGTCTATGGAGGATATCTGATGCTGCCTCAAGTCAGGACGGACTTTCTGCCTTTTGTCCAATCAGATCCGAACATAACCAAACTTCCATCTCTTACTGCTCCTCAACAATATACTGAAGTCTTCGATACATATACTCCTTTCAGGACTTGTAGATATATGGATGGTAATAGGATTTTTAGGGCATGCTCCGTGCATTATTTCACTGAAGTTCCTGCTTATGGTGTGCCTTGGTATGATTTTATTCCGCATTTTCTTCTGATTGTATTATTGATGTTTATCTTCGGTAGGGTATTCTGTGGTTGGGTCTGTCCGCTCGGCTCGATTCAAGATTTTTTAGGGATATTTCGGAAATGGATAGGTCTAGAGCATTGGAATATACCGAAAGGCGTCATGAATGTATTGAAAGTATTAAGGATAATATGGATAACAATATTATTTGTACTTGCCGTCGCAATCACTATACCGCTTATTGGGCTTGTAGCATTCAAGAATGAGTTATTCCTTATTGCATGTCAGACTTGTCCTGCAAGAAATATCTTTCCATTAATATCTGGACTAACTCCTACATGGTTTCCATTCACCGATCCTATACTGGCTATCTTTTCTCTCATAGGAATATTCTTCCTGATATTATTATCTCTAGGATTTTTCGGCAAGAGGATATGGTGCAGGTTCTGTCCTAATGGTATAATCCAGGGATGGTTCAGTAAAGGAAGTTTATTCACGAAAGAGAAAGATGTGAGAAAATGCACGAAATGCGGAGTATGTAAAAGAGTATGTCCGATGGATAATGAACATGTTTATGAAGAAAAGGATAAAAAGAATGTCAACAGCTCTGATTGCATCATGTGCTTTAGTTGTGTAGATAAATGTCCAGAGGATGATTGTTTGAAAGTGAAATTTGCAGGCAAAGAGATAGCTCGCTCAAGATATAAACATCCAATATTAACTTCAAAATATGTACCTCCGAAACCTGGCTCCGTACCAAAGACTGAAATGGAACAGAAACCTGATTCGGAACATATGGATAATAAATCAACTAAACCTAGTAGTAAACACAAACATCATAAAAAGTCTAAAAAGTAGTGTATATTTAGCGTAAAATTTTTAAGCATAACGAAGGAGGATATTGTATAATTGATACAATAAAGGAATAAAATGGAAAAAAAAGAGGCAATGGAATTTGTAGGATATGAGAATAGGTATCCGTTGAAGACGGCAATCCAGGTAAATGCTGGAACAATAAAAGAACTTCAACAGAATTATGCTAAAATTTCTCTGAATAATGTCAAGAGGATGCGTGCCGTCAAGAATAGACCTAAAACTCTTGAATACTTTGACATGGCATTACTAGATAAGACTGCAAGATATCAGGAATTAAAAAGATTCAAGGAAGCTGGCGGCAAAATCATCGGAGTATTCTGTATCCAAGTCCCTGATGAATTGATATATGCTGCAGGCGCCATTCCTCTCAGATTATCATGTGGTTTCTATGATTCCATAAGTCCTGCTGAGGAGATAATCCCGAAAAATACTTGTCCACTCATAAAATCAAGTGTAGGCTTCAATCTATTGAAGATAAATCCATTATTCGAGCTATGCGACCTTCTTATAATCCCGACAACTTGCGACGGCAAGAAGAAGATGATTGATACGCTGTCAAATTATACTACTGTCTGGCCGTTGACATTGCCTGATGATAAGGATAATCCGGAATCGAGAGATTTTTGGGTTGAGCAGGTAAAGATGCTTAAATCCAAGTTAGAAAAATTTACTGGCCACAATATCTCTAAAGACACTTTAAAGAATACTATACAGAAGATGCAGAAGAGAACATCTCTAGTCAGAAAAATTTTTGATATCAGAAAAGATAAGAAGATAGTCATTACTGGAAGAGATTTCTATACGGTGATGCAAGCGGCATTCTTTGATGATGTGGATAGATGGATGTCAAAAGTTGAGCTATTAATCCAAGAGTTGATCAATAATCAGAAGAATAACATCGCGATGATGCCCGAGTCTACACCAAGGATACACATTACAGGTTCATCAATAGTGTGGCCTAATATGAAACTATTGCATATAATTGAAGAAGCCGGTGCTGTCGTTGTTTCTGACGATGTATGCTCTATGGGACAATATTATTATAATCCTGCAGAACTTGATGATTGGTCCATGAAATCAATGTTGGATGCTATTGCAGACAAGTATTTATTGCCGGCAATCTGTCCGATTTTTGTGCATTCCGATGATAGGATAGATAGATTATTGGAGCTTGTAGAACAATTCAAGGCTGATGGCGTAGTATATCACATCTTAAGATTGTGTCAGGTCTTTGATTATGAATTCTCAAAAGTGTATCGTATCCTAGAGAAGAAAAATATCCCTATATTAAAGACGGAGACTGAATACAGCGAAGAAGATGCAGGTCAGATAAAGACGAGGATTGAAGCATTCATCGAGATGATAGAGGCCAAAAGATAATTATAGTAAGAATATATAATCAATTAATTCCAAAAATAAGGTGAGTATATTATGGTGGTTGTTGCAGGTGTTGACATCGGATCTACTACGGCTAAAGTGGTAGTCATCAAGGATGGTAAGCCTATCTCTAGTGCCATAGCATTGACGGGTGCAGACTGCAATGCTGCAGCCGAATTGGTGTTGAACAAAGCACTTTCACAAGCAGGGATTTCTAGGGATGAATTAAAATATGTTGTCTCGACAGGCTATGGTCGCAGATCCATAGATTTTGGAGACGAGAGTATAACTGAGATAAGTGCCAACGCTAAGGGAGCAATATATCTTGGTAGTTCAAAAGGACAAGTCAAAAGCATAATCGACGTAGGCGGTCAAGATACCAAAGCGATAGTATTAGACGATAATGGTCGTATAACGAATTTTGTTATGAATGATAAATGCGCTGCAGGCACCGGAAGATTCTTGGAAGTCATAGCACGAGTATTGCAGGAACCGATGGATAATTTCGTAAAATTATCTCTAGAATCAAAAGATCCTGCGACGATAAATTCTACATGCACAGTGTTTGCAGAAAGTGAAGTAGTATCACTCATTGCAAAAAAAGTTTCTAAGCAGGATATAATCGCAGGCATACATAAATCCGTATCCAAAAGGATATCAGACATGGCAAAAGCAGCAGGAGTGAAGCCGATAATATTTTTTGACGGTGGAGGGGCAAGAAACACTGCATTGAAACAGGCGATAGAGAAAGAATTGGGGTACGAGATATTCGTTCCGACGCAACCGCAGATAGTCGTAGCATTAGGGGCTGCGATAATTGCCCAAGAGAAATATGCGAAGAAATAAGAGAGAAACAGGTTATAAATCCTCCTTAGAACCACTTAATAACTCAACAGGACGTTTAGTATAAATCCGGAAATCTTTCGGATTTTATTGCGATTAAAAAGAAAGGGTAACCAATTAGTTTTATTGGAGGACTGCACAGGATATCATATGGGTACTAATTTTAAATCATCATCTTCGACATAGGTGATTTAGGGCGACTTAAAATGAAAAAATTATTTATGATGTTCGTGCTTTTTATGCTTAGAATTTCTTAAGAGCAAAAACGCTATCACAATAACGATTAATACCACTACAATGACTGTAATTAGTATAGTTTTGCCCAGTCCTAAAACTTTAGTATTATTCGATTGTTTTGGCTCTACAACATTCGCCAAATTAGGCGGAGCATTGATTATTGTCGCGTTTATTTTCATACTGTCATCATCTGGAATGTAGGCTGGTTCTGTTTGTGTATTGATCCATGTATCATTCGTCTTTGTTCCGGTGGCTTTTAATTCAAAAGTATAATTGTCGTAATATCCTGATTTTGAAGAATACACTTTTGATATCAATTCCGAATTACTGATAGTATAGGGATGGATCGTCGTATAATCGTTTGAGTTCGAAGTTATTGTTAATTCTGCTTCAACATTATCAGGTAATGGTTGAACATATAATAGACCGTTTCGCACATCACTCACATAACTATAAGTCCTGCCTGTAGATAACTTCACAGTGATTGTGTATAACCTCACACGTGTATCATCAACTTTTAGAAATGCATTCGGAACTGTAACTGTCTGACCCCTATTAGGTCTTTGATAGGTTGTTGCTTGGCCTATAACCATTCCTTCTGCATAAGACATATTTGCGGGATTGGTTGGCATATCCACATAAAAGTCGTTCCCGTTTAGAACATGATCACCGTTCGCATCATAATATGGATCCCAATTGTCTAAGTGCTTGTTTCCCGTCGTATTATCAAAATAAAATCCATGCAAAATAAATAGTTTATCTATGTCGCTAGCTTGGGCAGGATATGCTTCCTTTAGTGCCTTGTAGTATTCATAGAAATTTGCTCTGTTCACTTTTAACCAATCCCATATTTGTTCTGTCGATAATTGCATATTCTCGCCATCATTCTCTTTATCATGCAAATCCCAAAGTAGCGAGACAACTGCTAATTCTTCATCACTTCCACGTCCATCCCAAGTCTTATAATTATTTTCCATGCTACCAAACTCAGCGTACACATCTTGAGCATCTTTATTATCGTTGAAATATGCACCCATTTGCATTGCGTTAAACTCAGCAAATCCTTCAGTAAATGAATCCGCAGTATTTGGATTTGCATATCCTAAATGATTTTTTAATCTAAATTGTTTATCTGCAGGCCATCCGTTATATTGAGAATTTTGCACATAATGAGAAAATTCGTGATATTCTAGATTTTTAGGTCTATCAGGAACACCTAAATGCACTGCACCGTATTCTAATACTATATATCCTCCGTCTGATGTATAGAATGCACTGCTCCCAGGTTTTCCAACATATATTTTTAGTGGAAGTGACTTAGAGATGTTAGCACCTAAAACATATTTTGAATACTCGACTGCTTGCGCTAAACGGTAATATGATGTTGACAAAATTTTAACTTTTTCAGCAGTAGCATCAAAAGAATTTGAATCAAGAACATTATCCAATTGAATATTAATAACCTGATCTTTTTCTTTGCTTATCTTTACTTTTTTATATAGATAAGTGTAATAATAATTATCGGTTCCAGCCTTATTATATAACATATTGAAAACATTAATCCCATCTCTATAATAAGAAAAAGAAAATTTTAAATCCCCATCAAAAGAAGACTCGCCAGCACCAAGAATTAAACCTGGCAGAGAAATAAAATAATTACCGTTAGCATCAGTAAAAGTATTAAAAATATATTTACCTTTACTTATGTTTGCCTCTATAAGCATAAAAGGCATAGGATAACCTTCAGCATTCGTTATTACACCAGAGATAGTATAATCTCCAGTATCTCCTGCAGAATCAGGCATTACGGAATGTCCTGCACAATGTTTTCGTGAAAATTGACCATAAAAACTCTGCTGCAGATACATTTGTAATTTGTCATCAACCAGCTCCGTCTTTTCTTCACCATAACAGTTGATATAAGGCATTGCGCATGCAGTTGCACATTTGAATTGATCATCACCAGTTACCTTGTTGCACGGATCCAAACAATCACAATTGACTTGTTCACATTTGTCAAGAATCTTCGGAGCAGTAGTCTTCGTAACAATTTCACAATCTTTGAATTGTTCAGAATACTTCGCCATAAATGCGTCAACAAGATCTTTTCTAGTAATAATATACTGATCGCCTATCTGATATTTTACGTCGAGACAACAGCCCAATGCATTATAAGGGGAAATGTCGATTAGACCGCATTCTTCAGGATCATTATGTACTTTTGCGTGATTATTTATGCAATCTGCTCTGAAAGAAATAAATTGCGGTTCTTTTGGAATCCCATCACATAAATCAACTTTGCCATAATCAGGTACGAGAGTAGAGATACATCGATATTTGCTGAAATCACTTTTCATTAAACTACAAGTCGGCGATATCTCATCTTCACTCTTTAATTTTTCATTAAAAATCAAGTAATAACACGACTCTTGCTCGACTTCTTTAGAATAGATAATATCACAATCACTTGCTCGAGATGCAATATAATAAGTGCAATCCTGCTTGAATTCAGCTTTGCACATCGAACAGCCCGTAACAGTTCCCGGTGGTGCACAGCCTGAAAGCGATGCATTCATAACCTGATCATAAGAATAATAAGGCGTATAAGGTGTCCACTTCGCATAAGAAAAATGAACAACAAAAAGTATTGCAAGAATATATGCAAATAAAAGGTATATTTTTTTCATAAAATCATCCCCCTAATAACTCCTAGTACTTTATTTTTAAAAATGTTCCGTTATTAGTGATGTTGTTATGCACATTGTTTTTTCGTTATAAAGTAAAAATAGTTCTAGATAAGAACTAAAATATACGTAGCCCCGCCCAAACCGGAATCACGAAATAATAGACGACAAAAATGATTGTTGTCCGCAAAAGTGCAGGATATGAACATCGGATAAGCATAAACGATACCCATATCCAGACGGGACTAGTGGTTATCCTGCTCGTTTCGTGGGTATTTAATTGGTCCACGAAAATTGCATTCTTTATTAGAAATTATTAATCTTAAATTCCGAACATTTAAAAAGGTCTTCACTTGAAAATGGAAACATTTATATTTGATTCTATATCTTATTCTTGTATGTTTCATAAAAAAATAAGTGAAACCATCAAACAGGTAAAAAATGAACTTGTGGAAAACGGTTTAGAGAAAGCTGAAGTTTATACTGATTTGGGTCTTAAATATTTGCAACCTCTTAATTACGATATTGTTTTTTGGGTTCAGCAACAATCTTTTGCCCATTCCATTTCAGAATTAGAGACCAGTTATGTATATCAATCTATGATTGTTTCAGGGTCTTCAGAACATCCTCCAATTTCAGGAAGTAACATTAATGACAGTGTTCAGTGGGATTTAAACTTTTCTGCTGATGGACGAAAGAATAAGGATGGTGCAGAAAAATTTCCAGGATTTAGTGATGGTTTACTTCATATCAAAAATAGAACGCCTGATGTAACTTCTTTTAACAGTGCGCCGGATCTTTTTCATCCTTTTGGCTATTTTCAAATTAGAGTTTTTAATGGAGAGCGTGGATGGGTAAAGAACGGAACTCTTCCAAAAAATGTTCACAAGGCGCTTCATCGTGATGAGTCACAGAATGAGTCAACATTCCAAGACTTACCTCCACTCAAGAAAATTCCAGTATATACTGATATTAAACGAGATGCAATTGCAGGATTTAATGCAGCAAAAGACTGGGCTAAATATAGAGCAATGGCTTTAGCTAGTGTAGGTTATCTTAAACAATTACTAATCAAAGAAAGAGCATCATTTAAAGAACATAATCCTGATTGGGGACATAATTTTAATGCGGCTGATGCATATAAATCAAGATCTCAGAATGCCGGAAGATTATTTTTAGATCTGCTTCCAGACGTGCGCACAACAAAAGGCGCGACTGCTCTTAGACCTTACTACGAGCCAGGCTTTTTAGAAGGTGTTTTGGCTTCAGAACTAGAAAAAGGTTTAATCGACTATAATCTTCGTTCTGCACGTGATGATACTGATAGAGGAATTAGTAGTGTTCATGGAGATCCTATACAAATAATTTCTACTCAAGGAAAAGGAGCATATGATGCGCGATTTGTTTTAAACATTGATCCGCGAGGAAGTATTTCTGGAAAAGACGAAAACCTTGCAAAAATAGTTACTGATATTCTTAGACCTTATGTAAATATTTATGCAGATGATTCTCTTAACTTCAAAGTAATAATTGATGTTCCAGAGGCACATAAAGTTGTAGCAGCAATTAAAGAAGGTGCAAATGATACTTATTTACATATAAAAGTACAATCTCTTAATAATATACTGGCAGAAGTTTCTAAAAAATTGAATGACTGGTCAACAAACGTAAAACCGACAATTGAAGCAGGCTACAAGTCAATGTTAACAGGTGCACAAGAAAAACACTTTGGTGAACTTAAACAAATTATTCGTTATAATCCACATATTAGTCAACAAAAGTCGAAATAAAATTCAAACTAGCATCAAACTTCTAGAATAATAAATAAGTTCTAGTCCCGTCCGAATATGGTATTTTTTCCGTTTTTCTAGAGAGTATATTTGGTGTGATTTCGTGTGATAAAAATAGACCCATGAAGATCACACAAGTAGCTATAGCCCCGCCCATTAACACAGCACATGTCTGAATATCGATGGACATATAGGAGAATGTATTACAAATCTAAAAATCATCCCCTATAGGGCATACTAGCATATATCTCTTCCAATCTACTAAGATTAAAAACATGTTTCTCTTCTATTTTCTTTACTAACCCATCTACATACAGCCTATAATCTTGTCTGCACTTTTCAGCATCAACATTAAAGACATTATATTTATCACCATAAACTGGATCCACTTTATTCACAGGATGAATCAACACTGCATTAAGACCCCATTTAGACCTGACCA
>Ga0182027_10000609_pt1 | contig 61225 bp, 54 predicted proteins | sample 712E1DmetaG_FD_121300 | JGI IMG/M metagenome (GOLD analysis project Ga0182027, IMG submission 121300) | Permafrost microbial communities from Stordalen Mire, Sweden - 712E1D metaG (Illumina Assembly) | ecosystem: Environmental > Terrestrial > Soil > Wetlands > Permafrost | place: Sweden...
CACTACGAGCAGGCCCTGCGGATCAGGCCCGATTACGCCGAGGCGCACAACAATCTGGGCATCGCTTTGGCGCAAACGGGTAAGATCGAAGAAGCCATCGCACACTACGAGCAGGCCCTGCGGATCAGGCCCGATTACGTCGAGGCGCACTCCAATCTGGGCATCGCTTTGGCGCAAACGGGCAAGATCGAGGAAGCCATCGCACACTACGAGCAGGCCCTGCGGATCAGGCCCGATTACGCCGAGGCGCACAACAATCTGGGCATCGCTTTGGCGCAAACGGGTAAGATCGAGGAAGCCATCGCACACTACGAGCAGGCGTTGCGGGTCAAACCTGACTATGTGATCGCGCAAGACAATCTCGCGTGGCTGCTGGCGACGCTCGCCCCGGCGGAAGGCGGCAACCCAGTGCGAGCCGTGAGTCTGGCCGAACAGGCCTGCAGGCTCACCAGCGATCGCGTGGCACCGTATCTCTACACCCTGGCCGCCGCCTACGCCGCCGCTGGCCGGTTCAACGATGCCATCGCAACCGCCGTGAAAGCCATTGATCTTGCCCGCTCTGCCGGGCAAACTGAGGTGGTGAAAGAAATCGAGGCCCGGCTACAGTTGTATCGTAGCGGACGTGCTTACAATCAGTCCACGGGAAGGACGAGTCCCAGCAACCCCTAACGACAGGAACAAGATGCAAACACCTGTAACTCGGTAACCGATGAACCGGGACATCGATGCCGGCCATTTTGCTGCGGCACTCCGGAACGATGGCTGATGCGCGCCCGGCGGTCACGCCCTGGCCCCTCCGCCTCCGACAATTCTATCCCTTCGCGATCTTCACGGCCAGCGCCTGGCCGTGTTCGAGCAACTTCTTTACCCGCGCCGCCGTGGAAGCCTCGCTGTAAATGCGGATAATCGGCTCGGTGCCCGACGTGCGAAACATCAGCCACGAGTCGTCCTTGCAAATGTACTTCACGCCATCGAAATCCTTCATCTGCGCCATCGGCACGCCCAGCAACTCCTTCGGCACCTTTGTCCGCAGCGTCTCGATGAATTTCTCGCGTTTCGTCAGTGGAAAATGCATATCAATGCGGTCATAGAAGCTGGCGCCGAATTCCTTCTGCAGATCGCGCGCGATCTCGCTGAGCCGCTTCCCCGTCACCGTCAACATCTCTAGCAACATCAGGTTCGCCAAAATCCCGTCGCGTTCGGGAATGTGACCCTGGAATCCAATCCCGCCGCTCTCTTCCCCGCCAATCAACACATCCGTCTCGCGCATCTTCTGGCAAATGTATTTGAACCCCACCGGCACCTCGGCCCACTTCAAGCCGTTCGCCCGGCAAATCCGGTCGATCAACACCGTGCTGTTCGCCGATTTCACCACCAAGCCCGTCTTCTGTCCGCGGTTGCGCAGGAGGTGCAGCAATAGCATCGAGAACACCAATTGAATGGACACGTACTTGCCCTTGTCGTCCACAATCCCCAGCCGGTCCGCGTCGCCGTCCGTCGCCAATCCAATTTGCGCGCGCGCCTTCTTCACCGCATGGCACAGCGCGCCGAGGTTCTTGCCAATCGGTTCCGGGCTGATGCCGCCAAACAACGGATCGCGTTCGCCCCGGATCGTCTGCACCTTGCACGCCGACTTTTCCAGGAGCGATTCCAGAAGATGTCCGCCGCACCCGTACATCGAGTCGGCCACCACCGGCACCTTCGCGGCGCGAATCTTTCTCAAATCGACGATTTGTTTCACCGCCGCCACGTGCGCCGGCACCGGATCGTAAATTTCAATCGTGCCGTTCTTCAACCCGTCGTCGAAGTTGATGGTGCGCAGCAGCGACCGGTCCACCCGCGCCTCCACTTGCGCGCAAATCTCGGGGCCGGCCGGGCCGGCATAGTGCGCCTTGAGCTTGTAGCCGTTGAATTGAGGCGGGTTATGGCTGGCGGTGATCATGACCGCGCCGCACAGCTTGTGGTCGCGCACGGCAAACGTCACCGCCGGCGTCGGAGACGCCGACGGCGGATACAGCGCCTTGATTCCATTCGCCGCCAGCACCTCGCACACGAGTTTCGCGTAGATCTCCGACAAAAACCGGTTGTCGTACCCGACGATCGCCGCCTTGTTCGTTCCCACCAGCGAGTTCCAATAATCCGCCGTCGCCTGCGCCACGCGCCGCACGTTTTCAAAGGTGAAATCGTCGGCGATCACGCCGCGCCATCCGTCCGTTCCGAATTTAATCTTGGTCAGTTGCATTGTCTCCTCAGTTCCGTGATTGCCTCCCGCAAATCCAGTGTCTTGTGTCGAAACAACGAATTGCCGGCCACCAGTACATTCGCTCCGGCCTCCACACACTGCCGGCCCGTCTCCGGGTTGATCCCGCCATCCACAATAATCGGCAAATGCTTCGCCGCCGCCCGCAACGCCCGGATTTTCAGCAGCATGTCCGGCATGAACGATTGGCCGCCAAATCCCGGGTTCACCGTCATCACGAGCAATTCATCGATCTGGCCGAGAAACGGGATCACCTTGTCCGCCGTGGTGGCGGGTTTGATCGCCAACCCCGCGGCCCTCCCGCAACGGCGAATCAACGCCAGGGTCCGGCCGACATCATGCTGCGCCTCCAGATGCACAATCACATGGCTGGCGCCCGCATCGATAAACCGCTCGGCGTACAGGTCCGGCCGCTCGATCATCAAATGCACGTCCAACGGCAGTTTCGTCGCTTTGCGAAACGCCGCGATCATGTCCGGGCCAAACGTAATGTTCTCCACGAAATGACCGTCCATCACATCGCAATGCAGCCAGTCTCCCCCACCCTCTTCCACCCGCTTCGCGTCTCGCGCAAAATTGCCGAAGTCCCCCGCCAGAATCGAGGGCGCGATGATGAGTTGTTGCTTGGCGATCATTTCTTCGTCCGCTGAATGAGTTCGATTTCGTAGCCTTCGGGCGCGTCGACGAAGGCAAAGATCATCCCCAATGTCGACTTCGTCGGCCCGTCGGACAGCTTGACGCCCTTCTTCTCCAATTGCCTGGCAAATGCCTCCAAATCGTCCACCTCAAACGCCAGATGCGTCAGATCAGCCTGCACGTGAACCGGTCCAGCGGCAAGATACGAGCACAACTCGATTTCCTCCTCGCTTTCGGGCGCTTTCATAAACACCAACTCCGAACCCCGCGGCGAGTTGTGCCGGCTCGTCTCGCGCAGCCCCAGCACGTCGCGGTAAAACGCCACCGTCTTCTCCAAATCATTCACGCGATAACGTGTATGCAATAATCTTTTAATCCCTGCCATGGTCCCCTCATCGATAACCCGCTGCTGGACCCGCCCCCATCGAACCGAATACGTGGTCGTACCAGTAGACCGCCGCCACCAGCACCAAAATGCCGGCCAGAAACAACGCAATGGGGAGCATCAGTTTCCTCATCGCGCCCCAGTGTACCGAAAGCCGGCCCGCAGGACAAGTCATCAGGCAGTGCGTGGCCGAGCTTGCAAGAATGACGCTGGAATGCTCTTCCAACCTTGCGCTCGCCAATGGAACCGGTACACTTCGCCCGCCATGTTCATCGATTACCACATGCACACCGAATTGACGGACGGCACCGGCCGACCCGTCGATTACGCGCTCGTTGCGGTCGAGCGCGGCCTCGACGAAATCGGCTGCTCGGACCACGCGCCGTTGGCCGACCGCGAGACCGACTGGCATATGAAGAAGTCCGATCTCGAAACCTACGTCGGCTGGGTGCGTCGAGCCCAGGCGAAGTTCCCGCAACTGCCGATCAAACTCGGCCTCGAAATCGATTTCATCCCCGGGCGCGAAGACTGGGTGCGCGACCTCGCGGCCATGTACCCCTGGGACTTCTTTCTCGGCAGCGTGCATTACCTCGGCGAATTCAACGTCGACAGTAGCGCGGAAGACTGGGCGACCGAAGACGTCGACGCCCGCTGGCGCGAATACTTCGACGTGTGGACTCAGGCCGCGCGCTCGCGCCTGTTTGATTCCCTCGCCCACCCCGACCTGCCCAAGAAATTCAACTTCCGCCCGAAGGCCGATTTCACGAACGTGTTCGAAGACGCGTTGCGCGCCGTCGCGGCGTCCAATGTGGCCATCGAAGTCAGCACGGCCGGCCTCCGCAAACCGTGCAAGGAAATCTACCCGAGCGAGCAGTTTCTCCGCATCGCCCGCCGTTTGAACGTTCCCATCACCCTCGGCAGCGATGCCCACGTCCCTCATGACGTCGGCGCCGATTTCGGAAAGGCCGTGACTCTGGCGAGGACCTGCGGCTACGACAAGATCGCCCGGTTCACACTGCGCAAACGCGACTTGGTGAAGCTGTAGTCGGCGATGGCCGGGGCCAACCGAAGTGGAGAGCCGATTCTGCGGCATGACCGTGCAATAGAAATACCAATTCTCGATGTGGTAGAGCCGTGCTGCTGCGCGGCCGCAGTAAGAACGGACGCGGGACGCCGCGTCCCTACCGATCAACTACATTCTTACTTCACCGCCGCGAGCACGGCGCTGAACGCCTTCGCGTCGTTCACGGCGAGATCGGCGAGGCTCTTGCGATCCAGCGCGATCTTGGCCTTCTTGAGCGCTCCAATGAACTTGCTGTAGGTCATGCCTTCCGCCCGGCAGGCGGCGTTGATGCGCAGGTTCCACAGCATGCGGTAATCCGCCTTCTTGTCCTTGCGATGCGCGAAGCTGTAGGTCAGGCCGTGCCAGACGGCGTTCTTGGCGTATCGAAACTTCTTGCTGCGCCAGCCGCGATAACCTTTCGCGGCTAGAATCATCCGTTTGCGTCGGCGCTGGCTGGCTGGTGCATTGGTGGCTCTTGGCATGGTCTTGCTCCAAAATGTTCGGGGTTCCCGGTTCTCCGTTCAGCGTTAGCCGCGATGGCTGAATGGCATCACATCCGTAATATGATGCTTGTGCGTCTCACTGACCGCCTTGGTTTGTCCCAGCCGGCGCTTGTGCTTCGACGACTTGTGCGCGTTCAAGTGCCGTTTGCCGGCGCCATAACGCATCACTTTGCCGGTCGCCGTGATCTTGAACCGCTTCGCCGCGGCCTTTTTCGTCTTGGCTGATTTCCAACGTGGCATGTACTCGTTTCCCTTCTGAAAATTCCTTACTCTTCGCTTTCGTCGTTGTCTCCCTGTCCTCCGGCGCTCTTCTTGCCGCCGCGCCCGGGAGAAATCATCATCGTGATACTCCGTCCCATCAACTTCGGCATCACTTCGGGACGACCACAATCCGTCAAGTCCTCGATGATCTTCAGCATCATCTTGTTGCCGAACTCGGGATGCGCGTTCTCGCGGCCCCGCAACATCATCGTCACTTTCACCTTCATCCCGTCGCCGAGAAAGCCCCGCATGTGGTTGACCTTCGTCTCGTAATCATGCGGATCGATGTTCAACCGGATCTTGATCTCCTTGAGCTTCGTCGCGTGCTGGTGCTTGCGCGCCTCGCGATCCCGCTTCTCCTGCTCGTACTTGTACTTCCCGAAATCGACGATCCGACACACGGGCGGCGTCGCGTTGGGCGCCACTTCCACCAGGTCCATCCCCCGCTGCTGCGCCGCCGCCAGCGCCTGGCTGATCGAGATGACCCCGAGTTGTTTTCCGTCTGAGTCTACCACCCGCACTTCGCGGGCGCGAATCTTCTGATTGACACGAACAAATTGTTGAATTGCTGCGATCTCCTGTTGGCCCTTTTCGGGTCAGCTATGTTGACTCCATGAACTCACAATTTCCTGCTCGTACGCGCCCCACCCCCGTCGGCTCTGGTATTCGACCTCACCATCGGGACAGGCTGCGAATGGCCCGTTGTTGTACGGCTTTTCCCGCCCCATTGCAATAGTCTTTTTTACCGCCCATCTTCACTACCCATTGCACCTTCCCTTTAACCAAAAACGGTCTCCCAAACCCCCGCCGGCAGCCCAAACGGAGCCCCAAACAGGCCCGAACACTGCCAAACGAAGCCAATTCCGGCAAAACGAAGCCATGTGATAAAATGGCACACTTGGGATGCTAACCGCTTCTCCATCAAGCTAATCCAAAAGATCACTCACTCAAAATAATTGGCTTCGTTTGGCAGAATTACATATATGGGGAGAGACCCCTCTCCGATTGCGACTGTTGCGGCGGTCTACGACCGCCGGCCGTTTCCTCTTTTGGAGTGCGCCGACCAGTCGCCGCTTTGCCGTTCGCCGCTATAGCCGCGGGCGGTGAGCGCGGTCCGCCCGTCCGGCCTACTTGGAGGGCGAACCTCCCGGTGAGCCGCATCCTCCATCCTCATTCCCCTATGTCAAATAACAAACAACCGTGCAGACCATACCACGACTGCCCATGCATTGCAGAGATACTGGAGATCACGCTCACTGTTGGTCGGGACGGCTGTAAGCACTTTGGCATAGAATCCCATTCGGGTCTGCTGATCCGCTTGAAGGTTGTCCTCTGACACTAGGTCAGTGATTGGATCAATCATGGGATGCAATTTGCAAATACACCCGCTAGGGTGAAAAGCGCAAGCAACTTCGCGCTCGCCTTCACCGATAGGGCAATATCACGCCCGGCGGTCTTTAATAACCTGCAGAATGTCCGCGACGACTTCCGCCTTCGGCTTCGCGCCGAGGTTGCCTTTGCCGTGGAGACGGACGCTGACCGCGCCCGCTTGCATGTCGCGCGGGCCAATGACGAGCATGGTGTGGACCTTGGCCTTCTCGGCGTCCTGCACCTTGCCATTGATCTTGTCGGCGCTGTAATCGCCCTCGACGCGGACCATGTTGGCGCGAAGTTCCGTGACGATTGATTTGGCGTAGTCCACCAACGCAGCATCCTCGCCAATGGTGAGGACGCGCACCTGTTCGGGAGCAAGCCAGAGCGGGAAATTGCCCGCGTAATGTTCGATGAGAAAACCGATAAACCGTTCGTGCGTGCCGAGCGGTGCGCGATGGATGCACAACGGGGTCTTGTCGGTGTTGTCCTTGTCGCGATAGGTCAGGCCGAACCGCTTCGGCACGGCGAAATCCACCTGGTTGGTCGCGATGGTGAATTCGCGTCCGATGGCGCTCCACACCTGCACGTCGATCTTCGGACCGTAAAACGCCGCTTCGTTCGCCACCTCGACGAAGTTGATGCCGCTGCTCTTGAGGACCTCGCGCACCATGTCCTCGGTCTTGATCCACAACTCCGGCTCATTGACGTACTTCTTGCCCATCCCTTCCGGCGCGCTCGTGCTGAATTGCATCCGATATTTCTCGAGCCCGAAAATCTTGAAGTACTTCAGGTACATCTCGTTGACCGCGTTGAACTCGGCGGCAAATTGCTCCGGCGTGCAATAAATGTGCGCGTCGTTCATGTTCAGCGACCGCACGCGCATCAGGCCAAACAGCTCACCCGACTGCTCATACCGATAGCAAGTCCCGTATTCCGCCAATCGCAACGGCAAATCCCGATAACTGTGCGGCTCCGCCGCAAATATCCGATGATGATGCGGACAGTTCATCGCCTTGAGGTAGTAACGATTGTGGGCAAGGATCTCCTCCCGTTCCCTCCTAAGCTTGGCCACATCACGCTTGGATTGTTCTAGGCGATCTAACTGATCCCGATGCTCTTTAGCCGCCTGCTCCATTTTCATGCCGGTGAAAATGCGCTCAAAAGCCTCCGTCGCCTTTGACTTTTCCTCGATTATCCCGTCGAGCTTGGCTAGTTGGCGTTCTTCTTCAGGATCAAATTTCATCTGCATCGGCGGGAACATGCTCTCCGCGTAATACGGCAAGTGACCGGAAGTCTGGTAGATCTTTTCCTTCGCAATATGCGGGGTCTTGACGCGGACATAGCCGGCGGCGAACTCGGTTTCCTTGGCGAGCTTCTCGAGTTCCTCAACGATCACGGTGCCCTTCGGCAACCAAAGCGGTAAACCCGGGCCGACGAATTCGGTGTCGATTACGTACAGGCCCATCTCCGCGCCGAGCTTGCGGTGGTCGCGTTTCTTGGCTTCTTCGAGCATCTTGAAATACTCGTCGAGCTGGGTCTTGTTCTTGAACGCGGTGCCGTAAATGCGCTGGAGCTGCGGGTTCTTCTCGTCGCCCTTGTAATACGCGCTGGCAACACTGGTCAGCTTGAACGCTCCGACATTGCCTGTCCGCATCACGTGCGGCCCGGCACACAGGTCGATAAAATCACCGGTCTTGAAATAGGTCACCTCTTCGCCTTCGGGAATGTCTTCGAGGTTGCCAATCTTGAACTTGCTCGGATTGCCCGGCCGTTCGCTCAACCCGCCGAGCCGACCGCTCTGCGCGTCCTTGAACGCCTGCTCGCGGGTGACGACGACCTTCTCAAAGACATTGTTCGCCTTGATCTCCTTCTTCATCTCCTCTTCGATCTTCGGGAAATCTTCCGGCGAAATGCGGTGCGGCATCTCCAAATCGTAGTAAAATCCGTCCTCGACCGGCGGCCCGGCGGCAAACTGCGCCTCCGGCCAAATCCGCAGGATCGCGGTGGCCATTACATGCGCCGCCGAGTGCCGCAACCGATCGAGGTCGGTCATCTGCGCGCGTTGATCTAATGTTTTCCGTTCCATTTTGCCTGTCACCCTGAACGAAGCAAAGTGTCTCTGTTGTTGGGGGGAGATACTTCGCTCCGCTCAGAATGACAGATAGAATGTACAAGCCCCAAAGTCAATCCTGCGTCAGTCAACGCTTGGGGTGCATCTTGACACTGCCACTAAATTGTAGCCGCGAATCCTATTCGCGGTGTCTTCTGGCCGCGAAAGAGTTTCGCGGCTGCAAAAGTCGCCTTCCACCGGTGGCGGTGCTCAGATACGCCCGCCAACGAGAGGCAGAGTTGCTTGCCGCGGCTGTAATTGTGATAAACTGGCAGAATCGACGGCGGTTCGCATCGTCGTCCTAGCAGATAAAGGTTTCATGAAAGACAGTTCATCCGAAGCGCATCCCGCCGTCATTGCACGGGACGAAAAACACGGTGCCTGGCCGCGTTGGATTGCGCCCACCGCTCTGTTGGTGGTGGTCTTCGCCATCAATTTTGCCGCCATGCCGGCCACGTGGTGGGCGGGAGATCCGTCGGCGTGGCGCGAGGAAGCCCGAAGCCTTCTGCGGGATGGCGCGCTGCATGTGAATACGCAATACGCCGAGCATATCGGCCAGCCCGGACAGTATTTTGTATTTAACCCGCAGCATGGCTGGTGGTACTCGAAATACGGCTTGATGAACTCGCTGATGACGCTGCCACCGACAGCGTTGGAGGCGGCCATTCACGGACGGATACCCGGCGTCGGGGAGCAATCTGACCTGCTGATCTTCAATTTGTACAACATCCTCCTCAGCTTGCTGGTCTGTGTGCTGTTGTATCGAATCACGGGTTGGTATACGGATCGGACCTGGGTGCGGGTCGTGTATGTATTGTGCGCCGGCTACGCAACGTTCTTCTGGTATTACCAGCGGGCGCAGGGAGCCGAGATTTACCAGGTTCTTTTCTTCACTGCCGCATTCTATTTCCTAATGATCTACCTGCGCGGGCTGCGCGACTCGCGGGGCGAGCCCAACCGGAAACACATACTGGCGCTGGCGGGGGCATGGATGTTTGTGTCCGCATTGTTGTTTACGCGGGTCCTGTTCGGACTGCTAATCCCGACCCTGTGGCTTGCGGTAGGTTATGCAGCCTGCGGTTTGGACAAACGGCAGCGCTGGCGAATCCTGATCCGTCAGAGTCCCTGGCTATTGATACCGGCGGCTCTGGCAGTGGGCGCGCTCGCTTGGACCAACCAGATCAAATTCGGATCGCCCTGGTTGACGGGATACCACGACTGGCGGCCGCAGGAGCACTTGCCGGTCGGACGATGGCAGGATGGGATCTGGGGAGTCTTGTTCGATCCGCAAGGCAGCATCCTGCTGCATTTTCCGATTCTCGTGTTTGGTTTGTTGGGCCTCCGGGAATTCTACCGCCGCTACAAACTGGATACGGTGGTCCTCTTTCTCTTGCCGTCGGCCCTGTTCTTATGGCTGACGAAGACACCGTCTTGGCGCGGTGAATGGACGTATGGGCCGCGGTACCTGATTTTCACGTTGCCCCTGCTGGCCATGCCGTTCCTGGTATTCCTCGAATGGCTCGCCCAAGCGCCGCTTCGGTTGGGCAGAGCCGCTGTCGCCGCGGCAACGGTTGTGACATTAGGTTACTCGACCTTTCTGCAATACCAGGCGAACCGTCTGGGCTTCTGGACGATGTACCAGGTCGGCGCGACGGTCGGTGACGCCTGGAACCAGGAGATGGCGCGTTACTTCTTGGAACACGGAATGGGCGTGTTCAACGATGACCTGATCCGTCACAAGGATAGTCTCGATGACCTGCCCTTTGTTGCCGAATTGAAAAAGCGCGGATTGAGCGGACAACAACTGGAGGAGTATAAGAAGCTGCTCCGCGGATTCGCCGATCGAGAGAATTTCTACTGGAAACGCGCGCCATCTCCCGCAGTCCCGCCAACCAACGGACAATAATATCAGCCGGCGTGGAGTCCATGCCTGCCTCGTTGGGCGCGGCGCGAATCAAACTGGAGCCGGTTCCGCTCCACGAGATTGTCGACACCGCGCCTTCACGGCACCGGCCAGAGGAACCATTTGTGCGCGAGGAAATACTCGATTTGCTGGATCGTCTGCTTGGCTTTGCGATCAACTGCCTCCGCCGTGTTGAACGCGTTGTGCGGCGTGAGGATCACGTTTGGCCGCCCCAACAGCGGGAAGTCCGATTTGCCGGAGCGCAGTGCCACGGCCAGCGCGCTTTCATTCTCGTAGACATCCAGAGCCAGGCCACTGAGGTGTCCTTCATCCAGTAGCATCACCATATCCTCCGTCGGCGTGAACTCGCCACGAGCAATGTTGACAAATACCACACCCTTCTTTGCTTTCTTGAGCGTCTCGTAGGAGAAATAGTTAATGTTCTCTTTTGTCAGGTTCATCGCGCAGATGATGATGTCCGCCCACGCCAGGCCATCCTCCAGCGTCACATAGGAAATGGTTGCGTGTTTTTCGAGAAGATCAACGCCATGCACCTGCATCCCCAGCGCCTGTGCAATCTTCACGATCTCCGTGCCGATGTTGCCGACGCCGACAACCAATAGTTTCTTCCCGGCGCATTCGTGTCCCGTCAACCCGTCCCGATGAAACTTGGGAAATTGCGCGATTTGCGCCGGTAGTTTCCGCAGCAACGCCATGACCAGCAGGATCGCCTGCTCCGCCACCGCGTGGCTGCAGTAGTGCGGCAGATACCCGCAGGGGATTCGGCAACCGACCAAATGATCGTAACCGGTCGTTCGTGATACGACGCCGCTCACCTTCCCTGCCCAGGACGGCGGGATGATCGATTGCGTCCGAATGCTGATGAGTTGCGCGGACGGTTCCGTGTCGCCCGCTTCCTGGATCGTGTTCGATGTGAAATGTGCGTGAATTTGTGCCGGCAAATACTGCCGAAGCACTGCGGTTTCTTCCTCAAACGCCTCGTAGAAGTGGACGTCCATCGTTCGGCCAAAATTGTAGCAAAACCAAGGCCAGCCCCGAAGGTTTTTCAGGGCCAGTTGACACCATTTCAAGTGGCTTGTACTATGCGGGTGGTGGCGAGGGACGATTAGCTCAGTTGGCTAGAGCGCTTCCTTGATAACTCTTCCCCACAACTCCACAGCTCTCCGCTAACTCTTACTCTCCTCTATATATAGTAACTATATGTAAGCAGCAGTCGCGTAGAACAGAGAGAAAGGGGGATTGGTGACGACGATGAGCCTCAGCAGTTCTATTTTTAGGCGGCGGGTTATCATCCGCGAATCGCCATGAGGCAGATCAAGACACATTTCGGAGTATAGTCACCATGCGTATCAATCCGAAAAGTCGGTGAAACAGGTAATCTACGTGCTCATCCTTTTGCAATGGTGTTTGTGTTGTCTCGGTATGTCGGATTTGGAACTCATTGCCAATGCTGGTCAGCTCCTTGGCCTCCCGCTCAAGCAACTCACGAAAATGTGGTTCTCTGCCAACTTTGTCCAGCAGAGCCTTGACCGAGGCTTTCTTGTCTGCGCCGGATTCCACTGTCTTGATCCGTTCCCACGCATCCCACAGTTTTTCCAGTCCTTCGCGTCGCACCTTTGCGTCGGGACTTAGGAATTTTATGCGAGCAGATTCCAGCAAGGAATCCAGTTCATTGTCACCTGTCCGAAAGACCGCCATTTGCAGGGCTTCTCGAAGAACCTCAGGCGCGAGACGGATGATTTGACCATTATCCTGTAACTCATAAGCCATGCCATTTCTGGCGAAAACTCGGTTGATACGCTCTCTAAACGCAGCCTGTCCTGCGGCGCGGTCAAATGTGAGATGATAATGTCGGTAAAAATCGTGATTATCGCCTTGGACGGGCTTTGCGACATGTCTGTGGCAGAATTGAACAAAATCAAGCCCCACAAGTCTGTCTGGCAATTCATTCGGATTGATGGGCCAAGAAATGTCTGGAACCTCAGCCCGCAATGCCAAAGAGAACTGCTGCTCATCTGCACCGGCGATTCCGTATCCGTCCGGACAAGCCAAGGGAAAAGATGCACCAAATGATTGATCTGCCAAGCAGGCCCGAACAGTCGCAACAATACCTCGCTGCGTTTTCATTGACACAGGTGGCAAGCGTAGTCGAATCTCCAGCGTCGTACGGGATGGAATCGGTATTCGGGATAGCATCGGTCTTTGATTCCGACTTTTTTGAAGTACTCAAGAACGTAGTCAATGTTCCACTTGATCCTGACGCGGTACCTCGATTCCGGCGCAGTAGAAGCGCGAGAGACTTCGTGCCTGGGCGAGGATTGCGAGGAAGCGTTGCCACTCGTCGTTTCGGTCGTGGAAGTAATTGTGGTGTCCACGGCAGAGGGTAACGCCGTTGGACAAGACTCTTCGGAGGTCGGGACGTTGGCGGCGCGTTTGGATGTGGTGCGCGTCGAGATTCGTTTGCGCGCCACAGTTCGGGACTTGGCAGGTGTAGTCGTCGCGCCTGAGGACTGCTTGCTTCCATTTGTGGTCGGTTGAGAACTGCATGATTGATTCTCCTTGAATTGCGGGTTGGCGGTTTCGGGCTGGATGGCGAGTTGTTGTTCATTGCGATTCATGTCGTTTCTTTCTGTCCGTTGTTCATAGGGTGTTGATTCACCAAACGGACGCCTCGTCCGCCCCGCCATGTGTCGCGGTAGGCCGGCGAGTTGTGTCGCTGGCCGTAAGGCCGCGAAGTCAAGGAGGAACGAAAGTCACGTAGTGACCGCGACGCGGCGAACCCTTTAGGGTCGCTTTCGTAGTGTCCTTGACTCCCCAGCCCCGAAGGGGGCGGCGCGTAGGTCGTGCCGGAGCGGCGAGGCGTCATGGCGACAATCGGGCGTCCGTGAGAGCCACTCCGGCTCTGGAGGAGCCAACTAAGCGGCGAAGCGGTCGTGTCGCGAGCTTAGCGACGGGTAGGAGGGAGGTTGTTAAACAGGAAGGCGGAAGATGAAGGTGAGGAGGGCTCGGACACGGTGAATGTGAGTCGGGAGAAAGGTCGAGTCGTCTTATCGCAAAAGCTGTTTATGTTGCGCGTCGGGGAGATAAATGGTAGTTGAATACCGGAAATTTTGTTTGGGACGATTAGCTCAGTTGGCTAGAGCGCTTCCTTGACATGGAAGAGGCCACAGGTTCAAGTCCTGTATCGTCCACCATTTTATCAATACGAAACAGGGGAACACACATGGCACTGAAAGTTGGCGACAAGGCACTGGATTTTGAACTGACCACGAAATCGGCCGAGGGCCCGAAGAAGATCAAGCTCAGCGGCAATTTCGGCAGGAAGAACACCGTCCTGCTGTTCTTCCCGATGGCGTTCACGGGCGTGTGCACGAAGGAAATGTGCGAGGTGAGCCAGGGATTGGGCGCTTATGCTGGTCTCAATGCCGACGTGCTCGGCATTAGCGGCGACAACCCGTTCGCGCAGGGCGCGTGGGCCGAGAAGGAAAAGATCACGGTGCCCTTGCTCTCCGATTACGAGCACAAGGTCGCCCGCGCGTACGGTATCGCGTACGATAGCTTCCTCCCGCAAAAGAATCTGGGCATGAGCGGCGTCCCCAAACGCTCGGCTTTCGTGATCGACAAGCAAGGCGTCGTCCGCTACGCCGAATCCAGCGACGACCCGGGCCAATTGCCGAACTTCGATAAGATCAAAGACGTCCTGGCGCAGTTGAAGTAGCACGGGCGTTCTCGGCCGAGTACGCCTCGGCTTGCGTAACATACGCCGCGCCGTATAATGCGCGGGCGATGAGTGCGCCACATAATTTGTTCAATTCACTGCAAACGTTCGACCTTGGCGGCGGTCGCAAGGGACGGTTTTATTCTCTCCCCGCTCTGGAGGCGGCGGGCCTCGGCAAGATCTCGCGGCTGCCGATCAGTATTCGTATCGTGCTCGAATCCGTGTTGCGCAATGTCGACGGCAAGAAGGTGACCGAGCGCAACGTGCGCACCCTCGCGAACTGGAACGCCAAATCGCCCGCACAGGAGGAAATCCCGTTCATCGTCGCCCGCATCGTCTTGCAGGATTTCACGGGCGTGCCATTGCTGGTCGACCTCGCCGCGATGCGGTCGGTCGTCGCGCGGATGAAAAAGGACCCGAAAATCATCGAACCGCTCGTGCCTGTCGATCTCGTGGTCGATCATTCCGTTCAGGTGGACTTTTTTGGGACCGCCGAGGCGATGAAACTGAACCTCGAAATGGAATTCAAACGCAACCGCGAACGCTACGAACTTCTCAAGTGGGGCCAGCAGGCATTCAAAACCTTCAAGGTCGTTCCGCCCGGCATCGGCATCGTCCATCAGGTCAATTTGGAGTACCTCGCCAAGGGCGTGCTGTCCACGAATGGCGTTTATTACCCCGACACGCTGGTCGGGACCGATTCGCATACGACGATGATCAATGGACTCGGCATCGTCGGTTGGGGCGTCGGCGGCATCGAAGCCGAAGCCGGTATGCTCGGTCAGCCGGTCTGTTTTCTCACGCCCGAAGTCGTCGGCGTTCACATGACAGGCGCGCTCCGCGAAGGCGTGACCGCGACCGACCTCGCGCTGTACGTCACGCAAATGCTGCGCAAAGCGAAGGTCGTCGGCAAGTTCGTCGAGTTCTTCGGGGAAGGCGCGGCATTGTTGCCCGTGGCCGACCGCGCCACCATCGCCAACATGGCGCCCGAATACGGCGCGACGATGGGATTTTTCCCAGTGGACGACGAGTCGCTGAATTATTTGCGCGCGACGGGCCGCACCGACGAACAGGTCGTCGCGTTCGGCAATTATTTCAAAGCGCAGAAGATGTTCCATATCCCGCGCAAGGGTGAGGTCGATTACAGCGTCGAACTCGAACTCAATCTCGCCGATGTGCAGCCCAGCGTCGCCGGCTCGAAGCGCCCCCAGGACCGCATCGATCTGCCCAAGCTCAAGAACACGTTCACCGAACTTTTCTCCAAGCCGCTTACGGAAAATGGTTACAACAAGCCCCGCGAAGAGTTGGGTAAACGGGTTGCCGTGCATCTCGGCTCGCGGACGCCGATGGAGCAACCGCACGAATCTGAACCAGCCAAGCACATTGTCTCGGCCAGCGAATCGGAAATGCGCGCCGAGCATCCGTCGCCCGATTCGGTTGACGCTCTGGAGCCGACGCGCGACGGCGACTGGCAGATCGGTCACGGCTCGGTTGTCATCGCGGCTATCACGAGTTGCACCAACACATCGAATCCGAGCGTGATGTTGGCTGCCGGCCTGCTGGCCAAGAAGGCCGTCGAACGCGGGCTGCAGGTTCCGGCGTACGTGAAAAGCTCTCTCGCCCCGGGATCGCGCGTGGTCAGCGATTACCTGGCGAAGACCGGGCTGCAACGCTACCTTGACGCACTGGGCTTCAATCTCGTCGGCTACGGCTGCACGACCTGCATCGGCAATTCGGGGCCGCTCCCCGCGCCAATCGAAGAGGCCGTCGTGAGGAACGACCTCGTTGCCGCCAGCGTGCTCAGCGGCAACCGCAACTTCGAGGCCCGCGTCCACTCCAGCGTCAAAGCCAACTTCCTGATGTCGCCGCCGCTGGTGGTCGCGTTCGCGCTGGCGGGCCGTGTTGACATCGATCTCACGACCGAACCCATCGCCAGGGATAAGACCGGGCGGGACGTGTATTTGCGCGATTTGTGGCCGACGATGCGGGAAATCCGCGACGCGATGAAGAGCGCGCTCAAACCGGAAATCTTCCGCGCGTTGTACAAGGATTTCGCCGCGCAGAACCCGGCGTGGAACGAAATCCCCTCCTCCGTCGGCGACGTGTACTGTTGGGACACCAGGAGCACGTACATCCAGGAGCCGCCGTTCTTCGAGAACTTCTCCATGACGCCCGGCTCGATCGTCGATATTCGGAACGCCTGCGCGCTCGGTATTTTCGGCGATTCGGTGACCACCGACCACATCTCGCCCGCCGGCAGCATCAAGAAGGATTCGCCCGCCGGCAAATACCTCATCGACCACGGCGTCCAGCCGCCCGATTTCAACAGCTACGGCGCGCGCCGCGGCAACGATCGTGTAATGACCCGCGGTACGTTCGCCAACGTGCGCATCAAAAACCTCATGCTCCCCGGCATCGAAGGCGGCGTCACGAAATACAACGGTCAGCCGGCCACGATTTACGACGCCTCCATGAAGTACCAGGAAACCGCCGTCCCGCTCGTCGTGTTCGCCGGGCAGGAATACGGCACGGGTAGCTCCCGCGACTGGGCCGCCAAAGGCACGCGCCTGCTCGGCGTCCGCGCCGTCGTCGCCCAGAGCTTCGAGCGCATTCATCGCTCCAATCTCGTCGGCATGGGCGTCCTCCCCTGCCAATTCCAGGACGGCACCACCGCCCAGACCCTGAAACTCGACGGCTCCGAGACCTTCGATATCCTCGGCCTGACCAACCATCTCGCCCCGCGCCAGACCTTGACCCTGATGATCCATCGCCCCGACGGCACCCTGCAAAAAGTGCCCATCACCGCCCGCATCGACACCCCCATCGAAGTCGAATACTACCGCCACGGCGGCATCCTGCCCTTCGTGCTCCGCCAGCTCCTCAGCTAGCGAATCTGACGGACGAGACGGCAATCGATAAGAACAGTCCCGCGAATGAGATTCACGGCATTAACCGGGCGGGATGAACCCTCAGGGTTTGTCTTCGTGGTATGGCTCGTTCTGTTCGTAGAGACTGAGCCGCTGACGGGCTTTCTCCGTCGTATCGTTCAACGGATTGGACTTCAGATAATCCGACTCCAAATACTTGTTCTGCCATTTCACGGCGTCGTCAAAGTGGCCCGCCTCGGCGTAGGCCGCCGCCAGTGCACTGAGCATCGAACCTTCCTTCCCTTCCGTCAGTTCACACGCCTTGATGGCAAACTGGACGGCGTACTCCCCATTCCGAACATCGGCATCGGGGCAAACAGCTAACAGCCATGCGAGGTGGTTGTAGGCCTCCACAAAATCCAGTTTGAGACGAACAGCCTTGTTAAAATCGGCGGCGGCCTTGTTATAGTCGCCTTTGCGGTCGTAGAAGATTCCCCGGGTGTAGTAGGCCTCCACGAAATGCGGATTGAGCCGGATGGCCTCGCTCTTGTCGGCAATGGCCCTGCTCCAGTCGCTTTTGTAGCCGTAAGCATTGGCCCGGTCATTGTACGCCGCGACATAATCCGGTTCGAGACGGATGGCTTCATTGTAATCGGCAATGGCCTTGTCATAGTCGCCTTTGTCGCTGTAGGCGTTGGCGCGGTTGTAATGGGCCACGGAATCATCCGGTTTGAGCCGGATCGCTTCGCTGAACCCGGCAATGGCGAGGTCATCATCATGCCGGCCATTCGCTTCCAAACCTCTCTCAAAGGCTCTCGAGAATTCGGCTGACTTGTCTGCCTGATTGCTCCCGCACCCCTGGCCCGCCAACAGCAGCCAGAAGAAAATCCCCAGCCATAATAGTGGTGCGAGGCGCCGCCGGGCTGGCGGACTCGAATGCAGCGCGGATTCCGTGGCCATGCTCCTGTAAATAGCATTCCGGCCTATGGTAAATCGAGCAGTTTCCCGCCAGCCCATCCCCCCACCTTTCTCCTGACGAATTCTCCCACACGCTTGCTCCGCGCTACACGCGGTTTGTTCTGGACATGATGTTCCCAATTTGGGAACATTTCGCTTGATTTCGACACGGGAACAGACGATGGTATGCACGTCATTTCCAGAAAACAATTGCGGGAGTTTTCCGCCCGGCACCCGGACGCCGAATCGAGCTTGCGAGCATGGTTTCACGAAGCAAAGCAGGCGCGCTGGGGTACCGCAGTGGACATCAAACGACAATGCGGAAGTGCGAGCATATTGAAGGGCAATCGAGTGGTGTTCAACATTTGTGGAAACAAGTACCGGCTCGTGGTGAAAATCAATTACCACGCGGAGATCGTGTACATCCACTTTGTCGGGACACATGCGGATTATGACAGAATTGACGCGGAGGCTGTCTGATGAAACCAAAAATCATTAAGAATGAGAGGGAACACAAAGCGGCCTTGGCTCGCATCGATCAGTTAATGGACGCCCGCCCCGGCACGCCCCAGGGAGATGAACTCGAGCTTCTCGCCGCCCTGGTCGAGATCTACGAAGACGAAGCGTTTCCCATCGACGAGCCGGACCCGGTCGACGCCATTCGTTTCCGCATGGAACAACAAAGGCTCAAGGCGCGTGACCTTATCCCCTTCTTGGGCAGTCGAAGCAAGGTCTCTGAGGTCCTGTCCGGCCGTCGTGGACTGAGCTTGAAGATGATTCGCAGTTTGGCGACGGGACTCGGGATTCCCACGGACGTTCTCGTCCGCGAATCACGCTCGGCCTACAAAGCCAGGACCACAAAGCGAAAGCGATCACACAGACTCAGCCGTGCCAGAGCCTGACTCCTGCCTGCCGCCTACCGCGTCAACAATTCCGCGAAACTATTCCCGAATCGGGGTGTTTATCCTCTCGTTCGCCGCGTTGTGTCGTGGGGATGGCGAACGGCAGTGTCAAACTCAGAAACGTAGCGCTCAGAGCAGAACTAAGGAGAGATTGGTATGCGAAAGTTCATGGGACTTCTTTTGGCGGCAGCGGTATTCGGCATGTTCACAACGGGTGCGTTCGCGGCAAACGGCACGCATCGTCACCATGCCAAGCGGCATCACAAGCAGCACCATCACCAAGCCAGGTAAGTCGCTCCGCTTCAGCCCGTTACCCGTCAAGCTTGTGTGTCTTGACGGGTAACGGCTTTTCTCGTCTGACTGCCTTCCCGTCCCGGCCGGCATACTCTTGCGTCTTGCACTTGACACTTCCAGCCGTCACGATATAGTGCAATCAGGAATCGGACAAAAATTGTCGCGTTTAACAAGGCGTCCGATTTTATCGAGGAAGTCAGATCATGGCCGATACATTTGAAATTCGGGACTTACACGTCAGCATCGAAGAAAAGCCGATTCTCAAAGGCGTAAACCTCGTCGTTCGCAAGGGCGAGGTGCACGCGCTGATGGGACCGAATGGCTCGGGCAAAAGCACCCTGGCCAATGCGATTCTCGGCCACCCCAAGTACACGGTCACGAGCGGCAAAATCCTGATGAAGGGCGAGGACGTCCTCGAAATGGAAACCGACGAACGCGCCCGCAAAGGCCTGTTCCTCGCCTTCCAATATCCGTGTGAAGTGCCCGGCGTTCGCCAATCGAACTTCCTCCGGCTCGCCTGCAACGCCCGCCTCGGTCGCGAGATGGATGTGACGGATTTCTACAGCAAGCTCGAGGAGAAGATGAAGGTCCTCGACATCGACGAGAAATTTATGAAGCGCTACCTCAATGAGGGTTTCTCGGGCGGCGAGAAAAAGCGCAACGAAATCTTACAGATGATGATGCTCGAACCCGAGTTCGCCGTCATGGACGAGACGGATTCCGGCCTGGACATCGACGCGCTGAAGGTCGTCTCGCGCGGCGTGAACGAACTCCGCGGTCCCGGCCTGGGCATTCTCATTATCACTCATTACGAGCGCATCCTGCGCTACATCAACCCTGATTTTGTTCACATTTTGGTCGACGGAAAAATCGTGAAATCCGGCGGGCCCGATCTCGCAGCACATCTGGAAGAGCACGGCTACGATTGGATCATCAAGGACGGGGAACCGGCTCCCGTTCCCGCAAAGGGGTAAGACGATGAGCGCGGCTTCACCCGATCAAGTTCTGCCGGGAGCCTACAAAGAGGGGTTCCACGACGACCTCAAGACCGTCCACAACGTGCCGAAGGGGCCAACGCATGCCGTCATCGATTACGTGTGCGACGTGAAGGGCGAGCCGGACTGGATGCGCCAATTCCGGCATCGCAGCCTCGACATATTTCTCAAGCAAGACCTGCCGGCCTGGATGCCGGGCCTGCGCGACATCGATTACGACGCGATCACCTACTACATGAGCCCGGTCAACAAATCGGCCAACAAGTGGGAGGACGTGCCGGAGGAGATTCGCCGCACCTATGACAAGCTCGGGATCGCCAAGGAAGAGCAGAAGCTTCTCGGCGGTCTCGGCGCCCAGATCGACAGCGAGATGGCCTACCACAACATCCAGGATTCTCTCTCCAAGAAAGGCGTCATCTTCCTCAGTTGCGACGAAGGCATGAAGCAGTACCCCGACATTTTCAAAGAACATTTCGCGAAATCAATTCCGCCCGAGGACAACAAGTTTGCCGCGCTCAACTCCGCGTTCTGGAGTGGCGGCTCGTTCGTGTACATCCCGAAAGGGGTGAAGTGCGACATCCCGTTGTCGGTGTACTTCCGCATCAACGCCGAGCAGTTCGGGCAGTTCGAGCGGACGCTCATCGTGTGCGACGACGACAGCTTTTGCCATTACGTCGAAGGCTGCAGCGCGCCGGTCTACACCACGCACTCGCTGCACGCCGCCGTCGTTGAAATCTTTGTCAAAGACCACGCCCGTTGCCGCTACACCACGATCCAGAATTGGTCCACGGATGTCTACAATCTCGTGACCAAGCGCGCGTTTCTTTACAAGAACGCCATCATGGAATGGGTCGACGGCAATCTCGGTTCCAAGCGCACGGTAAAATATCCGTCGTGCTACATGGTCGGTGAAGGCGCCCACGGCGAAATCCTGAGCCTGGCCAGCGCCGACAAGGGAATGTGGCAGGATGCGGGCGCCAAGCTCGTGTTTTACGCGCCCAACTGCACCGGCCGCATCAATTCCAAATCCATCAGCGGCCATGGCGGTCGCGCGTCGTATCGCGGACTGGTCCAGGTCAACGAGGAAGCCAGGAACTGCCGCGTGCAGGTCAATTGCGACGCGCTCATCCTCGACCCGGTCAGCCGCTCGGACACATATCCGGTGATGGAAATCGACGGCAACCTGGCGACCGTCGAACACGAAGCCAGCGTCTCGAACGTGTCCGAAGAGCAGTTGTTTTATCTCATGAGCCGCGGCATCAAGAAAGAGGATGCCGTTTCGATGATCGTCAACGGTTTCATCGAGCCGATTGTCAAGGAGTTGCCCATGGAATTTGCCGTCGAGATCAATCGGCTTATCAATCTGCAAATGGAGGGATCCGTCGGATAGACAGGCAACGGCTGACCGAGAACCCGTGGAGGCGGAGTGGCCCCGTCTCCACACCAATTTACGATGACAACTGGTTTCACACAACAGACCCTCGAAGCCGTCACCTCGGGTGAGCCGGAGTGGCTCAAGTCCCAGCGGCTCACGGCGTGGCGCACATTTGAAAAACTGCCGCTCCCAACCAAGCGTGACCTCGAATGGCAGCGCTTCGATATTCGCGCCCTGAAGCTGGATAAAGTTTCCGTGCCTTCCGACAAACCGGCGATTGCCGAGCGGCTGACAGCCCTGCCGCCTGAATTGAGCGAGAAGGGCGTGATCTTTTGTGACATGACCACGGCGGTCGCCAGGCACAGCGATGCCCTGCGGGAATACCTCGGCAAAAGCATCGCCCCCGACGAACCATCGAAATTCTCCGCATTGCATGCCGCGTTGTGGAGGAATGGCGCGTTTCTGTATGTCCCATCAAATGTTCGCATCGACCAGCCGCTCGAAGTGGTCTATGAGTTTACGGGACAGAACACCGCCGGTTTTCCACACACGTTGGTGGTCGTCGAACCCGGTGCCGAGGCCACGCTCGTCCAGAAATTCACGGGCGGCCCGCGCGTCGGCGCCAACGGCGCGCCCAGCATCCACGCCAGCGGCACGGAGGTATTCGTCAAGGAAGGTGGCCACCTTCATTACATCAGCGAACAGAATTTCTCGCCCAACGTGTACGACTTCACGCTGAAGCGCGCGCATGTCGCCCGCGACGCGGAAATCGACTGGGTCCTCGGCATGTTCGGCGCGTCCTTCCAGCGGTACGATGTCGAGTGCGTCATGGAAGGCGAAGGCGGCACCAGTTTCATGTACGCCGTCGGCGTGCTGGATCACAACCAGCAGTTCGGACAATTCACCAAGCAGCATCACAAGACCGGCAACACGACCAGCGACCTCCTGTTCAAGAACGTGCTCCGCGATTCCGCCGTCAGCAATTACGCCGGCGTGATCAAGGTCGAGAAGAACGCCAACGGCACGAACGCCTACCAGGCCAATCGCAATCTCGTCCTCAGCAAAGAAGTCCGCTGCGACACGCGGCCCATCCTCGAAATCGAATCGAATCAACTCCGCTGCACCCACGGCGCGACGGTCGGTCAACTGGAGGAGCAGCAGCTATTCTACTTGCGGAGCCGCGGCTTGCGTCCCGAACAGGCGCGCGACGTGTTGATCGAGGCGTTTCTGGACCCGGTGCTGGCCCGCATCCAGGTCGAAAGCGTCCAGAAAGAATTTGCCAAACTGGTTCACGACAAGGTAGTACGCAAGGCATGATTGAAGTCCTCGATGGCGTTGAGTTGGAGGAAATCCGCGACGACTTTCCGCTGCTCCAACAGAAAGTCCACGGCAAACCACTGGTCTATTTCGATAACGCCGCCACGTCGCAAAAGCCCCGCGTGGTTATCGACGCGATGAACGACTACTACCAGCGTTACAACGCCAACGTCCACCGCGGCATCCACGCCCTCGCCGAGCGCGCCACGAAGGAATACGAGCGGGCACGCGAGAAAATCGCCAAGTTCATTAATGCCCCCTCCCCTGAGTCTGTGATCTATACCCGCGGCACCACCGAGTCCATCAACCTCGTGGCCTATTCCTGGGCGATGACCAACCTCAAGAAGGGCGACGAGATTCTGACCACGTTCATGGAGCACCACAGCAACACGGTGCCGTGGTATCAGGTCTGCGAGCGCACGGGCGCGGTCATCAAACGCATCGAATTGAATCCCGACGGCACGCTTCGCCTCGACGATCTCGACAAGTTGATCACTGATCGTACGAAGCTTGTCACGGTCACGCAGCAGTCTAATGTCCTCGGCACGATCAACCCCGTTCGTCAGATCGCTGATGCCGCGCATAAACGGGGCGCGGTCGTTCTTGTGGATGGCGCCCAGAGCGTCCCGCATATGGCGGTGGACGTGCAGGCGCTGGATTGCGATTTCTTTGTGTTTAGCGGACATAAGATGTGCGGCCCGACCGCCAGCGGCGTGCTCTATGGCAAACGCGCGCTTCTGGAGGCGATGCCCCCGTTCATGGGCGGCGGCGAGATGATCCGGGAGGTCTGGTTCGATCACGCCACCTACAACGATCTGCCGTACAAATTCGAGGCCGGCACGCCGAATATTGCCGAGTCCATCGGGCTTGGTGTCGCCGTGGATTACCTATCGCACGTCGGTATGGACAAGATTCGTCAGCACGAAAAGCAAATCACGCAGTATGCGCTCGATCGGATGAGGGAATTCCCCGAAATCACCGTCTATGGCCCGAAGGACGTGGAGAAGCGTGGTGGGCTGGTTGCCTTTACACTGGGCGACGTCCATGCCCACGACATCGCCACGTTTGCCGATGAGGATGGTGTGGCGATTCGCGCAGGCCATCATTGCGCCATGCCGCTGCACAAGAAACTCGGACTGGCAGCCACCGCGCGCGCCAGTTTCTACCTGTACAATACCCGCGAGGAAGTGGACGTCTTCATCGAGATGCTCCACAAGGCCAAGAAGTTCTTTGGCGCCTGCCCCACCGGCCGCGCGATGGGGTATTAGGCGTTGCAAACCTGATCTTTGCGCGTAAAATCGCGCCGGGTGAAACCAGTTGCAGTCATTCTCGTCGCGCTTTGCCTTAGCTCGCTCTTTCCGAAGTACACGCTGTCCGCGGATCAGGCTGATGCGACCTCACTGGTGCTGGCAGGCGGAACGCTTTCGGATGCTGCAGCGCAGCAACTCGAAGATGCGCTCAAACAGACGCCTAACGACCTTTCGATTAGAACCGAACTCCTCGGCTATTATTCGGCGAGACGGTCCCGATCCGAATCCGAGAACAACCCGCGCCAGCGGCACGTGTTTTGGATCATCCAGAATCACCCCGAAGCCGAAATCGCGGGATTGCCTTATGCCCAGTTCGATTTCGTTCAGGATCGCGAGGCATACGAGCAAGGTGCGCAGCTCTGGCGACAACAAGTTACTGACCACCCAACCGACCCGGCCATTCTGCGCAATGCTGCCAACTTCTTCCTTCTTTACGAACGCCCCTTTGCGGAGGAACTCTTGAAGAAGGGCGCCACTCTTGAGCCGAATAATCCGACATGGCCGGAGAAACTTGGATATCTTTACGAGCTCGGATCAAGCCGCAAGTCCGAAGAGGACAGGAAGCAAGCGGCGATCAAGGCTTTGGCCGCATACGAACGTGCGCACGCCCTTTACGCCGATGATCTGCAAAGATCCTATATGCTGGACAAGATGGCCAGATCCGCATTCGACGCGAACGCATTCGACAAAGCTAACACGTATGCCCGGCAGATACTCGAGGCGGCGGGCCGTCAGCACCGCAGGTGGAACACCGACAAGGCCACCCATCACAGCAATCTCATTCTCGGCCGATTAGCCCTGAAGGCAGGCGACGTGGAGAAAGCCAAACAATATCTGGTTGCATCCGTCAACCCCCCTGTTTCACCCCAACTCGGCTCCTTTGGCCCCAACATGACACTCGCCAAAGAACTGCTGGAGAAAGGTCAACGCGATGTCGTCCTCGAATACTTCCAGCTCTGTGCCAAGTTCTGGAAAATGGGAGCTGCCACACTACAAGAGTGGACCTCCATCGTTAATCAGGGAGGAATTCCTTCTTTTGGGGCGAATCTTGAATACTGATATCTCACTGTAGCGCAGAGACAACATGCAGGCACTATCCGTGGCACAACTTATTCCGGTGTTACAGACCGCCATTGGGCCGACGATCCTGATTTCGGGTGTCGGCCTGTTGTTGCTGACCATGACCAACCGTCTGGCGCGAACAATCGATCGCACCCGCGCCACCGCGCGCGAACTTGCTGACGCCAGCGAAGAACGCCGCGGCAAGGGTCATGAACAACTCCGTGTTCTCTGGCGGCGGGCACGGCTGATTCGTCTGTCCATCGCGCTGGCTTCCACCAGCGCGCTGTTTGCCGCCATCCTGATCATCGTGCTGTTTCTCACGGCTCTCCTTCAACTCGAAAACGCGTTGTTGATCTGTGCCTTGTTCATCGTCTGCCTGGCCAGCCTCATCGGGTCACTGGTTGTGTTCATCCATGATATCAACCTGTCGCTGCACGCGCTCAAGCTCGAGCTTTCGGCGGAAGACCTGGAAGGACAGTGAAATCAGCTGCCCTGAGATTTCGCGAGATTCTTTGAAACGAAATCGGCACCTCGTGCGTCTAATGAAACAGAGGTGGCCAAATGAAAAATCGTGCCAGGAAGCACTTGTTGAAGCTGCAAGATGTGATTGATGCCGTATCGAGGTTCGCGCGCAACGATCATGAAACCAGTTTGGTCGTCGCCGACCTGATTAATCGCGGGTTCGTGCGCGTTCATACCCAGGATCCAACGCGCCGCATCATCGTCCGCTAACATCCAGAACTCGCAACCGAGACGTGCCAATGAACCGCGTGACGCTCCCGCGCGGTGGAGTCAACTTTTTCCTTCCTGCGTTGGTGTCTTATGGTACTTTGAGGGCGCAATGCTGGAAGAACTCTACGAGGAAATCATTCTGGATCATTACCGTCGCCCCCGTAACAAGGGCAAGGTGGATCCGTCGGACATCGCGGCCCATGGGTCCAATCCATTATGCGGCGACGAGGTCGATATCTCCGCCCGGTTCCAGGACGGCAGGATTGTCGAACTGAAATTTGATGGCAAAGGCTGCGCCATCTGCACCGCCTCGGCTTCCATCATGACGCAAAAACTCATCGGCAAGACCCTGCCCGAAGCCCGGCAACTGATCGGCAGTTTTCTTAATATGATGCGCGGCGAGACCTCATTTGGCGGCAAGGAAATGGGCGACCTCAAAGCCCTCGAAGGAGTCCTCAAGTTTCCCGTGCGCGTCAAATGCGCCACCCTGGCGTGGAACACCACGCTCCAAGGCTTTCAGCAACACACCGACAAACAATCCTGAGCCGCCACTTATGGACTACATTTTCCAGAAGCATTTTACACTTGAGGAAGCGCGGGCATTGCTTCCCGAACTCCGCCGCGCCTTCCACGATGCGCACCACCGGCGCGATGTGGTTCACCAGACGGACCAGGAGCTCGGCGCGACGTTGAGGCAGACCGGCTCCGACCTCGGCGGTCAAAAGGTTTCTGGGCTGCTGATGGACATGCTCCAACTCAATACCCAACTTCGCCGCATCCAGGAAATCGGTGTCCAGATCAAGGATTTCGACCGGGGCTTGGTGGATTTCCCCCATCTTCGCGAGGGCCGTGAGGTGTTCCTCTGTTGGGAGCTGGACGAGGACGACATCACCTTCTGGCATGACATCGACGACGGCTATGCCGGCCGCGAGCACCTGTAATCGCGCCCGGGGCGATTGTCCGACGTTTCGCTCAGTAACCCTTGTCGGCTTGTTTGGTCGAAAAAGACTCTGGCGCCCAATTGCCGTTGACGTCGCGCTGAAACACGTCTCGTTGCAGGACGGTCGTGCCATCGGGCTTGTGCACTTCATGTTCAACAATCTTGGTCTGCGGAACGAGGGGTTCGAGCATCGCGTTCCCGGTTTTCGTCGAGAAAGTTGAACGTCCGTTCATGATCGTCTCGCGGCTGACAGAGCCGTCGGGGGCTTTGGTCTCGGTCGTCGTGGTACGCGAGGTTTCCTCCCAACCGTAGCGTCCCGGCGTGTGCACCACGCTGTCGGTCCGCGTGGTGTTGCCCTGGCTGGTAATCGAAGTCGTCTCTTGCGCCGTGACGGCGAGCTTCCCGTCCAAGTGGTCCACGGTCTTGGTTTCGGCGGTGATGACCTGTTCATTCGGCCCGTGATTGACGGCGACCGCATCCACCTGCTTCAGCACGCTCAGGTTCCCGTTGAAATCCGCAGTCTTCTCAATGCTGGTCGTGCTGGCCGTGCCGCCGCTTCCCTTGGTTGTGCTGGCGTCCACCACGCGGTCGAGGACCAGTTGCCCGCTGCTGTCGCGCTTGTACACCTTTGTGTGATCGGTCTCGCCCGAAGGGGACTTGCTGACCGTTACGTCCGAGTGCTGAGACACCCGGGTCTGGCCCTGGCGATCCTTTTCCACGACATCCGTGGCACTGACCGATTGGCCCGGGGAAGCGTCCTTCGTGACTGTTGTGCTCCGTTGCCAGTCGAAATAGCTTCCGTCACTCAGCCGGGCTTTTGTCACCGATTCACTCCGCTGGGTGGTCGCGTCGACCTTGGTGTCCTTGGTTTCCTTGATCAGCGGGACAATATCGCGATCACCCGTATTGATGGTGACGGCGGAGATGCTCGCCGTGTTGCCGGCGGACTGGTCCGATGATTGGGTGCCGCGAATGATGACCTGGCCGAAGCTGGAAGCGGTGGCAACCAGTGTTGTGACGCTGACCGCGAGAGTGATGGTACGTAGGTTCATGATGATTTCCTCTCTAATTTGCAATTTATCTCGGGTGGATGGCATTTCGCAAGCGCCAAAGCTGAACGAATAGACCGACAACCCGCGGCTTTGGACGATGAGTCGAATGTCGTGCCTGCCGTAGGGCTGTTTGCCGATGAGATTGTCCATGCGCGCTCTCTTCGCTTCGACGTGGCTGCGCCCCGTCCGCAGCCAAGCAGACTTGCCGCAAACAGGACGACGCACCATTGCCTTTGGGAAACGCGCATGTGTTCAGCACCCGACAGCCAGCGCTCAAAGTTTCGCTACGGCTGATAAAAAAGCAAGTTAAACGCCAAAAAAACCTAGCGCTGACAGCGCGGACAGAAGTACGTGCTGCGCTGCGATTGCACCAGCCGGCGGATCATCGTGCCGCACCGGCGACATGGCCTCCCCTTCCGGCCGTAGACGGCGAATTGTTGTGCCTCAAAAATGCGAGGTCCATACGCGATCGCGCGACGCAGAGATGCGACAATGGCCCGGCCCAAGGCACGCAATTCCCCGGATTGCAGGCTGTCTGACCGGCGGCGCGGATTAATTCGCGCCCGCCAGAGTGATTCACTGGCGTAGATGTTGCCGACGCCGGCGACCAACCGTTGGTCGAGCAACGCGACCTTGATGGGACGCGATGTGGCTTGCAGCTCCGAAAGGCCGCATCCGTCCAGCAACGGATCCGGCCCGAGTTTTTTCAGGGCACGGTCGAGTTGTTCCGGCGTCACAACCTGCATCACACCCAGCCGCCGCGCATCCTCGAAATAGGCCGTCCCGCGCGTCGTGTGAATGGCGGCGCGGTATCGTTTCAGTCGGTCAAACTCGATCCAGCCGGTCATTCGTAAATGCACCAGCAGGTGCAGCCCGCCCGACAGGTCAACGACAATGTTCTTGCCCTGACGCCGAACACGACGAATCCTCCGCCCCACCAGATGGCGATCCAGTTTGATCTTCGGATCGCGACTCTCCACAGCGCGAATCCGCGCCCGCTCCAACCGCGGCGCGAGTTGATTCACGAGAATCTGGACTTCGGGAAGCTCGGGCATTTCACATCTCTTCTCTTCCGTGAAACTTGCCCGCCGACTTGTCCGCCGAAGCTTCCGCGAAGGGGAAAGCTCCGAGCGGAGGCGGGTGCCCGGGGAGGGATTCGAACCCTCACGGTGGTGTAACCCACCTTCGGATTTTAAGTCCGATGCGTCTGCCGTTCCGCCACCCGGGCGATATGTCTTGGTTCCGCGGCACTATCTTTGGACAAACGTCGTTGACAAACCAAGCAAACGCCCCGAAACGTAGCCCAAACTCTTCGGGAAAGTCAACCAAGCGGGCGCCACAACGCTACCCACCAGATGAACGGACAGCGGGTCAACAAGTCGCTCCAAACCGACGATTACCAAACTGCCAAATGGAAGCTGCGGCCAAGACTCACTCGGCCAATGGTCCAGTTTCAGGGGAGCAGGTCAATCCCTCTAATCCCATAAAACGAATCTCAGCTAACGGCTCACCGGAGTACATGACCCCACACAAAGCGTAACTTGCGCCCCGTTCCCGACGACTCTCAGGTTTTTACTTGCGGGCAACCTCAAACTATGGTAGCGACCCGTGTTAATTACAGCGTTCAACCAACTCAACGTGGAGGAAAACCATATGGGCGGAGATAGCTTGACCAAACGGAGTTCAATCGTGCTGGCGGTGGCAGCCGCGCTATTCGCTTTGGTGGCGTACAAAGCGGAAGCCGCTGATTCCTTCAAGCTCAGCCAGACAGCGCAGGATGTAATCACTTGTGCAAAAGAATCGGGCACTTGGACTTGCGGTAGCAATGTCTCTCAGCGCATCACGTTCACCATATCCGCGAAGACGTTCAGCGGGAGTTTCGATATGACGGACTATTTTACAGCAGACAGCGATGTCGGCATCGTGGTGGGTGAAATGACCAATGTTTTCACATTGGCCCAGGACCCCAAGTTCGTGGAGGGCAAGAAGAGCGTGAAGATCGTGGTGACGAACGGCCTTGAGCTAACGACCATCAGTCTGAAAGCCAGCCCCAAGGGCTTGGGAATTACGATCAAGGGCATCGCTACGGCTACAAGCACAAACACCCCCTCGATACCTGTCACGCCTGCCATGATGTCCCCCTGCGGGACTAGCGGCACGACGACGCTCATCTGTAGCAACACCACCGCCGCAGTTTCGTTCAGCAACACGGTGACGAAGGTTGCTACCTCGACGTCCTTCGCCGTCGACCTCACGGGTACGAAAAAAACCAAGGACAACGTGAAAGCCAAAAACGGTGATTTCTTCGATCTGACCACCGTCAAGATCAGTGGGTCGTTGGCACCTTAGGAACCGCGGTGGTTTTCGTAATGCCCTTGGCGACCGTCTGGTTTAGGCCAGACGGTCGCTTTGTTTAACAAACCGACGGTCAACCGAGCTCTCTGGCGTGTTCGCCAGCCACGGAGCGATAACCTCGTGCACCCGCCGCCATGGAACTGCTTTTCAGCGCCGGGAGGAATCGCTCGGCGGCTGCGGAGGCGCTTGTGGCGGAACAGACGGACCAAGACCCGTTACGGCGCTGGAGGGGTACGGAGACGTTGTTTTCCTCAGTTCCCGAAGCTTGACCTGCTGCTCGGGCGTGAGAATGTTCTTCACTTTGATCAGCAGCTCCAGATGCGAGCGCTTGATCTCGTTTTCAGTGTTCATAAGCTTGTCCAGCGCGCCGAGCGCCTGCTGTTCGTCAACGGGTTCCTGTTTGACAAGCGACGCCAATGCTTCCATTTCGGCTTGCTGTTCCCACTGCAGATCAGTGAATCGTGCCATCCTTTTCTGCATCTCGACCTTGATGGCGCTCTGCTGATCGTTCTTCAACTCGATAGCCTTCTGGTGTTGCATGACCAACTCGGGTGGGAAGAAGTTCTCCGCCATCAAGTCGCCTCCCGGCGACCCCGACGGACGTTGCGGCACAGGCCCGGGGCCGCCCGCTGGCGGCTGTTGCGCCCACACCACGGCACCGGCCATGAGCAGGACAGCAACGATCACTTTGGGTTCAAGGTTCATAGGATCTCCTTTCCGTTTGTTTGGTTTGTGTCAGGCACATAGGAGGTCGTGGCGATCCACGAATCCGACCACATAACGATCTCGCCTCCCCACGGCATGCTCGACACGTTCAACAGGCCATCGCTCGAAGCGCACCAGTTGGACAGCGCAGCCCATTGCTCCGGAACCGCCGCCGGCTGGCGTGTCGTTGTGTAGAACAAGGCCAACGAAACGCCCAAGATAACCAGCACGGCCGCAGAGGCCGCCACCGAAAACCGCAGCAGTGTGAACCGCGGCATTGTCTCCCGGGCGCGAACCGTCACGCGCACCAAGGGACCAAAGGGCGGCGCACGTAGCGCATCCTGGCCTCTTACTTCATTGAAAAGATGTCTGAGCTTGCTGTCTGTCTGATCGGTATTCATTGAACTGCTCCGATTGCTTGAGCCACTCACGAAGGTGGGCTTTCCCGCGCTCGTAATGCGCGCGCGCCGAGCCGACCGTCACGCCCATGACTCCGGCCGCTTCCTGCAAGCTGAGGTCCTGATAGAAGACCAGGTGCAGGACTTCCCGCTGGCGTCTGGGCAGCCGCGCCAGCGCTTTTTGGAAGACCGTCAGCATCTCTGACTCTTCCAGACGCGCGCCACGCTCGGCAGGTTGGAAACTGAGTTCGCGCTCTCGTTTGTATCCCGCCAGCCGCAGGCGTCGCAGCCAGTGACGGCGGCGCTCGTCAGCGGCCGTCCTGCGGATCACCGCGAACAGCCACGTTTTGAACGCCGACCGTCCGTCGTATCGGGCCACGCCCTGCAGAACCTTCAGATAGGCTGTCTGCAACACATCCTCGGCCTCCAGCGGATCGCGCGACGAGCAACTCAACGCCCAGCCGTAGCACGACGGATGGCACTTTTCCAGTTGGTCCCGCACTTCGGACTCGTTCATCAGCCCGCTCCGTGCCTGACATTGTTGTTCACTCAACCCATTAGTCGTTGCCACCGCCTGAATATATGACAGAAAAACGCCCACCTCGCCACTTCGTTGAACTACGCGATTCGAATCTCCAGCGTCTGGCTGAACTACCCGCGCCTTACCCGCCTGTGTCCGAGCCGCGCTCACATCGCGTGGGCGGGCGAGCAGACGGTGGACCACGTTCCCGCAATTTGAATGCTTGACAGTGCACACTGATCCGCAGAAAACTTCATGCGTTGGAAACGGGAAATGCTCGACAATGGAAGGTTTCGCCCGGTCCAAGCGGGCGAGTCAATCGACGCAGGTCATGTTCCTTGACTGCAAAGCGGAATACGGAAGTGGTTGTCGCATTCAAGAGCGGAAAGAAGAGATGAAGATATGATTCGATCCACAACACTGTTGTTTCTGGTCGCGACCGGGATCTGGGCGGGACACGCACGAGCGGATGAGGCGACGAACGACTGCATCCGGATCACGTCAAAAGACTCGCTCGTGCATATCGGCATCTACGATGCATTCGAGCCGACGGAAGGTGGCCGCTGGGCGGCGCGAATGCTGATGAACGCGATCGAGCAGAAGGACCCTAATGCCGCCAAAGAGGCAATCGACGTCTACAACAAGATCATCCCGAAGGAATCCTTCCGGAGCGAGTATGCAGCACTGAAGTGGTTCTGCGAATATCTCATGACGCCCCAGCAGAACCTCGCGAAGCTTCTGCCGGACCGCTACACGCAGGGCTTTTTCGACTACTTCACCACGAACGAATTTGCCGTCCTGCGCGAGTATCTTAACCGGCGTTACCAGTTCAAGAGGTTCACCGATCAGGATCCCTCGAAGGTCGTCGAACGTGAGGGGCACCTCGAGGACCTGCTGACCTTCCACAATCCCTTGCGCGAGGCGTGGGAAAAGACCGGCAAGGTCGTGGACGTGCTCGGGCTCAAGTCGGGCGACCGGATCGCCGACATCGGCTGCGGACCGGGCTTCTACACGATGCGCTTTGCGGACAAGGTCGGCCCGCAGGGTCGTGTTTATGCCATAGACGTGCGCCAAATGCACCTGGATTTTCTCTCTGGGATGCTCGACAAGTTCAAGATTGGCAACGTGGAGCCCATCCACTCCCGCCTGAATAGCATCTGCCTCTCCAACCAGGTGGATATGGCCTTCATGTGCTCGTGGTATGCCATCGTTTACGCCACGTCGATGGAGAAAGTGAAGGATGAGTTCATCGACAGCATCCGCAAGGCGCTTAAGAAGGATGGCACGCTGGTGGTGGTCGAGAACGAACTGCTGCGCGACGTCGAGCCGCCGTACCGCAGTTCCTACGTGGCGCGGGAACTCGTCATCGCGCAGTTGAAATACTATGGGTTTCGCTTGGTCGCCCAACACCAGTTCATCCCTGAGCGCTACGTGCTCGTCTTCCGCAAGCTGGACGAGATGCCCGCCGTGCCACCGATCCAGGCGCAAGTGTGTGTCACCCCCGAAAACCCGGACTGCCTCCAGATTGTGTCGCGGTCGTCGCTTCTCCACCTTGGCAGTCTCGACTCATTCGACATTACGGAGGGTGGCAAACGCGCCGCGCGGCTCATCCTGACCATGCTGGAGAAAAAGGACAGTGACGCCGCGCGTGCGGCAGTCGATGTCTACGAAAAGATCGTGCCGGGGGAGAATTTTGGCGGCGAGTACACGGCCCTGCGTTGGTTTTGTGAACTGTTCCTTGCGGGCGACGACACGCGCAAGGCAATGCTCCAGGACAAGATGAATGCAAGCTACTATGAGTTCTGGGCTGAGAACGACTTCATGAATTTGAAGGAGTATCTCAAACGTAAGTATCACTTGGAGCCGATGAACGACAAGGATCCGCGCCTCGCGAAGGAGCGCGCGACCCTCCTGGAGGACTTCATCCTTTTCAACAATCCCCGCCGGGAGGGCTGGGAGAAAACGAGCAAGATGATGGAGATCCTGCCGCTCAAACGGGGCAGCGCGGTTGCGGACATCGGCTGCGGGCCCGGTTACTACACCTTCAAGTTTGCTGATCTCGTCGGACCGGAGGGGAAGGTGTACGCCCTTGACATCAATGACAAGCACGTTGAGTACGTCGCGGGCCTCGCGAAGAAATACGGGGTCGCAAACATCGAGCCAATTATCTCTCAGCCAAACAGCATCTGCGTCAGCAACCCGGTGGATCTTGCCTTCATGTGCTCGCTCTATCACATCGTCTATGCCGCCTCCACGGAATCGGTTCGCAGCGCCTTTATCGACAGCATCAAGAAGGTCTTGAAGGACGACGGCACACTGGTGATCGCCGACAACGCCCTCGTAGAAAACACCCAGCTCCCGTACCACGGGCCGTACATCGCCAAGGAACTGATTATCGCGCAGATGAAACACTACGGCTTCCGTCTGACTGGCTCGCACCAGTTCATCCCCCAGCGATACGTGCTGTTATTTAAGAAGGAAACCGCTGCCGGCCGCGCCCGCTGACCGATGAAGTCCGGCGAACAGGCGCTGGAACGCAGTCTCGGCCTGCGGGACTGCGTGTTTCTGGGGATCGGCAACATGGTCGGGACGGGCGTGTTTCTGACCACCAGCAGCATCGCGAGCGCGTTGCCGTCCGGCGGACTGATTCTGGCTGCGTGGCTGGTCGGCGGCGTCTTCGCTTTGACGGGAGCCCTGACCTACGCCGAAATGGGCACGCTCTTCCCGCGCGCGGGTGGCCACTATGTTTACATGCGGGAAGCGTATGGTCCATTCTGGGGATTCGTGGATGGCTGGGTGTCATTCGTTGCGGGTTTCCCTTGCACCCTGGCTTTCATGGCCGTGGGATTGGCCCGGTACCTGAGCTACTTCTTTCCTTGGTTCTCCGCCGATCACGTGCTCTGCCGGGTCCCCCTCGGAGCGTGGGCGCTTCCAATTCACGGCGGACACGTGCCCGCGCTGGCCGCTGTGATCGCGCTCACGGTGGTGAACGGCCTGGGGCTGCGGGTTGGTCGGAACACACAAAATCTCTTTACGGCCCTCAAAATCGCGGCGCTGCTTGGACTGACAGCGGTGGGCCTCTTTTTCGCCAGCGGTGACTGGCACCGCGTTTGTCAGGTGGCGCCAGTGACGGCATCACTCTGGCAGGCTTTCGGCAGCGCGCTCATCGGTGTGTCATTCGCCTACCTCGGCTGGGATGCCGCCACATATATGGCTGCCGAATGCCGCAATCCGCAGCAAACCCTCCCGCGGGCCTTGGCGATCGCCACCGCCGCCGTGGTTACAATCTATCTGCTTTTCAACGCGGCGCTCCTGCGCCTTGTGCCGGTCGCACAGATGCCCGGCTCGGCCAACGTGGCGCAGGACGCCGCCGGCGTTGTGCTGGGGCGCGCAGGCACAGCGATCCTCTCCGCTGTTATCATTCTCTGCATCGTGGGAGCGATGAACGCCACGATCATGGTTGGGCCGCGGGTCTGTTTCGCGATGGCAGAAGACGGCCTGTTCTTCCGCGGCTTGGCGCGAGTTCATGCGCGTTTCCACGTGCCGACAGCAGCGATCGTGGCGCAGAGCAGCTGGACGTGCCTGATTATTCTGACGGGCACCTTCGATGGAATTTTGGCCGCTGCCGTCTTCGCGATGGTGTCGCTCTCAACGGCAACCGCTGCGGCGATCTTCGCGCTGCGCTTCCGGCTTCCCGACATGCCGCGCCCGTACCGCACCTTGGGGTATCCCTGGGTTCCCATCCTGTACTGCGCCGGATCGCTTGGCATTCTCCTCAACGCGCTGGTGGAACGCCCCGGACGGGTGCTCTGGAGCGCGACGCTGCTGGCGACCGGTATACCTGTGTATCTGTATTCGGGCTGGCGGCACCGTCGACTGGCCGTTTCAGAATAGGTTTGCTGGACGACCGTTTCGGCAGCAAATGTGCGCCGTGATGCCCTCGGACGGACTCATGGATGCCGTGGAACCGGCATAATACAGAGCGCGAAGGCCACCAGCCAGCCGGCCAGAATTCCCAGCGAGACTATCCGCGCAAGAACCAGTCTCGAAATCTCTTCATGGAAATCCCTCCTGACGGTTTTACGCTACCCGTCACCAATTGGCTCAGTCGTAGACCCCGCAATGGTCGAACGGATAAAGTGGCCCGCGATTGTACTGGTCGGTGGTGAAAGGGATGTACTTCGGATCGTGGAACTGCTGGGCGACCTGGTCAGCGAAGAAAGCGCCACGTTCTGTACATTCCAGCAAGGTCTCGTCGCCCTTGGGGCGCTCCTGCACCAGCCCGAAGGACTTGAGGTTCTCGATTTTCGTCCGAAAGACCTTCCGGAGCGGCACGCCTGTCCGTCGCTCGAACAGCTTGCTCCGAACCTCGCTATTCTTGATGGGCAGAACGATCGACCAGCGGATCTGATCGTCCTGACTGCGCACCAGTCCGCGGTTGACCGGCAATCGGCCTTCCTCGATGCAACGATAATACTCGTCGAAATGTTGCGTGTTCAGCCCGAAGCGGTCGCGCAGACTGCTGAAGGCGGTCAGTCCGAAGCCGATCTCATCATACAGTTCGCAGCACTGGTTCCAAGCGTACGCGGAGTAGTGCTTTTTTTCCTTCGTGAACACGCGCCGGATATTCTCATGGTAACCGTGCTGCTTGAGGATGCTGATGGCAAGCTGCTTCATCATGATGGCCTCCTCAGGCGGGGGACATTCCTCCGGGCGAATCTGTTTGTACTTCTTGATCGGCCCTTGGAAATCACCGTAGGCTTCCACCTTCAGCCGGTACAGCTGAATCTCCTCAACGCCAAGCCGAACGGCTTGCTCCATGACCTCAATCCAGTTGTCCAACGTCTGGCCGGGATGCCCGAAGATGAACTCGACGTTGACCTGATAGCCGTGCTTTTGGGACAACTCGATGGACTCGTAGATTTCCTCCAATCCGTGGGGCCGGTTCATGATCTTCAGGATGCCTTTATCGAGCGACTGCACGCCAATTGTCAGGCGGTCCACGCCGTACGAGCGCATGATCCGCAGGCGCTCCTCGCCCTTGGGACCGGACATGGTTGCCGGATCGACATCATAGTTGAACTGCTCACAGCGCGACAAGTCGAGGCGCTTGACGAAAAAGTCCAGGAAGTACTTGAGCTGGGCTGGGGTCAGATACGTCGGTGTGCCGCCGCCCACGAGGATTGAGCGCACTTGAACCTTGTCCAATCCCAGCAGGCGCATGTAGATGTCCATCTCATTCTCCAGCGCGGCCAAATAGCGATCCTTTTCGTCGAGGCGGTCGCCGTACTGCACGGGGTAATGGCAAAACAAACAGCGCCCATGGCAGAAGGGCAGATGAACGTACACGTCGAAGAGTTTGTCTTCCGGCACGGTGTAGGTCTTGAACAACTCCTCCTGTGCGATCGGCGAATACATCGTGATCGGCGGATAGTGCACAGAGGCGTAAAAGTCGCCACTCTTGCAAACCAAGCCCGCTTCTTGCATGCGTTTCACGTCGGCTACGCGATCGCGCGCGACTTCAAGAAACTCTTGTTTCTGAACCGAGTTCATTTCAGCACTCCTGGCGCAAACTTGAGGTGCGCCCTTTCGACAATCTGACGGAAATGTCCGTCCTGCGGCGTAAAACGCTTGGTCGAGTAGATCGGGAATAGGTGCTTCACTTCGTCCGGAGTCCCGTCGTGGACGGTGACGGTGTTGGCTCCGGCCATAAGCCCCCAGTACTGGCCGTCCGCGCGCCCCTTCTCCAAGGAACTGGTGGTCGGGATCAGCCGTCCTGGATACATGATCCGCATCAGAGCCATCATGTTCAGCGCCGCATCCACGTCGCCCATCGGCTCGTTGCGGAATGCGGAACTTTCCCCCGGAATGAAGACGGTCGTGCTCTGCATCGCGAGATTGTACTTGCCGAGCAAATGGAGGTCGGCCACCATGTCCTCGTGCGTCTGCCCGGGCAGCCCTACCATATTCCCGCTGCCGACGGCGTAGCCCAACTCCAAAAGCGTCTCCATACAATCCAAGCGGCGCCGCAAGGTGTCCCGGGGCTTCAGGTTCCCGTAGAGCGCGGCGTTGGAGGTTTCGAACTTGAGCACGTATCGGCTGGCACCCGCCTCGTGGAGTTGGCGGTATTGGGCTTTGGAGAGATTCCCGCAACAGAGTATCACCGCGAGGTCCGGCTGCTGACGCTTGAGCTCGTGCACACACTGCGCGAGATGGCTCACAAAATCCGCTGCGTTGTTCTCACCGGACTGCAGCAACAGAACGCGACGACCCTTTTGATAAATGAAATTCGCGAGCCGCAGCAGTCCCTCGTAGCCAATGGTGTACTTTTCCTGCTTCGACTTGAGCCCCATATTGCAGTACTTGCACCCTTGCTGGCAGATGTTGGACACTTCGATGACACTGCGGACCTCCACCTCCTCGCCGGGGAAATGCTCACTGCGCCGACGGCGGGCGAGCGCGAACATCTCTGCCTGCTCCGCGTCTCTGCATCGTAGCGCTTGCGTGAGGGTTTCACGCGTGAAATTGCCTCGTTCCAAATCGCGCATCAAGGCTCCCGTCACTCCCTCCTTCATGTTCACATTCTCGCTGCCTTCTGCCATAGGAGAAGGATGATTCCGGCTACGGCAATCAGTGTGCCGGTGGTTGCCCACAGGGTGATTTTCTCTCGAAGGAAAATCACCGAAAGCGGAAGGACGAACACCGGCTCTGTCGAAATCAGCGTATTGGCGACGCAAACGTCCGCGTATTTGATGGCCACCAGCGATAGCCAGAACCCGCCGAAGGTGACGATGATCACGGCGATCAAGAACAGGCCGGCCAAGCGGCGGTCGCGAAACGGATTCATCCAGGCTCCCAACTGCCCGGTGGATGCGCCCAGGAGGAAAACGCCGATCGTTCCCGCAAGCATGCGGATAAGCGTCGCCTCAATCGTGGACACCGTGTCGAGCGCTTTCTTGGCGATGATGATTGACACCGACATGCTCACCACCGAGGCGAGCCCGAACAGCACGCCGCGCAGGCCGATCTTGCTGCGGTCGCCAGATAGAGTCCGCGCCACGACGATGCCGATCCCCACAACGGCCAGCACGATGCCGAGCCAGACCGCGAGCGACGGACTCTCGTGCAGGAATAGCACGGCCAAGACGACCGTGAGTACCTGCCCCAGCATCATCAACAGGACCAACGACAGCGGTTCGAGATCCTTGAGGGCACTGAAGAAGCAGGTGTCGCTGATGGCGATCCCGAGCAGGCCACTGACCAACAGGAGCAGCAGGGGCCGAAACGCGATGAGTTCAAACCCAACGAAGGCCAACACCATGCACAACAGCACCACGCTGATGGTCGCCTTCGCCAACGTCATCGCCAGCGACGAAAGATTCTCACCCAGTTTCTTCATCAAGATGGCGCCAACCGCCCAAGAGGCGGCAGACCCGAGTGCGGCGAACATTCCGAGCCATTCCATTAGTGATCACTCACCCTTGTGTTCCCTCACCGCTTGCCGCCCGACGGGGGACTGCCACCGCTGGCTCCACCGCTGGCTCCGCTTGTTCCTGTCGCGCCGCCAGGCGCGGGACTGCTGCTGAGAGTCTGGATCTGCTTCGCCAATTCGGCCGCCACCTCGGCCACCGGTTGCCAGGTTTCCTGGTCACTGTCCGGCGAGCGTTCGGGAATGATCGAATTGCCGTAACTCTTCTGCAGATCCTCCACCAAGGTCTGCGCCTCGCCCAGGTTACCATTTTGGATGTCGTCATGTACCAGATAGGTTTCCAGAGCGGGGACCGCCTCGATCCCGCTGTCGACGACGACATTGGCGAAGTTCTCGTTGTTCCGGAGTGTGGTGTAACACTGCTGCACATCCGAGGCGTTGAGCGCGAGCGCGGACTCCAGCCCGCGCTCTGCGAGAACCATGCCCGTGGAATTGGCGTTTGGATACTGCTCGATCATTGTGGCGAGGGCTCGGTTGCTCTCCTGTGTGGCGGGCGTGTCGGACTTGCCACTGACATTCGAGCGCGCCTGGGCATAAAGGGCTTCGATTGCGCTCCCGTACTTGTCATGATCCATGCGGTGCAGGTCGCGATTGCGCTGAACCAGCGTTTGGCGCTGTTTGTCGACATTGGTCGCATGCTGGTACTTGTCGTAAACACGGGCCATGAACTCTGGGTTCACTTTTCCGGTGTCCGACAGGCGGTCCAGCCCCGTGCCGCTGATGACTTTTTCGAGTCGATCGAGCCGGGCCGACAGGCGTCCCCCCCCCTCGCTCTGGACGGGCACACTCTCGCCCCGCGTGGCCAAGCGGAGTTCAAGTTGGTGGAGGCGTTCCTCCATCGCCAGCAGGGATTTCTTCGATGCGGCTTCGGCGTTCTGCGCCGCCGAAAGCGCCCGATAAGCGATCGCGCTCCCCGCAACGGCCAGCACGGTGGCCACCACTGCCACCACCATCGAAGCGAGAGGTTTGTTGTTCATGTGTTCCTCCGTCAACTGTTTTCTAGCAGGCCTCTTGCTCGTTCCTTGTTATTTCCATCCTTGCTTCAAGGATTGGAACTCACAGTCCGCTTCTCCCCGCAAACTAGAACCTTCCCGCCCCCCCCACTAGCATAAGCCCGCAAAGGCTTGCATCATCCCACGCGGGCTCGCTTTCAGTAACTAACCTGTTTCGCACTGGGAGGCAAGCCAAATCAATGGCCCTGTGTCCGCGAAGCCAGTCAGCCAGTGGTCGTGATCTAACAGATTGTTGCCGGGAAAACGACTGGTTGAAGCAAAACCAAGGAAAAACTAGCGCTTCGCGTATCGCGCCTCTTGTTCCATTTTGTTGTGTCGAAGCGCGCCGGCGACGATCTCCACCCGGACACCAGTGCATCTTCGATGCGTGTCCCTGGCGGCCACCGTTTAGAGGACGGCTTTTAGTCGTCGGTTCGCGGCACCCTATGACCTAATGCAGTTGGAGACGGGAAGGCCGCGCCCACCGAGCCCGACTCCGTGCATAAGATCCACAACGCTACCGTGCAACCACGTCGGTTACAATGTCACCCCCAAAGGTTCCATCTGGCTTCCGTGCGCCGCAGCCTCGATCTATGATGGTACCATCAGGGTTGGGGTCGATCTCATACGGCGGAGTCACGCTGCGTGGGCAAACGTCATCCTCGGGATACGTGGAGGCATGACCATCAATTGCGGCATGGTTCACCGTGGCAACGTATCGATAGTCACCATGGTTCGGATGTGGACGGGTACTCCTTGCCGCTACAGGCACACAGTTTGTGCCGAAGGTGACCTCGAAGTACACTGTCAGTGTGCTCTTGGGAAGCAGGGTTATCGGCAGCGGCTTTTGGGGCTTATGAGTAAGGAGTATTCCCTGCAGAGTCGAACAGGCAGCAGACGTGTTCGTTAACGCTGTCACTTCCAGGCTAACCAGGTCACTCAAGTTGGTGATCGTTTCCGAATGCTGGCTGCGCTCTTGGATCCGCACGGTGACGCGCACAGTTTTGTTCGGTTTTCTCGCGTTCAGGGCAACTCGGCGCGGCGCTTTCAACTCAACGACCGCCAAATCGTAGGCAGTGCCCTCGGATATCTTGGTGATAAAGGCATCTGATTTGCCGCCCGGCAATACTTGGAACGAATTCCCTCGCGGGAAATTCCTCGATCCGGTCTTCCCGGTGACGTAAGCATTGCCGTTCGTGTCGATGGCGATTGCCTGGCCTGCATCGTCGCCGTTGCCGCCGAGATAGGTGGAGTAAACGAGATTGGTCCCCGAGGCGTCGATTTTTGCAACAAACGCATCGTTCGACCCGTGGCCACAACCGCCGCACTGGGCGCGTATGGGATTTACCGTGGGAAAATTGGTCGACCCGGTTGTGCCCGTGACGTAAACATTGCCGACGGCATCCACGGCGATGCCGTTGCCGACGTCTTTGCCCGAACCGCCGAGATAGGACGAGTATACAAGCGTGATTCCGAGCGGATCCACCTTGGTGACGAACGCGTCGCCATTGGTTGACGTAAGGTCACCGTCGTTCAGATTAAACTGGAACGGGTGCGACAGGGGAAAATTCGTGGATGTGGTGTAACCCGTCACGTAGGCAAAACCACCAGCATCGGCGGCGATGCCAAAGCCGGCGCTAACACCGCTACCACCCAGAAACGTGGAATAGATCAAGTTCGTGCCGGAGGGGTCGATCTTGATCACGAAAGCGTCGGTGCCGTTGGCGGTGATGTCGAAGGCGTTGGGCGTCGTGGGAAAATTCGTCGAACTGGTGGAGCCGGTGACGTAGATATTGCCGTTCGTGTCGATGGCTACGGCGTTACCAACATCAAAACCGCTGCCACCCAGATAGGTGGACATGAGGAGGTTGGTTCCGGTTGGATCAAACTCGGTGAGAAACGCATCTCCACCGCCTCCCGGAGCACTGGCTATGGCGTTGACCGTGGGAAAGTTTGTCGAAGTGGTAAACCCTGTCACGCAGACGTTACCCAGACTGTCCACAGCAATCCCGCTGCCGATATCGTCGCCACGTCCACCCAAGTAGGTGGAGAAGAGCAGATTCGCGCCTTCGGGGTCCAGCTTCGCCACAAACGCGTCGTGTAACCCGTCGGCACAACCCAGGCAGGCTTGTTGGAATGCATTGGTCAGCGGGAAATCGATCGACTCCGTGAAGCCGGTGATGAAGGCATTGCCGTCGGCGTCCACGGCGATGGCGTTGCCCTGGTCATTGCCGCTCCCGCCGAGATATGTGGCGTAAACCAAGTTCGTTCCTGTCGGATCCAACTTGATAACAAACGCGTCGCTCGCCGCCACGGTGCCCGTGGCGGTGATGTCGAAGGCGTTGGGCGTTGTCGGAAAATTCGTCGAGCTGGTGGAACCGGTGACGTAGACGTTCCCATCCACGTCCACTGCGATCCCATTGCCGGAGTCATCCCCGCGCCCGCCAAGGTAAGTGGAGAAAACCAAGATGGGGTCGATTACCAGAGGCCGCAAAGAATCGTATGCTGCCAACTCGAAACCGACTTGAAACTGATCCTTGAGCACGAAACGGCCACTGATCTCGCGCTTGACTCCGTCGATCTCCTGATAGACGAACGGGCGTCGCAGCCGGACTGTGCTGGCGCCGTCGCCGACCGCCAGCACGAGGTCGCCGCCGTCGAGTTGAAGACGACTCACACCTTGAAAGCCAAGCGTGATGACACGAGGATCGGCTCCCGCAGCGACCTCAAAGTCGTACTCCAATTGGCGCTGGTTGCCGTAATAGATCAAGCTCACCCCCGGATAGAGGTTTTCGTACCTGACTTTGGCGTAAGTGCGGATGCCCGTGTGCCAGGCTTTCCGATCTTTGCCCAGGAAGTAATTGACCCTTCCAGGGAGTTCGTCCAGTCCTGTGACCTTGGGACTTGGGTTGGCGCCGCTGAATCTCATCTCAACGGGCACGGCCTTCAGTGATGCCAGCCTCATGCCAAAGGACGTCAAGTACAGACAGTGCCCCACTCCACGAGCCAAAAACATTGCTGGCTTACCGACTTGACCGCAGTCGGGTTCAAACCTCAGGGGCAGGTTACCCAACTCCTGCGTTTGAAGGGCGCAGGGCAATTGTGGCGCAACCGCGCGGCGGATGATCGGCGCCCCGGAGGGCGGGATTTTTGCCGGTGCTGCCTGCAGAACCGTCGCTGTGGCCAGCAAACAATCACCTGCAATGACCAAGAGGTTTATTCTCATGCTGGGGACCTTCCCCACCGCTTGGTTGAAAAACGCCCTCTTTGGCCAAGCCGGGGGTTAACCTACTAGCAGCGAGCATCGCGGCTGACAAGCTCTTTCTTCACGTCGGGCAGACGATCTTTCGTGGAGCATGCTCACAGAAATGCCGCGTCAAGCACCCGGGCGCGGACTGCAGCGCAAGACGAGCGACGCCGCGCGAGATTTCAACGACTCTGTACTCGTGACCTGACCAACCCGTTGTCACAGCGCAAACGTTGTCGCTCGCTCTTCTCACTCAACGGACACTCTCCCGGCGAATTGTTCGATTCGGTTTATGCTCCAGGCCGACCATCTTCAAGCCGTCCGAGAAGCCGGAGCAAACCATCCAGAATCGTCAACGGGTGCGGCGGACAGCCGGGGATGTAGAGGTCAACCGGCACGACGTTGTCCGCGCCGTTGTGCTGTTCGGGATGATTGATGTATGGGCCACCAGATATGGCGCACGCGCCAACGGCGATGACAATCTTCGGTGCCGGTGCCGCATCGTAGGTCTTCTTCAACGCCAGCCGCATGTTCTCGGTTACGGGTCCGGTAATGAGCAGGCCGTCCGCGTGACGCGGCGAGGCAACCATCTGAATCCCAAACCGGCCGAGGTCGAAGACCACCGTGCTCAACACGTTCACGTCCGCCTCGCAGCCGTTGCACCCGCCGGCGCTGACCTGTCGCAGTTTCAGCGATCGACCAAACAACCGCCGCGCCTTTTTGTCAAGCGCTTCCGCCTGTTTGAGACTCTCGCCGTTCAATATGAGGTCATCGCGCCTGCGCCCCGCCAGGCGAAAGTCCTGCGTGTAACGGATCGCCCGTTCCGGACACGCCTCGACACAGTCAGTGCAAAACAAACACCGGCCCAGATCCAGTCGCAGTCCTTTGCGATCAATCGTGATCGCGTCGGTCGGGCACGCCTCAACGCAATCGCGGCAACCGACCGGGCATTTCGCCCGGTCCACCACGGGCACCCCTCGAAACCGATCGGGTAGCGTCGGTTGTCCCTTCGGAAACCCGATGGTGCGATGACCTTGCTGGAGGCGAATGGCGACGTTTCGAAACATTGGTTACCTCACAAATCGTGTCCGCAATAAGACAAGTTGAAACTCTTGTTGCACAGCGGGAAGTCGGAGATTTGCTGGTTGCGCAATGCCAGCGCCAAGCCGAACCAATTGTGGAACGACGGATCAACCACCTTGTAGTGGGCGAAGCGCCCGGTCGCGTCCGTCAATGCCGCATGGCAAATCTCCCCGCGCCAGCCCTCCACCATGGTGACGACGGTTGCGTTGTTCGCCAGCGGACCGACTTTTGCGCGCACGGGCCCGGCCGGCAGCGCGTTGAGTTGCTCGCGCACGAATGCCACCGACCGCTGGATTTCCAGCCAGCGCACGTACGCCCGCGCGAACGCATCGCCCGTGTGATAGGTCGAGACGGGAATCTGTACGAACTGGTAAATCCCCGACGGGAATTCCTGCCGCGCGTCCCGCTCCAGTCCGCACGCCCGCGCTACCACGCCGACCAAACCGATCTCGCGAGCGGTCTCCGTCGTGAGCACGCCGGTTCTTTCGAGGCGCCCGCGCACCGACGAGGTGTTCCACAGCAGGTTTACCGCGCTTGTCACATCGCGTAGCGCCTGCTCCAGCCGCTCGCGCAACTGCCCGATGCGCGCCTCGTCCACGTCAAAAACCACGCCACCCGGCCGCACCAAGCCACGGCCGAATCGACTGCCGCACACCAGTGCGGTCATGTTCAGGAAATCGCCCCGCAACCGCCCGCAAAATGACTGCGTCGGCAGGTAGCCCACGTCACCCGCCAACGCGCCGAGGTCACCGGTGTGATTGGCGAGCCGCTCCAGTTCCAGCGCCACGCCGCGCAACACTTGCGCCCGGGCCGGTGGCTTGCAGCCCGCCAGGGCTTCGATGGCCTGACAGTACGCTGTTGCGTGCCCGACCGTGGTGTCGCCCGCCAGTGTTTCCATGTAATGAATCGTGCGTTTGTTTGGACCGCCCAGCAGTGCCCGCTCGACGCCGCGATGCTGGTAGCCGAGTGAAATCTCCAGGTGCAACACATCCTCGCCATGACACTGGAAGCGGAAATGCCCGGGCTCGATCACGCCCGCATGCACCGGCCCGACCGCTACTTCATGCACTTCGTCGCCTTCGACGCGGTAGAAATTGGTCACGCCGACGAGCGGCTGTTCGTTGGCGGCCCGGCCCCAGGTGTCGTGGCCGGGGCGTAGCGATTTGACGAAACGCACCGGCTTCAGCCACGGATGGCCTTTCGGGATCACGCCGCATTGCTCGGCGAGTTCGCGCTCGAACAAGTGCACCTGCGGAACGTCGGGCGTCAGCGCCGGATACTCACCGCTGATTTCCGTGCCGACCAACTCCAACTTCCCCGACACGCCGTTGGCCAGTACAGCCAGCATCGGCACGCTGCCGTTGCCCGGCAGACCGAACAACGCGGCGACGCGCGCCCCCTCGCGCACGCGTGCGATCACCTGTTGGCGAAACTCCGCAACGTTCTGCTGCGGAATCTTTGCGCGATTCAATTGTTCGCCGTTGTGGAGCGGGAGAGTCATCACATGCCTCCCAACAACCGGGCTGTCTCCTGGAGCAGTTGCGTCAACCGGCCCGGCAAATAAACACCCAGCATCAGCACCACCGTCGCCAGAACCGCGGGCGGCACAACTGCCGTCCAGGATTCGCGTCGCGGCTCAACGCGCACTGACACGCCTTGGGCCATCCGTAGCATGATTGTCGACATGCCGATGAAAATCACCGCCAGCAGCGCCAGGTACGTCACCGCCACGCCGGTGCGCCCTGCATCCAGCGCCGCCTTCAAAATCACGAACTCGCTCAGGAACGGCCCGAACGGCGGCGAGCCCGTGATTGCCAGCAAGCCCGCCACCCAGAGCACGCCCGACACCGGCAACACCCGCAACACGCCCCGCACATTCGCTGTGGATTTCGTGCCGTACGCGCCGAGGATGTTGCCGGCCACGAGGAACAGCATCGCCTTCGTCAGCGAGTGATTCACGGCGTGCAGCATTGCGCCGAACACACCCGCGCCGCCCAGCCCCACGCCGAGAGCGAGGATGCCCATGTGCTCGACGCTGGAGTAGGCCAGCATCCGCTTGAAATCCGTCTGACCGACGATGAACGCCGCCGCTACCGCCATCGAAATCAGTCCGAAGTCGACCAGCAGCCCCCGGGAAAAGTCGCCCAGCCCCGCCGCGGCGCACACCTGCTGGGTACGAATGATCCCCAGAAACGCGCAGTTCAAGAGCGCGCCGGACAACAGCGCCGAGATGACTGACGGTGATTCACTGTGCGCATCCGGCAGCCACGTGTGCAGCGGCGCCAGCCCCATCTTGGTCCCGTAACCGACCAGCACCAACAGGAATGCCGCCTTCAGCCAGGGCACGTTGAGTTGACCGGACCGTGCAGCCAGTTCGCTGAACACCAACGGGGTCGATCCGGCCGCCACTGCTAAAAAGAAATTGCCCAGCAACGCCAGCGCGATCCCAACCGAACAGATCAGGAGATATTTCCAGGCAGCTTCGAGCGACCGGTGATGCCGGTGGAAATAAATCAGCGGGGCGCTGGCCAGGGTGGTTGCCTCCACTGCCACCCAGAGCAGACCGACGTGCTGGCTCACCGTCACCAGCGTCATCGCCGCCAGGAATAATAGCAGGCAACCGGTGAACGTGGCTTCGGGTGCGTTGGAAAACAGGAAACCCTCTACCGCATCGCGGGTCATACGATCATGCTCGCGTCGCAGGTAGGGGACCGCATACACCGTCGCCGCCAGAAACAGCCCGCTCGTGATGCTCAGAAATAACAGCCCTGCCGCATCGAGCGCCAACCATCCGCTGGCCGTTGCGGCCGGTCGCCACACCCAGCACGCCACTGTCAGCCCGGCGTGCGTCACGGCGATCGCCAGCAACAGCACGCGGCGCAATAGATCGTTCCGCACGAAAAATGCGCCGCCACCGATCACCGCAGGAATCAAAATCAGAGCAAGCACCATGATCGTTAGTCCTTCAGGGTCGTTAGTTCATGGGTGTCGATGTGATCGAACTCGCGGCTGATGTGGAAGAGGGCAATACCCATCACAAACACCGCCACGAACACGTCCAGCATCACGCCGAGTTCCACCAGCAACGGCGATTCCCGCACCAACCCCACGCCGAACGTGTAGATGCCGTTCTCCATCACCAGAAACCCGAGCACCTGGCTGATCGCCTTCTTGCGCGCCACGATCAGAAACAAACCGACCAGGATGGAGAACAAGGCCACCGCCACCAGCACCGACGAGTGCGCCCCCTCCGGCAACGGCAGCCGCTGCGCCAGCCACAACGACACCCCCAGCGCCGCCACACCGGCCAGCAGCGAGGCAATCGGTCCGACGAACGGCTCGACCTCGCGTTCCACTTCCGCTGACCGCAGTGCCCGGAACAGCAGCCACGGAAACACTACGCCCTTCAGCACCGCGCCGCCGACCGCCACCAGCCACACGCTCGACGACGATTCGCCGTGATGCGCCAGCAGCGCCAGCAGTCCAAGCAGAATTCCCTGCACCGCCACCGTGCGCACGCTCGCCCCAATCCGGCTCGCTCCCAGCAGTCGCAGGTTGGTCAGCACGACGAGAATCAAGATGATATCCGGAGTCATGGCGTCACCTCAGGGTCAGAATGAGCGCGAGCGCCACCAAGGCACCTGCCCCCACCAGCAATTGCGGCACGCGCAACAACCGCAGCCGCGCCATCGAAGATTCCACGACGCCCACGGCGACCGCCACGGCGAACATCCCACCCAATGCCGCGCCGACGTCCAGCCACGCGTTGCCCGTGCGGACTGGCAATAGCAACCCCACCAATAACGCTGCCAGCACCCACAATTTCAGCGCCGCGCCGTACAGGATGAACGCAAGGTCCGGCCCGCTATGGTCCAGCACCATCACTTCGTGGATCATCGTCAGTTCGAGATGTGTGTTCGGATCGTCCACAGGAAGGCGCGCGTTCTCGGCCAACAGCACCACCATCAACGCGGCGGTCACCAGCGCCAACACCGGGCCGGCTTGCCGCCAGGTTTCCAGCGACATCGCAGCGTACATGCCGGACAGCGAGAGACTGCCGGTCAGTCGCGCTACCGCCGCCAGCCCGAGCAACAACGCTGGCTCCGCCAACGCCGAGAACGTCACCTCACGGCTTGCCCCCATTCCTTCGAAGCTCGATCCGGTATCCAACGCTGCCGCCACTGTGAAGAACCTCATCAGTCCCAGCACGTACGCCAGCAGGATTAAATCCCCCGTGAACGCCAGCGGCGCCGGCTCGCCGCCCAGCGGCACCAGCGCTGTCGCCTCCAGCACGGCCGCCAACCCGACAATTGGCCCGGCGCGAAACACCCAGGTCGTCGTCCGGCTGTACACCGCGCCCTTTCGCAGCAACTTCGAGAGATCGTAATACGCCTGCAGCACCGGCTGCCCACACCGCCCCGCAAACCATGCCTTGGTACGGTTGATCACGCCCAGCATCAGCGGCGACAACACCAGAGCGAGTAATGGGTGGATGAAGGAGGTTGCGCGCATCGTTTACCCCAGCTTCCACACCAGCAACACCAGCAACGTCAGCGCGATGTATAACACGTAGAGCTGGATGCGGCCTTGTTGCAGCCAGCGCATCCGCGCGAGCACCCAGCCCACACCGGAAAATGCCGGCTCATACAACGCCACCCGCGCGGCATCGGGGGTCTCAGTGGACAGCGACGCGGCACGAGGGAAATATCCTTCGGGCGCAGTCAGCTTGCATCGCGTGCGCAGCAGCGGCGCGAACAACGTGGTCAATGGTTGCGCAAACGACGAGGCGGTATACTGCATTCGTGCCGACGGTTGCGCGTACCCGCAGTCCCACGTGACGGTTTCCGCCATCGTCCGCCCTCTCAGTAATCGGCGGCGTGCCCACGCCAGCCCGGCCACGAGCACCAGAAACGCGACGCTGCCGGCGATCACGAACCGCAACGGAGCAACAGCGTCGGCCAACTTCTCACCGACTGTCTCCGGCGCCAGCCCGCTCACCAACGGGAGCACGCTCGCCAACGATCGCACTACGAATGGCGCGCAAAAACCGATCAGCGCACAGCCGACGGCCAGCAGCGCCATCGGCCAGCGCATCGCCGCGCCGGCCTCGTGTGCGCGCGCCGCGTGCTCGCTGCGGGGTTCGCCGAGAAAAACAACTCCAAATGCTTTGGTGAAACAGGCGGCTGCCAGGCCGCCGATCAGCGCCAAGCCGGCAATCGCTGCCAGCAGTGGCACGGCCACGCCAGCGCGTTGCGTGACGCCATTGAACGCGCCGAGGTAAATCAGGAACTCGCTGACAAAACCGTTCAACGGCGGCAGACCTGAAATCGCCACTGCGCCCACCAGAAATGTCGCCGCCGTCCACGGCATCCGTTTTGCCAGCCCGCCAAGATGATCAATCTCTCGCGTGCCAGCACCATGCAGCACGGACCCGGCGCCGAGGAACAGCAAGCCCTTGAACAACGCGTGGTTCAGCACGTGCAGCAGTCCGCCACCGAAGCCGAGTACCGCCAGCACGGGCGACCCGTTGCTCACGCCGACCAGTCCAACGCCCAATCCCAATGCGATGATTCCAATGTTCTCCACGCTGTGGTAGGCGAGTAGGCGCTTCAGATCATGCTGCGCCAGAGCAAACAGCACGCCGAGCACACCCGATGTGAGTCCGACACCGATGAGCACCCAACCCCACCACGCCGGCGGTGGACCGAGAAACGTCAACGTGCGCAGCAGTCCGTAGATTCCCATTTTGATCATCACGCCCGACATCAGGGCGGATACATGACTCGGCGCGGCCGGGTGCGCTTCCGGTAGCCACACATGCAACGGCATGAAGCCCGCCTTCGTTCCGAAGCCCACCAGCGCCAACAGGAACAGCGCGCTGGCGTTGGCGGAAGAGTACCGGTCAAAATCGAGCGAGCCGCTGCTGCGGCCCAGCAACACGAACATCGCCAGCAGAAATGCCGTGCCCAGATGTGACGCCACCAGGTACGTCCAACCCGCCTCGCGCACGCTGTCCTGTTCGTGATCGAGCGTTACGAGGAAGTATGAGGTCAGTGCCATCGTCTCCCACGCGACCAGAAACAGCACGCCATTGCGGGCCAGCACCACCAGTACCATGCTCGCGACCAGAAAATTATAGAAGAACCACGTCGCACCGGGCGATTTGCGCCCGCGCCAGGCCTGTAGATACTCCGTGCCGTACACGGCCGCCAGCGCAGACAGGCCGAAGATCGGCAGGAGAAAGAATGCTGAGAGCGCGTCCACCTCAACGAAGAAAGTGCCGTAGGGCACGTTCCACGCGAGCCGCAACGACTCCGCCGGTGTGCCAAACAGAAAGGGAACGGCAGCGATCAACCCAATGACGCACGCCACCACCGCGCCGCCCGCGCCGAGCGCCGTTGCAGCCCGCGGCGACCCACTGGCCAACAGTGCGGCCAAGCCGCTACAGACAAGAACTGCGACGGCGACCAGCAACACCGTCATCGTTGCCCCTCCTTGGTGGCAGCGATGACGGGCTGGGCAAGACCTGCTTCGACGCGATGCGCCTCTTTCAGTATTTCATCCGCAGGCGCGCGACGCGCTACCGCTGCCTTGAATCCGGCATCGTGCAGTGCAAACGCCAACCGCGATAGCAGGTGCAGGTGCGTTCGCACCGTTGGACTGATCACTGAAAACAACGCATGCACCGGTTTGCCGTCCATTGCCCCAAACTCAATGGGAGCGGCGAGCAGACAGAGGCTGACCATGGCTCTCGGAACATGCAGCACGACGGGGTTACGCACGTGTGGGATCGCGATGCCGTCGCCAACGCCCGTGGATTGCAGTGCTTCGCGCGCCAGCAGCACGTCGAAAAGAAGCTCACGATCCACATTATCGGGAAGGGGCATGCTTTTAACAATCTCTCGCAATGCCGATTCGCGGTCGGAAACACCAACCCCGTGAAAAATTCCCCCGGCCTCCAGGGCGGCGGCCAAACTGGGTGGCGGTCCGGAACCGTTTTCCTGTCCGCCGAAAATCTCGCTGGAGAGATGGACCTGGCGCGCCGTGGCCCACTCCAGCAACTCGGCCCGGTTGAATCGGTACTGGCCGCTAATCTGGCGAGCGGGCAAGCCCTTGTCGTCGATCCACTCGTAAATTCTCTTTTCTGGGACGGCGAACAGCTTCGCCACTTCACGAACACGCAATTCCATGGTTTGTTTTCTCTAGCCTTTCAAACAAAAAGGTTCCCCTGCTCAAAAATCATTCGCTCGTGCGGAATATTACGCGACCTGCCCCGACGCTTGCCCGTTCAGTCGGGTGATACTTCCAGCCCCGCTCGCGCTCACTTTGTTCAGCATGCCCAGCAATTCTTCGGGTTGGTTGCACGCCATCAGTGCGGTCAACCATCCGCCCAGCCGCGATTGCCGGGTCAGTGCCGACACGACGGCCAGATACAGCTGTGCTTCGGCTGACGGGGCGCCAATCAGAAACACCGCGTTCACCTGCGAACCGTCCCGCCAATGAACCCCCTGTTTGGAAAGCCCCAGCGCCACCGAGAAACGATTGATACCGTACCCGCGCGCGTGCGGAAATGCCACTCCGCCGTCAATCGCTGAAGACGAGAGGTAATCGCGTTGCAGAGCCGATTGGAAGAACGTGAGCGAGTCCTCGATTCTCCCCGTGCCTTGCAGTCGGTTGCTAAGCGCGTGAATCGCCGTAGCTTGGTCCGCCCCGAGCAGTTGCGGAACTAACAAGCTCAACTCTGTAAAGTCCCCCACGGTCATCGTCATGACGCCAGCGTAAACAATCCGTGTGCCAGCCCACATCGCCATCACATAACCACTTGCGGCAGAATGCACTGTGTATCGATGCGCGCGAGCAGCTGGAGTGACTGACCCGATTGCGGCATGCCGTCGCGCAAGTTTTGCACTTGGGCGGGGACAACGCGTGCACAAACAAATTGACCGATCCTATCGCTGACAGTGTGAGGATGGGTGTTGCACACTGGGTGTGCTTCCTTGTGCAACAACTGTCCAAAAGCTCCGGTCCGATGCCGCAGTACTCAAGAGAGCACACCTCATGACTTCTGTAACCATCAGCAGTCGAGTCGCTTGGATCGATCATGCCTTGCATGGCATCGCTAATGCCATGAGCAACGTCAAGTGTGATTCATACTATCGACTAAAGGAGATAATCATTATGGCTCAGCCTGCTCAATCGATCGCTCAATCGGGTCAACAGTCCACCGCTCCGACGCAAAAAGAACATGTCGTCGTGGCGGGAGAGACTGTCGAGCAAATCGCCAAGAACTACGACGTGCCCGCGAAGTATTTGCGGCAGCTCAACAAATTGAGCGGCCCGGTCCGCCCCCACCAGAAACTCAGGATTCCCATGGCGCGAGCGGCTGTAGCGTCAGCGTTGCGCCCGGTCACCTCAGCAAAGACAATGCCGGCATCCACTGCACCGACGCCAGCAGGAACGACACCCGGTGCGACAAAATAATCAGGTCTCGGTCGGAGCTTGCTACGAAGGGCCAATCACTCGTCCGATGAAACACCGCGTGTTGCCGGGGGACACGCTTGAAGGCATTGCGGACCGGTATGGTTTGTTCACGCTTGAGCTACGGCAGGCCAATGATCTGTGGACGCGGTCGCTCCAGACAGGCGAGACGTTGACGATTCCCGTTAGGCGTCCGCAACAGAATCCCGCCGCGAAATCCTAACGGCGATCAACAGCAGCTCGTTACGAGTGTGTGTCGAAGTTCAGAAGGGAGGCTCAAACTCCTCCTTCCTGAACGCGCATTGTGTTTGGACGGGCAAACACGGTAAGCTTTCTCAAGATGTTTCCCAACCGCCGGCAGGCGGAGGAATCCCGTCAAACGAGAATCACGAAGTTGGTGCCGCCGTGGGAATTGGGGTGCGACAACATCGCTTTGGGGTCGGGAACCCAGTTGCCGTCCACGGTGAACAGATACTGGTGCGTGCCGGTGGGCAATGCGACGTGTGGGCCGCCAGCTCCGCGCAAGTTTTGCGCGACATCACGGATGCGTCGTGCAATCCCATCCCCATCCTTGCCCAACCTGCAAATCGTGTTACCATCGAGTTCGTGGAAAGAATCCTTGCCAAGGCGATAGGACAACCCCTTCCGTCGCAGGAATTGCAGCGGTTGACGCAGGACCAGAAGCGCGAGTTGTTGACCCGACTGCTCGCGCATGTAGCTCACGAACTTCGTAATCCACTCAGTTCGCTCGACATCCATGTGCAATTACTCGAAGAGGACATGGCGGTTGGCGGCACGGATTTGGCGCAGCGAACCGTCGACCGGTTTCAGATCATCCATGGCGAGTTGCATCGACTGGAAAACGTGGTGACGCGGTTTCTACAACTCGCCGGCCCGCCGTCTTTGAGCCTAGTGCCCCTCTCGGTGAACAAATTGATCGGCCATACCTGTGAGTTGTTGCGACCACAGGCGGAAGAACGGGGCATCGATCTGGCCGTGGAGTTTGGCGACACGCTGCCAGAAGTTCAAGCCGATGCCGATCAATTGACCCAGGCGTTCATCAATCTGGTTATCAATGCCCTGCAAGCCGCTTCCAAAGGAGGGCATGTGGTTGTGCGTACGGCGGCGCATGAGAACGACGTAACCGTTGAGTTCGCCGACGATGGCTATGGAATCGCGACCGAAAATCAGGAGCGGATTTTCGAGCCGTACTTTACCACCAAGGCGGCTGGCAGTGGTCTGGGGCTGTGGATCACGCAACAGATCGTGCATGCCCACGGCGGAACGTTGCGCGTCGAAAGCGTGTCCGGCAAAGGAGCGACGTTCATCCTCACACTACCGGTTCGGTTGCCGCATGGATAAATCCAGAATTCACATCCTTGTCGTCGAAGACGAACCTGGCTTGTGCGCAGGCATCCAGGAAGCGCTGCAGCGCGAAGGCTATCCGGTTGCCACGGCCGGCGACGGCCAGAAGGCTATCGAACGATTGGAGCAGCGACTCTACAATCTCGTGATCTCTGATGTCCGCCTCCCCGGCCCCAACGGCACAGATTTGCTGGCCCACATCAAAGCCAGAAGTCCCGACACCATCGTGATTCTGATGACGGCTTACGGTACCGTCAACACGGCCGTCGAGGCGATGAAACAGGGGGCGTACGATTACTTGCCCAAGCCACTGGACATGCGGCGACTGCGCGCCCTCGTCGGCAAGGCGCTGGAATACCAGGCGGTGGTCGCCGAGAACAAAGAACTGAGGCTGCGCCTGCAAAAGCGCTCCGAACCCAGCCCGCTCCTTGGCTCAACGGAAACGATGCGCGCCATCGGCCATCTGGTCGAAGAAGTCGCGGCCAGTGACGTGACCGTGCTCATCCAGGGCGAAAGCGGCACCGGCAAGGAACTGGTCGCCCGCGCCATCCACCAGAAAAGCTTGCGCCGCGACAAACCGTTCATCTCTGTCAACTGCGCCGCCTTGCCCGAACAATTGCTGGAGTCCGAACTGTTTGGCCACGTCAAGGGCGCGTTCACGGGCGCGTACACCGACCGCCCCGGCCGATTCCAGATGGCCGAGGGCGGCACACTGTTCCTGGATGAAGTGGGAGACATGCCACCCAAGGGTCAGGGCGACCTGTTGCGCGTCATCGAGGAAGGCATGTTCCGACGGGTCGGCAGCAGTGACCTGACCCAATGCAATGTCCGCATCATCGCCGCCACCAACAAGCACCTGGAACAACACGTCAAGGACGGTCTCTTCCGCGAAGACCTGTTCTATCGCCTGCACGTTGTGCCAATCCAGTTGCCACCGCTGTGCGAGCGCGTCGAGGACATCCCGTTGCTCATCGAAGCGTTCCTCACGCATTTCGCCGCCCGGCACAAACGCCCCGCGAAAGTGATGTCGCCGGACGCCCTTCAGCTTTGCCAGCGCTACCGCTGGCCCGGCAACGTGCGCGAACTGCGCAACGTCATCGAGCGAATGATCATCACTGTCCATCACAAGGTGCTTCAACCCGCTGACCTGCCGGAACCAATCCATCAGGCTGCCGCTACGCAAGCTGAATTCAGCGTGCGCCCGGGCATGATGATTGATGCAGTGGAAAAGGAGCTCATCAGTCAGACGCTTCTCCACGTCTCCGCCAATCGGGAACTCGCCGCCCGTGCCCTCGGCATCAGCCGTCGCACCCTGCAATACAAGCTCAAAAAGTACGGCCTGCTCTCGTCCCCCGAAGATCCCCGCAACGCCTCGTAAGCTGAAGATCGATGGGCCCATCAAATAGACCCAAAAGTAGAACCCCAATTCGCAAGTTCTAACTGCCAGTCCCCCAAGCGAATCCACCCTGCCTTATCCCAGAAGAATTCAGGTTCGTTTCGCAATAACATGCAACCCATTGCTCCCCGGTCCATTCCCATCAAAACACCGCATCGATTCTACAGCGATTTCAAGGCTTCATTCAGAAATTTCAACGCCTTGTCCAGAAAAAGCAGCGCGCCAATCTGCGACGACCCACTTCTGTAATCTCCCATCAAACTTGCCACGGCGATGTTAAGCGAGACAATGTTCGAGGTTCGGGGCCACGAGGTTATCGAGGTGCTCCGATGGATGTGCACGACCCAATGTTGGTCTTCAGTGAAACAGCGCTGTGCGTCGAGCGCTATTGTGTGTGGACGCGCATACCCTGGTCTCCCAGCCCAAGTGATGACAGAGCACGCATGTTGAGATTGGTGCCTGTGGATTCATAATCAGTCCGTAGAGACCCGTTTATCTGGCAGCAGGGAAGAAGGCCAAAGCTATCGCTGGCGTATCGGAGACATGTTACTATCAACTCGATGACAAGACAGGAGTCAAACGATGACGCTCTGCATCAACCGCCGGCGTCGTCGGCTCCCATCCCGTACGTCTGGTTCGAGCATCGATCCTGGTTCCTGGCTTTGGTGTTGGTGCTCGTCACGTTCGCGGCGTATCAGCCCGTATGGCGCGCCGGCTTCATCTGGGATGATGCCGGTCATGTCACCGACAACATGAATTTACATTCACTCGGCGGCCTTCGGCGAATCTGGTTTAAGCCGGAAGCCTCTCAGCAATACTACCCCCTCCAACTCACCAGCTACTGGGTGGAGTTCCATGTCTGGCGGCTGCGACCTCTGGGCTATCATTTGGTCAATGTCCTATTGCACGCTTTCAATGCAGTGCTTCTCTGGCAGGTGTTGCGGCGATTGGAGGTTCCAGGTGCTTGGCTGGCAGCGGCAATTTTTGCGGTCCACCCAGTCGAAGTGGAGTCCGTGGCGTGGATTTCGGAACGCAAGAATGTCTTGTCCGTCATGTTCTACCTGTTGGCGTTGCTCGCCTTCTTCCGTTATCGGCCATTGACGGCCGTCATCAAGGAAGATCGTGTGTTCGACTGGCGGTTTTACCTGTTGGGCCTGTTCCTTTTCTTGAGCGCCTTGCTGAGCAAGACAGTGGCTTGTTCCCTACCGGCCGTGATGGTGCTGCTGATATGGTGGAAGAAAGGCCGCGTGGAGAAGCGGGATGTTTACGTACTCACGCCGTTGTTTGTCATCGGGATCGCGCTAGGCCTTATGACAGCGTGGCTTGAGAAATACCATGTGCACGCGGGAATGGATTGGTCATTGTCATTTGTTCAGAGATGCCTTCTCGCAGGTCGGGCACTCTGGTTTTATACAGGCAAATTGTTTTGGCCGTACCAACTCTCATTCATGTATCCGCGCTGGGAAATCGATGCCAGCGTGTGGTGGCAGTATCTGTTTCCGCTATCAGCAGCGGCGGTGTTGATCGCGTTATGGTTGCTGCGGCGGCGGGTCGGGAAGGCGCCGCTCGTCGCCGTATTGGTGTTTGCGGTGAATTTGTTCCCAGCATTGGGTTTTTTTGACGTATTCCCCTTTTGCTACTCCTTTGTGGCTGACCACTTTCAGTATCTAGCCAGCGTGGGTTTGATCACGCTGGCCGCAAGCGCTACGGCGAAAATCTGCGAGCGAACGGGACGGCTGGGCAAACGTATTGTAACAGCGGTCAGCGCAATTGCCCTGGTTGTGCTCGGGGTGCTGACGTGGCAACAGGGATGGAGTTTCAGAGATGGTGAGACACTTTGGCGACACACGCTGGCAAACAGCCCGAACTCTTGGGGCGCGCACTGGTTTTTAGGGCATATGTTACAGGATTCAGGCCGTTCGTCGGAGGCAATCGGCCACTACGAACAGGTGCTGCGGATCAATCCCGGGTACGCTGACGCAAGCGATACTCTGGGAGTTGTCTTGATGGGACAGGGCCGGTTGCGGGAAGCGATCGGCTACTTCGAGCAGGCGCTGCGAATCAAGCCCGATGACGCTTACGCCCACTACAATCTGGGGCTGGCCTTGGGGCGGACGGGCAGGTTGCAGGAGGCAATTGAGCATTGCGAGCAGGCGCTGCGGATCAAGCCTGATCTCACCGAGGCACACAACAACCTGGGAGACGCGTTGATGGGACAGGGCAGGCTGCAGGAGGCAATCGGCCACTACGAACAGGTGCTGAGGAGTAAACCCGATTCCGGCGAGACGCACAACAACTTGGGGTTTGCCTTGATGGGACAGGGCAGGCTGCAGGAGGCAATCGGCCACTACGAGCAAGCACTGCGAATCAAGCCCGACTACGCCAAGGCGCACTACAGTCTGGGGGTTGCCTTGGAACGAGCAGGCAGACTTCAGGACGCCATCGGCCACTACGAGCAGGCGCTACGGATCAAACCCGATTTCACCCAAGCGCAGACCGCGCTTGCGCGACTGCAAGCTCGCCAGTAAGCCGAGCGCAACACCAGCGGAGCGAGACGCGCACTCGCTCCCGCTGCTCCGGACATGTTAATATCAACTCGATGACAAGACGGCAGTCAAACGATGACGCTCTGCATCAACCGCCGGCGGCGTCGGCTCCCATCCCGTACGTCTGGTTCGAGCATCGATCCTGGTTCCTGGCTTTGGTGTTGGTGCTCGTCACGTTCGCGGCGTATCAGCCCGTATGGCGCGCTGGCGTCATTTGGGATGACGAAGAACTCGTCACAGACAATCGGATGGTCCAGGCCCCAGATGGGCTGCGTCGGATGTGGTTGACGACGGACGTGCTGGGTTACTGGCCATTGACTTCGAGTGCATGGTGGTTGGAGTGGCGGCTTTGGGGCAACCACCCCACAGGATACCACGCGGTCAACGTGTTGCTACACGCGATCAACGCCGTGTTGGTGTGGGCAATCCTGTGGCGATTGAAGGTTCCGGGGTCTTGGCTGGCGGGATGCGTGTTTGCGCTTCACCCGGTGAATGTGGCCAGTGTGGCGTGGATTAGCGAGCAGAAGAATATGTTGTCGATGTTGTTTTACCTGATCGCCATCCGGCTGTATTTGCGATTCGATGAAGAAGGTGGCTGGCGTTGGTACGGTTTCTCATTGGGCGCATTTCTCCTGGCCCTGCTCAGCAAGACAGCGGTGGTCATGCTCCCGGTGGTGCTGTTGGGCTGCCTCTGGTGGATGCGGGGCCGGGTGCGGCGGGAAGATTTTCTCCGCAGCCTGCCATTCTTTGTGCTTTCACTGGTGATGGGATTGGTGACCATCTCGTTTCAGTACCCTAGGGCTGTGGGAGGACACGCACCCCAAACGGAAGGTTTCTTTACCCGTCTGGCCGTGGCCGGTTCGACGCCGTGGTTTTACCTGTACAAGACGCTGCTGCCGATCAACCTGACTGCAATTTATCCGAAGTGGGCCATCGACGCTTCGCCTTGGACCGCCTTTGCGCCAGGAATCATATTGTTGGGATGTTTGACGTGGTTCTGGCGGAGACGCAAGTCTTGGGGGCGGCCCTTGTTATTCGGGCTGGGCTATTTTGTGGTGACACTTTTTCCGGTGTCGGGCTTATTCCATCAGAGCTTTCATCTGTACTCGTTCGTGGCTGACCACTGGCTATACCATTCCATTGCGGGTGTCATCGCGCTGGTAGTCGCCGCCGGGGTGGAGATTTGCCGTCGTTTGGGGCACCGGGGCCGATCTGTCGGAGTGGTGGCGGGTGTGGGTGTGATGATTGCGTTGGGAGCGGCGACTTGGGACCGCGCTTGCGTGTATGCCGCTGATCAAACACTCTGGCGAGATACTCTAACAAAGAATCCGAAGGCGTGGGTCGCGCACGACAATCTGGGGATCGATTTGGAGCACGCGGGCAAGATTGAGGAAGCCATCGCGCACTACGAGCAGGCCCTGCGGATCAAGCCCGACGACGCCAAGGCGCACAACAATCTGGGAGTTGCGTTGAAGGATCAGCGCAAGGTGCCGGAAGCGATTGCGCACTACGAGCAGGCCCTGCGGATCAGGCCCAATTTTGCCGAGGCGCACAACAATCTGGGAGTCGCTTTGGCGCAAACAGGCAAGATTGAGGAAGCCATCGCCCACTTCGAGCAGGCCCTGGGGATCGAACCCGATTACGCCGAGGCGCACTATCATCTGGGGAACGCTTTGGCGCAAACGGGCAAGATCGAGGAAGCCATCGCCCACTTCGAGCAGGCCCTGGGGATCGAGCCCGATGACGCCGAGGCGCACTACAATCTGGGAAATGTCTTCTTGCGGGAGGGGAAGGTCAGCGATGCCATCGGGCATTATGAACAGGCGCTACGGATCAAGCCCGATCACGCAGAAGCGCACTACAACTGTGGGGTTGCCTTGGAGCTAGTGGACAGGGTGCGAGACGCGATCACCCACTACGAGTACGCGTTGCGGATCAAGCCCGATTACGCCGAGGCGCACAACAATCTGGGGATCGCCCTGAAGAAAGCGGATAAGATCAAGGAAGCCATGGCCCACTACGAGCAGGCCCTGCGGATCAAGCCCGATTACGCCGAGGCGCACTACAATCTGGGGAATGCTCTGGCGCAGGTGGACCGGGAGCCGGAAGCGATTCTACAGTACGAGCAGGCGTTACAAATCAAGCCCGATTTCACCCAAGCGCAGAACGCGCTTGCGCGACTGCAAGCTCGCCAGTAAGCCGAGCCGCAACACCAGCGGAGCGAGACGCGCACTCGCTCCCGCTGCTCCAAACATGTTAGCATTAACTCGATGACAACCCGGAAGCCCATCGATGACGCTCTGCATCAACCGCCGGCGGCGTCGGCTCCCACCCCGTACGTTTGGTTTGACCATCGACCCTGGTTCCTGGCTTTGGTGTTGGTGCTCGTCACGTTCGCGGCGTATCAGCCCGTATGGCGCGCCGGCTTCATCTGGGATGACAACGATCACCTGACCGCCAACCCAGCGGTGGCCGCTTCGAACGGGTTGCGGATGATTTGGTCGTCGTTGGCCGTATCGCGATATTACCCGTTAACGCTCACCAGCTTTTGGATTCAGCGCCGGCTCTGGGGACTGAATCCATTGCCCTACCATCTGGTCAACGTCGCGCTGCA
>Ga0182027_10000610_pt1 | contig 61195 bp, 57 predicted proteins | sample 712E1DmetaG_FD_121300 | JGI IMG/M metagenome (GOLD analysis project Ga0182027, IMG submission 121300) | Permafrost microbial communities from Stordalen Mire, Sweden - 712E1D metaG (Illumina Assembly) | ecosystem: Environmental > Terrestrial > Soil > Wetlands > Permafrost | place: Sweden...
AGCCTTGGCTTGGGCCTGCGCCGATTAACGGACCTAACCTGGGGCTGGCGACTGCGCCGACAGGCCAAGCAGGCAGCGCGATGAAAAATGCGTGTAAGGAGCAGGCAGCAGCGCCGCCCTACCAAGAAGGCGAAGATTTTTGTCCTGCGCCTCCCCGGCGCCCCAAGCCGGGAATTGTGGACCAACGAGGTTGATATTTCCGCCAGAAGCGGTAGCCTTGCGCAAAATGTTGCGTTGGCATGTCAAGAATTACATCCGAGAGGCGCTTAAGTTGAGAAAGGAGAACCCGCGCGCTTTTCAATTTTTCAAGTTATGCCATTTCCATTCCCCCTGGCGCCTCTCCCTTCGGCCGGGCGCCAGTCCGCTGGAGGATGAGTCCCCCTGGATCACCTTTGCCGCGCGTGAGTTTCTGGAGGCCCGACTCCGGCCTTCCATGCGCGTTTTTGAGTATGGCGCGGGCGGCTCAACGCTTTTTTTCTTCAGGCGTCATTGCGAAGTCATCTCGGTGGAACACGACCCGACTTGGGCGGCCTTGACGAAAGAGGCGCTCCTGAAGAACCAATTCAGCGCCGCCAACCTCCGGCTTTGTCCCCCTGAGCCGGACCCCGCCTATGCAGGCAAGGACCCGTCCGATTTGGACAGTTATATTTCCAGTGCGGCCGATTTCAAAGGCCGCTCGTTCCGCAAATATGCCGGCGCCATCGCCGGGGCAGGGGAGTTCGATCTGGTCATGGTGGATGGACGGGCGCGCCCCTCCTGTTTCAAGTCCGCGTTTCCAAATGTGGCGCCGGGCGGGCTTCTTTTGCTCGATAATGCCGAGCGCGCTCATTATCGCCGGATTCATGACCGTCTGAACGCTTTGGGCTGGAAGTTCCACGATTTTGCGGGCCCGGGTCCCTACAACTACTACTTCTGGCAAAGCTGTATTTGGCAGCGGCCCGCGAAGTGAAATGAATTTGTTTCGCAAACTCAAGCAGAAATGGAAACCGGCTCCGGAGGAGAAGTTCTTCTCCTTGAATGAGCTGGACAGAAAGCTCAAGCCTTATCTGAATTTTCAACGCGGCTATTTCATCGAAGCCGGCGCCAATGACGGAGTGGATCAAAGCAACACGCTTTTTTATGAAAGATACCGGAGATGGACCGGCCTGCTGATTGAGCCGGTTCCGCAACTGGCCGCCGCGTGCCGGAAAAACCGCCGGCGCTGCGCGGTCGAGAATTGCGCGCTCGTTTCGTTCGATTATTCGGGCGACACCATCGCGATGCATTATTGCAACCTGATGTCCCTGGTCAAAGGCGCCATGAAGAATGAGGCCGCCGACCTGGAACACATCCGGCGCGGGTGCGAGGTCCAAAAAATCTCCAGCTACCAACTCACCGTTCCCGCGCGGACGCTGACCGCCGTCCTCGACCGGCATCATCCGCCCGCCATTGATTTCTTTTCTCTCGATGTCGAGGGTTTTGAGTTGGAGGTCCTCAAGGGGTTGGATTTTGACAAATACCGGCCCAAATGGATGCTGGTTGAGGCCAGATCCCGCGCCGAACTGGACTCTTTCCTGAATCCGTGGTATGAAGTGGCGGCTCAATTGTCTCATCACGACGTTCTCTACCGCTCCTTGAAGAGTTAATATGCCTTCCATCTCCCCAGTCGCGTCGGCGGTCCCGGTGGTTTTGCTGGTGTTCAACCGGCCCGCTTTGACCGCGCAGCTTCTGGAACGGCTTCGCGCCGTGAAGCCCTCCGATATTTTGGTGGTCGCCGACGGGCCGCGTCCCGATCATCCCGAAGACCAGGAGGCTTGCGCCCAGGTCCGCGAGCTGGTCAGGAATAAGATTGACTGGCCCGCCACCGTGCGAACCGAGTACGCGGAGACGAATCTGGGGCTGCGCCGCCGGGTTTCCTCCGGTCTCAACTGGGCCTTCCAGCAGGTGGAGGAGGCGGTCATTCTGGAGGATGATTGCCTGCCGCATCCCGATTTTTTCCGGTTTTGCGCCGAGTTGCTGGAATACTATCGCCTTGACACCCGGGTGGGGGTCATCGCCGGGGTGAATTTTCAACCCCCTTCCTTCTCCCGCGCCGCGAGCTATTATTTTTCCAAATACCCGCACTGTTGGGGTTGGGCGACCTGGAAACGAGCCTGGCGCCTGTTCGACTTGGAAGCCTCTCTTTGGCCCGCCTTGAAGACGGGCGGATTGCTCAACCACCTGTTTCCCGACCCTCTTGAGGCGGCGACTTGGGAGGACATCTTTGACCGGGTTCATGCCGGCAAAGTCAATTCCTGGGCCTATCCGTGGCTGCTTGCCTGCTGGGGACAGAGCCTGTTGTCCGTCATCCCCGCTGTCAATTTGGTGTCCAATGTCGGCGGCGGCGAGTCGGCGACCCATTGCGCCGACAGCCCATTGCTCCATCGTCCCACCGTCCCGATGGTCTTTCCGTTGCGGCACCCGGCGAATGTTCTGGCCGATTTTCAAGCGGACGATTATTGTCAAAGGGCCGTTTTTGGGGCTGTCAAACCAAGGGGATGGCGCGCCCGGTTGCGCCGGTTCCTGGACCCGCAACAAGGGATTTATTGAAAACAGACTTGAAATGGCCGGCCAACGGTTTAGGCTTTCGCAAACTGCCGCGTTGGCGAGTCAAGACCTTCCTAGCCCGGATGAACCAGAATGGAACCATGCATTATCGGATCAAGAGTCTGTTGAAGAAGATCGCAGGTGTTCAAGAGGGGCCTTTGTCCGGGCTGCGTCCGGCGGACCGTGAGTTGATCTCCCGGATTGTCTCCAGAAATCTCACCTATCTGCCAGAAAGGAAGCTGGCAAGCCTGGCGGATACCTGCCGGTCTATTGAGGAGAACCATTTGCCGGGTATCTTTCTCGAAGCCGGTTGCGCGCTTGGGGGATCCACCGTGTTGATTGCCTCATTAAAACGAGACGAACGGCCTCTTTTCGCTTACGATGTTTTCGGAATGATCCCCCCTCCTACCCGCGAGGACACGCCAGACGTGCATGAGCGGTACAGGACTGTTGTGGAGGGCAAAGCCAATGGAATTGGAGGCGATAGATACTACGGTTATCAGGAAAACCTATATGAGATTGTTCAATCGAACTTGAAAAGTTTCGGGATAGACTGTGAAAAACAGCGCGTCTCGCTCATCAGGGGCCTGGTGCAGGACACGATGAAGATCCATCAACCGGTCGCATTTGCCCATATTGACGTGGATTGGTATGAACCGGTAAAGACCTGCTTGAACCGGGTCTTCCCATATCTTTGCGTCGGCGGGAGCATAGTCCTGGATGATTATTATTATTGGGAAGGATGCCGGAAAGCCACGGATGAGTATTTGCGGGAGGTTGCCGGAACTTACGTTGCGGATGGATCGGCCGGCTCGATGAAGGTCACCAAAACAGAGGGCTGACGACAATGTCAAGCATAACTCCGTGTTCCTCTTCGCCTCGAAAGCCGGTGAGAATCTGCCTTTTTGACCCGGCCATCGAGAACCACCAGGGCAGCCTCAGCTCCAATCTGGGCGACTTGATCATCAGCGCCGCGGTGCGGCGCGAACTGGGGGAAATTTTTGGAGATGCCTCCATCCATTCCTTCTCGACGCAGGTGTATCCCCGGTTCAGTCAGTTGTTGGCTTGGCACCGCTTCGACTATCGAATCGTCGGCGGCACCAATTTGCTCTCCTCCAACATGGATTCCTATAATCAATGGAAAATCCGGCGGCGCCACGCCTTCTTTATACGCGATGCGATATTGCTGGGGGTTGGCTGGTGGCAATACCAGGACGATCCCAACGCCCGCACCCGCAGTCTTCTGCGCAGGGCCCTTTCTCCCACGCGCCTTCATTCAGCGCGGGACGGTTACACGGTGCGAAAACTCCGCGCCGCCGGTTTTGAAAACGCGGTCAACACCGGATGCCCCTCGATGTGGCGGCTGGCAGGAACCAGTCCGGCGGATTTTCCGCGACGCAAGAGCGACACGGTCCTGACCATGGTCACCGATTACCATCCAAAGCCGGAAGTGGACCGGCTCTGGCTCCAAAAGCTGGCTGCCAACTACCGCCGCGTTTTCTTTTGGCCGCAAGGACGCGGGGATATTGAGTATTTTTCCGGATTGGATTCCCGGGCCGTCCGCCTCGAACACACCCTCGCCTCGCTGGAGCGGTTCATGGCCGCGACGCCGCAATTTGATTACGTCGGCACACGCTTGCATGGCGGCATTTGCTGTTTGCTGGCGGGGAAAAGATCGCTCATTCTGTCGGTGGACAACCGGACGCCCGAGATCGCGCGCGACACCAATTTGCCGGCGGCGCCGCGCGAAGATGGCGGTGCTGTCGAGTCCTGGATCAACGGGGCCGCCGAAACAAAAATCATGTTGAACACCACGGCCATTGGCCGGTGGAAGGAACAGTTCGCCAAATGAACTCCATTGCCCATTGGTTTCGACCGCCCCCCGCCGCGCGTTCCGATCTGCTCAACGCCGGTTGCGGCGAGACCTTTCATCCTGCCTGGACCAATGTGGATTTCCGGGCCTGCTCCTCCAACGTCATCGCGCATGACCTTCGCAAGCCGCTGCCTTTTGCCGACGCCAGTTTTGCCGCCGTCTATTCTTCCCATCTCCTGGAACATTTTTCACGCCCGTTCGCCCCGGTCTTCCTTGACGAGTGCCGCCGCCTCCTCAAGCCCGGCGGCGTCCTGCGCGTCGTTGTTCCCGACTTGGAAACCATTGCCAGGCTCTACCTGGAAAACCTGCAAGGCGCCCTGGCGGGAGATGCCAGGGCCGCCGCGCGCCATCAATGGATGACGCTGGAGTTGCTCGATCAAATGGTCCGCGAGGAGAGCGGCGGGGAAATGCTCAAGCACTGGAAGCAGGACCCGCTGCCGGAGGAGGAGTTTGTCGTTCAGCGCTGCGGCTGGGAAGTCCGGCGCTTTTTGCAGGCGCACCGGTCCCAGCCCGGGAACAAAAAGCAGCCCGGCCAGTCTTCTCCCGTGCTTCGTTCCCCCAGCCAAGTTGCCGAATTTCGAGAAACCGGGGAAGTCCACAAGTGGATGTACGACCGCTATTCCCTGCCCCGGCTTCTGGAGCGCGTTGGTTTCGCGGATTGCATAAGCTGTGCCGCCAACGAGTCGCGCATTCCCAATTTCAATTCCTATTTGCTGGATCTCAACCCGGACGGATCGGTTCGCAAGCCGGATTCCCTTTTCGTGGAAGCCTCCAAACCTTGACTTCGCCCATGCGCATCCTGCAAATATCCACCACCGATATTTCGGGCGGCGCCGCGCGCGCCGCCCACCGGTTGGCCGCCGGGCTGCGCCTTTTGGGACACGATTGTTCCATGCTTGTCAAGTCCAAAAAGTCCGCCGAGCCGTGGGTCCATCCACTGGACGACCCGGAAATCCCCGCCGCGATGAGGCTGGAGGAGCAGGCAGCATGGATGGACAGCTTCTACGTGCATGCCCACCGCACCCCCATCTCCAACACTTATTTCTCCCTGCCGCTTCCCGCATTCGATGTCTCGGCTCGCGAGGAAGTCCTGCGGGCCGATGTGATCAACCTGCATTGGGTGGCCGGCCTGCTTTGCCCGGCGGCGGCGGCCCGTTTCTGCAATTCCGGCAAGCCGGTCGTATGGACTTTGCACGACCAGCGTCCCTTCACCGGCGGCTGCCATTACTCGGCCGGCTGCCGAAAATTTGAAACCGCTTGCCGGAATTGCCCCCAACTGGACAGCGACCCCCTGGGTTTGACCCAGGCGGTTCTGAGCGATTCGTGCCGGCAATCAGCCTCCTTCCCGTCCGTGGTCAGCCCCAGCCGCTGGCTCGCCCAATGCGCCCTCCAGAGCGCGGTCTTTCGGCACTCCCGCATCAGCGTCATTCCCAATGGACTTGACACCGGCGTTTTTACCCCCGGACGCGCCGCCGCGCGCGAGCGGCTGCAATGGGATCCGCAGGCGGTTTATCTGTTATCCGGCGCGGACGGCTTTGAGGAAACGCGCAAGGGATTCGATCTGCTTTGCGCCGCCGCCCGGCACTGTCTGAAGGATGCGGCCTTCCAAAAGGCCGTTTCGCGGAAGAAGATCAATTTCGTCTTTTATGGAAACGCCGCCAAGCCGCCCCGATTGGGTTTCCCGGCCCGGTGGCTGGGACGGTTCGACAATGACTCCGCCCTGGCCCAAGTCTATGCCGCCGGCGACGCCTTTCTCCTTCCGTCCAGGGAGGACAACCTTCCCAACACCATGCTCGAAGCGATGTGTTGCGGCACGCCGGTGATCGGCTTCAACGTCGGCGGCTTGCCCGAGGTCATCACCCCCGGGGAAAATGGCCTGCTCGCCCAACCGGAAGATCCGCGGGATTTGGCGGAGGCCATCCTGGCCTTTTCGTCCAACCCGGACCTGCGCCGCAAATTGGGCGAAAACTGCGCGAACCAAATTCCGGCGCGTTTCGACTTGCGGCGTCAGGCTGAACAATACCTCCGCCTCTACCAGGAAGAAATCTCCCGCCTTCCCGCCGCTCCGCCGCGCGGGCCGGTTTCGCTCCCTCCCCCGGACGCGCTCCTGGGTCCCGCCTTTGGCGCGATTTTCCGCCCCTTGCTCCACAGCGCCCGGCAGCAAGCGCGCATCCGGGGCGGGTTGCCTTCAAATGTCTCCCCACGGGCAACTGCCTCTCGGGAAACCATGCCTGAAGCCCGCTCCTTCGCGGTTCTTATTCCCACCCGCAACTGCGCCACCCTGGTTCCAGGCCATCTCCAATCGCTCAAGGAGTGGATTGACTTGGCGGAGGAAATCGTCGTGGTGGACAGCGACTCCCGCGATGGCACTGTGGAATTGCTCCGGGCGGGCCTCTCCCACCCCCGTGTCAAGTTCCTGACCCATCCCCCCGGTTTGTACCAGTCCTGGAATTTCGGGATCCAGAATGTCAGCGCCAAATATGTTTATGTGGCCACGGTGGGCGATCCGATTACGCGGCGCGGCATCCAGCATCTTTACGACGTGGCGGAGACGTTTCAAAGCGACGTGGTGATCAGCAAACCCGGATTCATCAACGAGGCCGGGGAGCCTTTGCCCGATGCCCGCTGGCCGGTGGATGTGATCCTGGCCCGTCTGAAAATCCGGCGGCCGCAGTTGCTGACCGCCGCCGAACAATTCCTCTTCGCGGTGGCCAATACCTGGGGGGCCATTCTCGGCAGTTCCGCCAGCGATCTTTACCGGACCGATTTCCTCCAGCCGCGCCCCTTTCCGACCATTTACGGCATCGCCGGGGATGGCGGCTGGGGGATTGAGCATATTTTCGATGTGAAAATCGCCGTCACGCCGGAACGGTTCTCCTCGTTCCGCAAACACCAAAAGGCCTATCCCCGCTCGGAGTCCCATGTCGAGTCGCTCAGTTCCAAACTGTTCCTTCTCGCCCAGGCCGTGGTCGCCCGGCAACGGAAGATCAATCCCGCCATAGAGGCCATTTTGCGCGAGGTCTGTTGGACCGAACTGGAAAGCTCGCTGGACGAGGCGCGCCGCGCGCAAATCGAGCTGGAAGCCTGTCGCGCGCGCAAACAGCCCTGGTTCCTCAACCCGGCCGCCTGGAAGGCGCGCTCGGTTCGCAACCGGTCCGAAGCAGCCGTTTCCAGGATCGTGAAACGGGTGGCGATCCCAGGCCGAAATTGCAAATGACCAATTTTCAATAACCAATTGTCAATCAAATCTTCCGAATTTCCATGCCTTCCGAATCAGGTTTGTTCTCACGGGCGCTCGCAAAATCGGAAGTCATTTGTGCGCGCAGTCTATGCCAACTTCGCATGGGGCCGGTTCTTCAGCACCGGAATCCAGCGGCCAATTTGAAGCGGATACCGCCGCGTTGACACCGGGGTAATCGGCGTGGTGAAAATCTTCCCGAACTGGTCCAACAGCCGTTCGTGGCTGAAGAACTCGTTCGGCTCGTCGTTGTGAAAATACGGCTGGCGCAAATACTCCAGATACTTCGCGTCGTCCCGGTCCAGTTCAATGATCTTCTCGATGAGCGCCTCTTCGTCCGCAAAATCGAACCAGTTGAGAAAGCTCCCCGGATTGAATTCCTCCGCAATCCGCGGATTTCCCCAATAAATCGGCACGCACCGCGCCTGCATCGCATCCGTAATCTTCTCCGTCGTGTAACCCGGCGCCGACCCGTTTTCAAACGCGATGTTGAATTTGTAGGGGCGGATGAATTCCAGCTTATGGTTTCCCCCGGGCGGGATCACGCGCCCGATGTTGTTCAACGCCGTCCCGCCGGAATCCACTTTCTTGTACTGGGAAAGGCGGTGAAAAAATTCCACGCGCTTTTGCGTCTTCTTCCGTTTCGCGTTGCTCACCACAAAGCTGCAAAACTTGGTCTTGCCGGCCAGGATTTCCGCCGCGTCCTCCCCGCCCTTGACCAGCCTTTTCGCGCCGCATCCCAGGACGTAACACGGCAGCCGCAGGTGGCGGGGGTCCTCCAGATAATGGCAGGTGAACGCATAATCGCACTGGCGGAAATCCGGCAGGAACACCTCCAGCGCCACATAGATCTTTACGCAATTATGCACCCGATGCACATGCTGGCCCGGGTCGGCGTAAATCAAAAAGTCCGGCCTGTCGCAAATCTCGACCTCGAACCGTTCGCGCAGAAGATGCCAAAGAAAATTATTGCTCTTGGAGAACCCCGGCCAAAAATCGCAGAAATCAAGTCGAATTTTCATGGTCAATCAACACTGGCATATAATGCGACCGGGGCAAAACACAATCTGTGTCTTGCCCCGGTTACTAGCCAAATGCGGGCGCGATAGGCGCCCTTTGCGCGCCGGAGTGCTCTGGAGCCCCCGGACTCAGCGCGTCAATCCAAGGGAGCCTTAATCAGGATCGGCCCGGTTTCCTGGTTCGTGGCCTTATAGAATCCCCAGCCTTGGTCGTCAATTGCCACGCCCTGGAATGATGGAAGCGCTACCGTGTTGCTCTGCAGATTGAAAGCCGACGCCATGAATGCGCCGCTCAACCCGCCGGTGAACGGATTCAACGTGATGGCCACCTTGTTCGGCTTGTTCGTATCCACCAAGGTGTCCTTGACGGGATCAAAGATGACATTGACGCCGCCCGTATCAGCAGCCAGGTTTACATTCGTAAGACCCGCGTCCGGATCAAATTTCCCGACCATCCATTCGAAGATATTGAGCGATTGATAAAGTCCGCCAACGACCGTCGGAGTGTATGAGAAACCATTGGTGTAGAAATTGTCATTTACCGGCATCTTGTCCCAAATGACAGGACCAGACGCAATGGTTCTCGAGCCGGAGGTGGTGAACTGCATCGAGCCAATAATCACGCCCTTGCCGCCGTAGAGGGAGGCATAGATCGGGCAGATGCCGCCCAGTGTCAAGGAGGTGGAAAACGAAGTTGCCGGCGATGTGCCGTCCGCCAGAGTCAACACCAGCCCTGCGTCCCCAGTCTTGCTGACCTTCACGCTCGCGACGCTGAAACCGCCGGGGCCTGCCGCCGGGTTGGCCTCGGGTGAAATGAAGACGTTGTAAAGACCGGGCACGATATTGGGGTTAAACTGTACCAACCCCCCCTCCTTGATGCCCTCGGTCCAAAGCCAAGTCGTTCCGTTGTTCGTGGCGATCACCCAACCGCTCAACATCCCGGCGCCGAAGCTCTGCAGATTGGGGTTGATGGCGACTTGCAACTGGACATCCAGCTCTTCCGTCTTGCTGACCTTTACCTTCGAGTCCCCCGTCGCATTCGCGCCCGCCACCGCCAGTTGGCCGGACAGGGGGAACGGCGAGGCGCTTTCGCCCAGATAAAGCTTGCCGGAGTAGTTGCCGCCCGCCGTCACCGTCACGGTGATATAACCGGAGTTGGTCGGTCCCACCTTCGCCGGACTCCCGTCAAAGAACAACGCCTCATAAGTGCCGGCCAAGCCGGTGCTGTAGAAAGGATTCGGCGCGAAAACGGCGGTCAGCGTGCCGTCTGTGTCCACATAATTATACATGGGGGCGGTGGAAAGGACAGTCCCGCTGCCATTGGTCCACTTCGAGAAAATCCAGCTCGCGTTTGCTGGCGTGGCGGTCACGGAATAGCTGAAGCCCTGGTTCAACACTTGATTGTTCTTTATCCCCTTGACCGTGCCTGAACTTGCCGGGATCACCGCCACAACCGCGGAATTTGTTTCGAGCAGGAACAAATTCCGGGAGACGGAATTGGAGTTGCCCAAAGTGTTGAACACAATGACCGTGAAGAGGTTTGAACCCAAATGGCCCGCCTTGCTCAAATCCACACTGGGAGCCGTCCATACTGGAATCGTCTCAAACGCAGTCTGGTTCATTGGGAGCTGATAAACCGAAATCGGCGGGCCGCCGTCAACAGATAACTGCACGCTGGCCACGCCGTACTTGTCGCTGGCCGAGCCGCGGAGTACAACCATCGGGGAGGCGAATGGAAATGTCGCGTTGGCCGGCGGGGAAGTGATGGTGACTTTCGGCGGAGTGAAATCGGCCGCGCCGTTGATGGAGCCGGCTTGCAGTGCTGTGGTGCTGCCATTGTGATTTGTATGCGCCGCGGCTGTCGTGGTGTTGTTCGCGACCACCGGCACATTCTTGTTCAGGTAATCGAAAACCGCGCCATGCGGGTTGGAGGAGGAATCCACTATCAAAGAGATTTCACCCAGGAAGAAGTTCGAGCTGACCGAGTTGCTGTACGTTTTCTCCCCACTCAAAAGGTCCGCCTTGGTCGAGCCGGCAATGGTGATGTTCGTGGCGGCCCAGGAGACCTTCACAGTCCCGTTCGTCCCGCCCAACGGGAACGTGGCGCTCGTCGCGTTGCTGGTGTATTTGGGGTCGTCTCGAAGGCGGTTGGTAAAAATCGTCGTTGGTGTTTTTCCAGCCGGGCCTATCATGAGCATCACCATCGTGTTCGAGTCAAAATTGCTGCTCACAACCCCTCCCAGGGAGATTTGGACACTGAACGCGCCTGCCGTCACGGCCTTGTAATTGGTCGTGGTCGTATCCAACACGGCGGTATCTTTCCAACTGTCGGAAAAAGTCGCTACGGAGGAGGCGTTGACGATAATCGAGGCTGTACAGAGGCCCGCGGCCAGAGTCAGACTGCGCACCAAAAAGGTTTTAATCTTCATATTAGGTACTGGGCTTTTTTGTCTTTTTCTGTCGTTTCCGTCATTACGAAACATAATGATGCGTCAATAATGATGCGTCAATTTAACACACACAAGAGCCTTGTCGAGCATTTTCTTGCACTTTTTCCCCTTTTTTCCGTGCTTTCTGCCCGGCTTTTTGGCCCCGTTTCGGCCCCGTTTTTTTGGCCGCGCGTCATCATTAGCAATCCCAATCCCCTTGTCGAGAACTATTTTTCGCTTTTTTTGGCCCCCCCCTAACAGCCTGTTGAAAAACTCGCCCGGTGGGGGCACCGGGCCTACATGGCCCGTGATTTCACAAGGAAATCATGTAGGCCGCGTGCCCTCACGCGGCGCTCGGCGGGATATTTCAACAGGCTGCTAACCCGCATATTTCATAGCTTGGTAGGGCGAAGCTGCTGCTTCGCCCTAATTTGGGCGGCGCGGCAGCGCCGCCCTACCGTTCAGGGTGTGGCATGTCCCGCGCGAAATGCCTGCATTCTGGAGCGCCGACTTGCAGTCGGCTTGGGGATCGCGATGACGCTGAAAGCCGATTGAAAATCGGCGCTCCGAACCCGAAAAGTGTGAAATATCCGGGCTAACCCCCGTCAAGTCAATCGTTGGAACCTGGCGCGCCTGAAATCAATTCGCCATACAGCCGCAAAACCTCCCCGGCCGAACGCTCCAGGGAAAAGACGCCCGCCACCTGGTCGTGCAGCGCGGCGGCTTCGGCGGCGCGCAGCCCCGGCCGGGCGGCCTGCGCTTCCATCGCTTCCGCCAGCTCGCCGATGTCCTCCGGCCTCACCAGCCGCCCGTAATTGCCCGCCCGAAACGCCTCGGGAATGCCGTCCAGCGCCGAGGCGATCACCGGTTTGCCGCACGCGTGCGCTTCGCAGATCACCAGCCCCAGCGCTTCGGTGCCGATTTGCGGATGCACCAGGCAATCCAGCGCGTTCATCACCGCCGCCATGTTTCCCGCGTATGGCGTCAGCCACGCCTTGCCCTCCAGGCCCAGCCGCGCGATGTCCCCCCGCAACTTCTCCCCCATGCTGCCCCGCCCAATTATCAGAAACCGGGCGCGCGGAATCTTCTCCCGCACCCGCGCCGCCGCCGCCAAAAACTCGCGCTGACCCTTGCCGCGCGGCCAATCATAGCCTCCCGCCACCCCAAACCCGTAATGCTCCGGCCCCAGCCCCAGCTCGCGCCGCGTCTCCGCCGCCTCGCGCGGGCGGAACCGTCCGGTGTCAATCCCGCCGTATAGGACCTGTATCTTCCCATGATCCCCGCGCAACGGCGGACGCCGCCGCCGTTCCGCCTCCGGCGAATCCGGCTCATAAACCCCTTCGCGCAACACGCGCGCCACGAATTCGGAAACGGCGATCAGCGCGTCGCATTGGCCCAGCAGAAAATGGCGGCTGGCCGGCGAAGCGGGGCTTTTGGCCAGATGCCGCGTGAGCACGATCCGGGGTTTTGCGCCGGACAGTTTCGCGGCCAATATCGCCGGCCAATAGTCCCGGCCGTGGTGGGCGTGGACGACTTGAATTCCCTCCCGGCGAATCAGCCGGGCCGCGCGCAGTATAAATTTTAGTCTTGACCCCTCATGGCCCGTGTCAAAGAACGGCACTCCCGCCGCCTGAATGGCCGCCGAAAATTCCCGCCCGCCCGGTCCGGCCATGATCACCCAACAGCCCAGGCGATGCAGGCCCGCCGCCAGTTGCACGCATTGGTCGTCGGTCCCGCCGCCGTTGAGCAGGGAGTTCAGATGCAGCACGCGCCGGGCCGGCGGATTCATCGCGGCAGGCCCTCCCCGGCCGGGCAGAATTTCAGGTGCCAGCGCAGCAAACCATGGTTGACCTGCCAGGCATTGCGCCGGCGGGCCGACCGGCACGCCAGCAACAGCAGGCCGCTCCACAGCCAGTCCGCCAGCAGGCGCGCCCCCAGTCCCACCCGCAACACCGCCCGCGTCCAGGCCGAATGGCGCTTGGCGAAATAAATGTATCGCGAGCGCCAGTACTCGATGCGCGCCGGGACGCGAACCTGGCCGGCGCTCCCGCCCTGATCGTGCCACACTTTCACCTGCGGCAGGTGAAACACCTTCCATCCCCGCTCCCGGGCCTCCCGGCAGAAATCCGTCTCCTCGAAAAAGAAAAAGTAACGCTCGTCCATTCCTCCGGCGGCCCGCCAGACCGCCTCCCGCACCAGCATGAACGCCCCAATCACCGACTCGACTTCCACCGCCTCCCGGAACTGCTGTTCCTTTCCTGGAAATCGTTTGGGAAAAACTCGCCGCAGCAGCGATTTGTTCAGCAACTCCGTGGCGAGCGAAGGAAAATTGGCAATCGAATTTTGCCGCGAGCCGTCCGGGCTGAACAACTGCCCCCCGGCGATCCCGCAATCCGGATGCGCCCGCATCCATTCCACCGCCAGCCGCAACGAGTCGGGCTGCAGCCGCGCGTCCGAATTCAACAGCGCCAGAAACCCGCCGCGCGCCTGCCGCGCGCCCAGATTGTTCGCGCCCGCAAAACCGAGGTTCCTTTCCGAGCGCAAATACTTGACATCCGGAAATTCGCGCGCCAGCGCCGCGGCCGTCTCATCCGTCGAGCCGTTGTCAACTACTATGATTTCCTTCTCCAGGCTGTCCCCGCTCCCGCGCGCCGACGCAATCGCCGCGCGGGTCAGCGCGCAAGTGTTGCGCGTGATGATAAGGATCGAAACCGTGTCAGTGGCGGGCGGCATATTGCGTGTCGTCACGGCGGGACGCGGTATCGCCTTCGGCGGCCAACCGCGCTTCCCGGGCGCGCGCATAGCGGAGGAAGGTGTAAAACGCCGTCATCCAGGCAATCGTAAAACCCTGCCAGCCATCCAGAAAACCCAATTTCAATCCATACCCCCGCGCAAACCGCCACACCGGGCGGACGGCCAGATCGGCCAGATGCACCCTGCGCCCTTCCTCCTGGCAATGCCGCGCAAAATCGTCCGCGTAAGCCACCGTCTTGGCCACCTGTTTGTTCAGCGTCTCCGCCCCGTAATGCAGCAGGTCGCCCCGCAACTTCCCCGTGGCGCCATCCACGCTCAAGCGGTCATGCGGATCTATGCCGCTCCAGCGCGCCTTCCCCCGCTGCCACAGCCGCGTGCAACGGTCCGGATACCATTCCCCATGCCGAATCCACCGCCCGAAATAATTCGTGCAGCGCGGAAAACTGTAGGCGGCGAAGTTGGCCCACGAATCCGGGAGCGCCAGAATTTCATCGCGCAACTTGTCCGAAACCGCCTCGTCGGCGTCAAGCCCCAGAATCCACGGCTGGGCCGCCTTTTCCATCGCCGAGTTCTTTTGCGCGATGTGGCCCTTCCACGCCTCGCGAAAGACCTTCGCGCCATGCGAGGCCGCGATCCGGTCCGTGCCGTCACTCACCTCCTCGTTCAGCACCACAATCATCTCCGAAGTCCACTCCGCGACGCTGGCCAGCGCCTGGCCGATCCGCCGCGCTTCCGCCCCGGAAATCATGCAGACTGAAATGGGCAATTTAGTCACCGTCGTTTTTTCCTCGGTTTCGCAGGCTGGATGCGGGTGAACGGCTGGTTGTGCCGGGCGATCTTCTCTTCCAGGCGGGCGACGATTTCCGGCTCCTCCTTCAACTCTGCCAGCGGCTTCAATTCCGTCCGCACCAGTTTCAAATTCAACGTGTTCCACTGTCGCGACAGGATGCCGTCCACATCCACCCAATCCCTCTCGCGGTTGGCAAAACACTTGTGAACGATCAAGTCTTCGGCGCAACAGGTCCTCAAAAACAAATTATCCTCCACCTCCCACATCGAGCTTCGCTGGATCGTCCGCTCTTCAAAGGGCGCCGCTCCCAGGGCTATATCCATGGGCGTATTTTCCCATCCAGTCAATAATACAATCCGGTTGCGAAGCGCGAATTCCCGCGTGCAGGGCGGACGTGGCGGGAAAGCGCCCAGCAATTCGTCCACGAACGATTCCTCCTTTCCGAATCCGGTCAACAGTGTCACGTCCACGTCCTGGGTCATGCGGACTTCCCCCCAGCGCAGGACGGCCACGCCGCCAATGATGCAAAACTTCCAGTCCCGCTTTTGGAAGAAGTCCTGAAGTTTGGCGGCGGTGGGTATGACCGGGTTCATTTGCGGCGTTGCCGATTAAAAAACCGCTGCTGTTCGATAAGTCCGCAGGGTTCATCCGGGTTGCGCCACCCCCGGGGCAACCCCAGAATACTCTTGACTTGACGCCGTGCATCGCGCTCCGACAGGTTGGCCAATTCATCCCGCTTAACCTCATCCAGCGCAATGGCCGCCTCGCGCCATTGTTGCATCCAGCGCCGCTGTTCCGCAGGTGTTGTCGCCATCTTCATGCCCCCCAATCTACCACCCCCATCCCGCCAAGTCAGCCCCATTTTTCATTCCCGTGAAGATTTTGCCGTCCCGATTCCGAATCGGGAGATGACATGGATTTCTTTGAACGGAATGAAACGAAGTGGCTAATAATCATGGCTTTGCACGTATAATCATCTTCCAACATTTTTCCGTTGACATTCCCAGCTTATGCTCTACAATTGAACGAGTATGATAAGGCACGGAAGAAAGCAAACGCTGAAAGGCGGCATGATACCCGGGATGATGGAGTGGTGGAGTGATGGGTGGCGCAATTTGACCATCTATCCAAAACTACAGCACTCCAACACTCCAACACTCCAGCACTCCGTTGGGCTAATCGGGGGAAAGCGGCCAGAATTGAGGCTAATTAAGCCTAATTAAGCCTAATTAAGCCTAATTACAGTTAATTAAAGCTAAAAAATGTATTTTATTGCTCAACATGGCAAAAAAGAGCCGCATCGCGCGTCCGATGTTTCTCTCCTGGCGGACACCCTTATCCCAGCGCGCCCGCCGCAAACGAAGCCAATGCCATCCCCCCGCCTCCCCAGCGTCCACCGCGTCCACCGCGTCCACCCCGTCCACCCCGTCCATCCCGCCCGCATGCCGGGCACGAACCCAAAGCCCTCCCGGCCCCCCCCGCCGCCCCAATCCGATTTTGGTGTTGCAACCCGCGCCGCCTGCCATTAGCCAGAAGACGACATGCAAACCGCGCCCGTCAGTTTTTACAAGCAAACCGAATCGGCCTCCAAGCTTATCGTCGTGGATTTGGGCTTCCTCGGCGATTCCGTCCACCTCGTCCCCGCCTTGTGGGAAATCAAACGGCATTATCCGGCGGCCCAGCTTCACACCTTGTCCGCCCCGGTCGGCGCGGAATTGCTGGCGCTGGCCCCCTGCGTGGACCGGGCCTGGGCGTTTCCATTGACGCCGCAAAGCCCGCCGTGGTGGCGGCATTGGGACATCATCGGCGCGTTGCGCCGGGAGAAGTATGACGCCGCCTTCAATTTCAGCGGCGCCGACCGCTCGATCTTCCTCACGGCGCTGACGGGCGCCAAGTGGCGGCTGGCGCACGAGGGCGGACGCCGCCATTTTTGGAACCGCTGGCTCATTGCCAACTGGGTGCCGCGACAAAGCCGCGAAATCCCGGTCTTCGAACAGCGCCGCCAGGTGTTGGCGGCGGCGGGTTTCCCGTTGGCGGCGGCCCGGTTTGATTTGCGCGTGCCGGACAGCGCGCTGGAATTCGCGGCGGCCGGCGTCCCGGCCAATGCCATTCACTTTTCCATCAACGCCAGCACACCGCTCAGGGAATGGCCCCTGGATAACTGGGTGGAACTGGCCGGGATGATTCTCAAGAGCGACCCCGCGGCGCAACTGGTGGCGACCGCCGCGCCCAATGCCCGCGAGTCGGCCCGGCTGGACCGGCTGGCCGCCGCCGTGCCGGATGCGCGCCTGCGCTGCATAAAGGGTTTGAACATCGGCCAACTGGCGGCCCTGCTGCAACGCTGCCGGATGCACCTCGGCGCCGATTCCGGCGTGCTCCATTTGGCGGCCGCCCTGGGCGTTTCCACCTTCACGGTCTTCCGCAAATCTCCCGGCTTGAAGGAATGGCTTCCGCCCGCCGGGCCGCGACACAAGTATCTGGCCGCGGGCTGCCGCTGTATTGACAGCGGACAGGACCATTGCGGGGCAGGCGGGGTGGCCGAGTGTCTGGCCTCCATTTCCGCCGCCCAGGTCTTTGAAGCCATTCGCCCGCTCTGGCCCGTTTCCGCCAGGCATCTTAACCTTTGAACTTCGCCCCCATCGGGGCATAATCGCCAGGACGCGCATGAGCAAGTTTCTTTTCAAGCTGTGGAAGTTGAACCGGCCCTATCGGGGACGGTTCCTCCTCGGCGTGTTTTTTGGGATACTCAACGGGGTGGGCCAGCCGCTCCTGTATGGAACCGTCGTCCTGGTGGTCAGCGTCCTGTTCACTCCCGCGGCCCTGGGCGGTTTGAACATGCTGTCCAAAATGTCCAAAGTGCACTGGTATGTGCCGAACTGGCTGCCGGCCGCGTTGGGCCACTTGCAGGATGCGATGTCCCAACATGCCGGCAACTCGATGGCCTGGACCATCGCCATCGTCGCCCTGATCCCGCTGGTCGTCTTGCTCCGCGGCGTGGTGGCTTACCTCAACTCTTATCTGATGTGCTGGGTCGGCGTGCGAACCACTTGCGATTTGCGCGCCCGCCTTTTTGAGCACCTCCTCAATCTTCCCTTGAGCTTTTTCACCCGCAACAGCACCGGCGAATTGATCTCCCGCAACAACGACATTACCATCCTCCAAAATTTGATCGGCGTCTCGCTCGTGACGTTGATCAAGTCCCCCTGCACCATCCTGACCTGCGTGGCCGGGATGCTCGTCTTAGATTGGAAGCTTTCGATCCTCTCCATGCTCGTCTTTCCCTTGTGCGTGATCCCGATCACCATTTACAGCCGCAAAGGCCGCCGCGCCAGCGCCGCCATCCAAACCGAAGCGGCCGCCCTGGGCAGGGTCATGTACGAATCCTTCACCGGCAACCGCATCATCAAGGCCTATAATCTGGAAGATCTGGTCGTCAAGCAATTCAAGGCCACGCTCACCAAGTTCCGCAGCAACTTCATGCGCGTGGTCCGCGCCACCGAAACTCCCGGACCCCTGATCGAATTCGTCGGCGCCATTGGCATTGCCGGCATGTTCCTCTACCTCCATGGCGAGAATGCACACATTGTCAAATTGGGCCTCTTCATGGTCCCCCTGCTCCTCATTTACCCGCCCATCAAGGAACTCACCCGCCTCCACAGCCAGTTGACCCAGGCCCAGGCCGCCACCCAGCGCGTCTTTGAATTGCTCGCCACTCCCAACACCCTGACCGACCCCGCCCATCCCGTCCCCCTCCGCGCCGCCGGCACTGAAATTCACTTTGACAACGTCAGCTTCGGCTATGGAAACGAAATGGTCCTTCGCGCCATCCAGTTGAAGGTCAAACCCGGCCAGATGGTCGCTTTGGTCGGCAGGACCGGCACCGGCAAGACCACCCTCACCAACCTCCTCCTCCGCTTTTACGATCCCACTTCCGGCGCCATCCGCATCGGCGGCGTGGATTTGCGCGACACCGCCTTGCGCGACCTGCGCTCCCAGATCGCCGTCGTTACCCAGGATGTCATTCTTTTCAACGACACCATTCGCAACAACATCGCCTGCGGCCGCGCCGGCGCCACCGCCGCCGACGTGGAGGAAGCGGCCAAGCACGCCCATGCCCACGATTTCATCATGGAAAAGCCGGGCGGCTACGAGACGGGAATCGGCGAGAAAGGCGTGACCCTTTCCGGCGGGCAGCGGCAGCGCCTTTCCATCGCGCGGGCCATTTTGAAGAACGCGCCCATCCTGATCCTGGACGAAGCCACCAGTTCGCTTGACAACGAATCCGAGCGCATGGTACAAGCCGCCCTGGATGAACTGATGAAAGGGCGGACGACGATCTGCATCGCCCACCGCCTTTCCACCGTGCGGCATGCCGACGTGATTCTTGTACTTGACCACGGCCGCATTGTCGAGACGGGCCGCCACGAGGAGCTGCTGGCCCTGGAAGGCGTTTATCACAAGCTCCATTCCCTCCAATTTCGCAAGCAGGAGGTGGAATCCGCCGTCCCGCTGCCGCCCGCCGCCGCCGTGCGGGCCGGGGGATGAGGCCTGTGAATAACTTTGTGAATAACTTTTGCTGGCGTTTTTTCCGGCCCTGTGGTAAATATGTCATTGCGCGACGAAAAGCACGAGTCTAAGTACCGGTTTCGAGATCGTATGTGCCGGGGCGTCAAGACTTGCTCCACGAGCACCTATCCCGCTTGCGGGAGCGCCAATCTCAATTTGCTTCGTCGCGCACTTTTCTTTGTACTGAACATCATTGAGTTGTGAACGATTTATTAGCCGGATTATTGGCCGCCCTGGTTTCCACCAATACGCCGAGCGCCGTCACCAACTTGGCGCCGGCGAAAACAAACCTCTCCGTCCAAATCCCCAATCCCAATGATCCCGTCGAAAAGGAGTTACTCAAATTGGAAGCCGAGGACGACGCGGCGGTGGAGGAAATAGAGAAGATGTCGGATGCCGCCGGCGCGGCCGGCGCGGCGGGCGAACCCCGGGCGCAAACCACCCTGCGCGTGCATATCAAGGAGCGCCTGGCCGCGGTGAAAGCTGACTACGATCAGTTTCTCCTGTATCATCCCGATTACGCGCGCGCGCACCTGGCCTACGGCAGTTTCCTCAATCAATCCGGCGACTCCGAAGGCGCGCTGGCCCAGTGGGAAAAAGCCGGCCAACTGGCCCCGAACAATCCGGCCGTGTGGAACAACCTGGGCAACTACTACGCGGAGCCGGAACACAACGCCAGGAAGGCCCTCGAGTATTACTCCAAAGCCATCAGCCTCGACCCCGGCCAGTCCCTCTATTATCACAACCTGGCGGTTTGCGTGTACATGTTCCGTGACTACGCGGAGGAGTACTGGCAGATTTCCGAGCAGGAGACCTATGACCTTTCCCTAAAGCTCTACCGGAAGGCGATGAAGCTCGATCCCGACAATTTCATCCTGGCCAGCGATTACGCGGAATGTTTCTACGGCATCCGTCCCCTGCGCCTGGAGGAGGGGCTGGCGGCCTGGAACCAGTGCTTGACAATCGCCCACGACGAGGTGGAACGCGAGGGGGTGTACCTCCACCTGGCCCGGCTTCAACTGGCCCTGAACCACTTCGACGAATCGCAGCGCGCCCTCGATGTTGTCACCAATAAAATATATTTCGTCCTGAAAACCAACCTCTCCCGGAATCTCAAGCTGGCCATGCAGCGCGCCGCCACCAACGCCCCCGCGCCGCCCGCCCCCTGAAGGACCAGGCGTCCTATAGGTCATATAGGTCCTATAAGTCCTATAGGTCCCATTGGGTCCCATAGGCCCCCCGGCTCCCCAGCCGCGCCTCCGCGCCCGGCGCCCCTATTCGCGCGGCTGCGGCTTGTAGGGAATGGGCTTCCCGTTGGCGTCCAGCACGGGGAACCAGCGCATCTTGTCCGCCTGATCGCCAATCGCGGTCTTGCGGCACCGGCGGACCAGCGCCTTGTAAAACACATCGGCTCTTTGCGGGTCGAGATACTTGATCCACGTTCCCGCTTCGCACAGCACGCGCGCCGTCGCGTCTGAGTTGTCCGGCATCAACAGCGCCGCCTGCCACCCCATCGCGGCCGCCATGTAACGGTAGTGGTAGCGCGTGTCCGGGACGGCGGCGGGTTCCGAGGCGCGGCGCAACTCGTCCACCGAAGCGCGGAGGAGCGTCGAAGACTCGTTGGTGCGGAAGGAAATCCCGTTTCCAAGGTCATAAGCTCCTCCGAACAAATGCCAGTCCGGCGCCAATTCGGTGGCGAATAACTCCTCACCGTTGGTCCTCGTCATCCAGGCGGCTGCGTGGTAAGCGTCCGCTCTCTCCCCGGCGGACAACGCCGTGTCCGCGCCCCTGGCCAGCGCCTGTTCGAGCGCGTCGTACTCCGCCTGCAACACCGGCGTAAAGCAACCGCGCGCCTCGGCGGCGCGATTGAGGCGGGCCAGGCGGCGCGCGAGCAACCCGCGGATGTCCAGGCCGGGGTCTCTTCGCTCGTACCAGCCGCCCGCCTCGCTTGCATTAGTATTGACCGCTTTTGAAGCGGGCCAGTTCCGCGCGACATAATCCTTCAGCTCATCCGCGGTCAAAACCCGTTCCGCGACGTAAGCCGCGTCCTCCCAGAACCCGGCGCGCATAAGAACGTCCAGCGCCTCCGTGTAATCCCGGCGGGCGAGATGGAACACGCCCAGTTCGCCGGACACTTCCGCGGCGGCGTCCACTCTCGGTTGGAGGTAAGTCGAGCCTTCGAGCGTCAGGTTGTCAAACAACTGCGCCGGGGCGTTCGTGGACGGCGGCTCCGGCGGGAACAAAGCGGCCACCTTGGCCAGCAGCGCCGCCGCCGCGTCGGTCTTCCCCGCGCGCAAGAGCAGCTTGGCCTGCAACCATTGCGCGACGGGCGTGGCGCGCGCGCGGTCCACCCAGCGTTGCGCGCTCTCCCAGTCCCCGGCCTGGTAAGCCGCCAGCGCCAGCTTTTCCCCTTCGGCCACACCTCGGACATTCGCCGTCTCCACCGCCGCCAGCCATCTCTGTTTGGCGTCGTCCGGCAGGGATGAACTCTCAAGAACATGGCTCGAAATCAAATACGCCGTGATGACTGGTTGAACGCCGGGGTCCGCCGCCAGCGATCGCAATGTCTCCGCGTCTTCATTGTTGACGGCTTTCGCGGCGGTGAAACGCAACGAATCCGCCGCCGTGAGATCGCCGGTGGCGAATTGCTCCAGATAAAGTTGCAGTGCCTCCTCCACTCTCCCGTCTTTCAGGCGGACCCGCGCCTCCTCTCCGAGGCTGGCCGCCGCCAATCCGGCCGAATCCAGGAAGCCCTGGCGCGCGAGGCTGCGGACTTGGCGGAAATAGCCGGCGGCCTTTTCCGGGTCCTCCTTCGCCCACGATTTCCCCAGCATGAACGCCGCCCAGGTGGATTTGAACCGGCGCTCCGGCACGGGGCGGGCCAGCAACCGTTCCCAGGCCGTTCGCGCCGCCGCCTTGCCCGCGCCGTCCGGTTTGGCCCACGCCACCGCGCCCTCGAAATAGTCGGCGAACTCATCCGGCATCCCGCCGGCGGTGAAGATGTCCGGAAACGGCGGGATCGGCACGGTCGCTTTGCCGCGAACCGGCGGGTAGGTTTCGTAATCAAACGTACGGCTCGCTTCGGACTCTTCCACGGCGCGCAAATACTTCAGCAGCTTGTCGCGTTCGATGCGGTGGCTGGCGCATATCGCCTGCGACAGTGATTCGGGCCGGCCGGATTGCTGGAGCGCCGCGGCCAAATCCTCCAAATCCAGTTCGGCGGTTTGGCGGGCGTATCCATCCTGATTGGTCACGGCGTGGAAGGTGGCCGGGGTCTTCAAGCGCGCCAGTTCCTTCGTGAAATTGGCCACCGGCGCACCGAGAAGAGCGTGGTCGCCCTCGGCCAGGAGGTTATTGGGAAAGAAAGGCCCGCACGCCGGAAGCCGCGCGCAACCCAGCCCCAAAACCAGCGCCATCAAAACGGTCGTCTCAATTCTATTTGATTTCAATTTGCACCTCTCGGTCTTCGCTCAGACGCAGCCAGCCGATGACTTGTTTTTCGCCCGCGGGCAGGCGGTACGTCTTTGACATTGTTTGGAATTGCACGGCGGATGGACCTCCATCCGCCAAATCGAAGCCCGACAAGCCGTCCCCCGCCACCAGGCGGGCGTTCTGCCAGCGGACTTCGACGGCGAGCCGGGAGGAAAGGTCGAGTTCGCCGTGATTCACGAGGCTGATTTCCACCAGCCCCGGCTCGACCCGGCGCGATTCCGCCCGCGCATCCGCGCGCGGAACTCGCGCGGCCATCATGGCGGCCAGCGTCGGCCAGCGCAAGTTCAAAGTGTCGCCTTCCACCGGCAACCTGTACCATATAATTCCCCGCATCGCAGCGGGGCGGCTCGCGTTCCACGTTGCAACCAGTTGCGCCATCGCCGCCGGGTCCGTCCGCGCTTCGCGCAATTGCGCGCCCGCCGGCCAGTTCCGGGCCGGCCCTTCGGCGGACAAGCCGGCAAAGCGTCCGGCGGCGTCGAAGGCAAGCAGATAGCCGTAAGTCGGCAGCGCGACACGAAAGGGCGCTCCGATCTTCCCGGCCCGCTCGACGGCGCGCAGCGCGGCCGCCGGATCGCACAAGGTGAACGGCGCGTTAATGTCCGCCGGCCTTTCCAGCGAATGAACCTGCAGCACGTAACCATCCGCCGCGCCGGCCAGCGCCGGGAAGGACGCCTCGTTCAGCCACGAGGGCAGCGCGGTGATCGCCACCGGCGTCGGCGTCACTTTGCGGCGGATGGCTTGGACCCAGACGCGGTAGCCGTCCAGTTTCGATGCGGCGCAGTCAAAATCAATTTGCAGTTCGCACGGAATGATCCCCTTGCCCCTGGCCTCCGCCACCAGCGCGGCGGCGAGGCTCGTCAGAAACGCGGCGGGCGGATCGTTGGTCGCAAATGGGCCGGGCCAGGGGCCGATCCGCAACGCCAGGCCGACGGGCGTTTTGGCGTCCGCCAAAGCGGCGTAATCCAGCGGCACGCGCGCCAGATCCGGCTGGCCGCCGCGCCAGGAAACCTCGGCGGCCAGAGAGATAACGCTTTCAAAATTCGTCGCGTGTTGCGCCACCGCCGCGCGCACCGGCCCGGTCCATGCCCGTTGCCAGACATAGACTTGATGCGGCAGCGGAGCCGGGGATTGCGCCCCCGCTGCCAGCGTGAGGAGAAATGCCGCCAGCAAAATCAACCCCGGGCCAAACCGCGTGAACCGAAGCTGGTGTGTCATCTGTTTGGGTCGGGCAGCCAATTCAATCGGTCCATTACGTCCATTCCGTCCACGCCGTCCACGCCGTCCCCGGCGGGTCAACTGTTTGGCTCGAGCAGCCATTTCAATTCCGCGCGGGTTTTTGCCGGCCAAAGTTCCTTATTGGTCATGATGGCGTTGCGCAGGGCGTGGTGACACGAGCAGCCCGGCTCGGCGGGAATCATCGGCACGGTGCGCGCGATGATGGCCTGGGCCTGGCTGGCGTTCTTGAGCAAATTGGCGATGATCATCTCCACCGTCACATGCGCTTCGTCCACCTTCCAGCAATCGTAATCCGTGACCATCGCCATCGTGGCGTAGGCGATTTCGGCCTCGCGCGCGCATTTGGCTTCCCCCAGATTCGTCATGCCGATGACATCGTAGCCGAGCCGGTGATGGGTGAGCGATTCGGCGCGCGTGCTGAAAGCCGGCCCTTCCATGTTGACGTAAGTGCCGCCGTTGTGGACGCGCGCCCCTTCCGCGCGGGCGCTTTTGAAGATCGCCTCGCGCAACTCCCCGCACACCGGCTCCGCGAACGCGATATGCGCCACGACGCCCCGCCCAAAAAACGTGTGCTCCCACGACCGCTTGGTCCGGTCCACAAATTGATCCGGCAAAACAATATCGCATGGACGATGCTTCGCCTGCAACGACCCCACCGCGCTGACGCTGATGATCCAGGCTGCGCCCAGCTTCTTCATCCCGCAGATATTGGCGCGATGATTCAACTCGGAGGGCAGGATGCGGTGCCCCCGTCCGTGTCGCGGCAGGAATACCACCTCCCGTCCCGCGACTGAGCCGGTGAGAAAATCATCCGACGGCGCGCCGAAGGGCGTTTTGACCTTGACCCATTTTTGCCCGGTGAAGCCGGCCATCTCATAAAGCCCGCTCCCGCCAATAATGCCAATTCTGTTTGGTTGCATAAATCACGGGCCTTTCACGTCCAGGCAAACCAGGTCGCCGAGGTTGTTGCGGCAATAGATGCGGCCGTTGGCAAGGGTGGGGGCGCCCCAGCACCATTGGCCGACGACTTGGGTGCGGGAAATCGGGACGAACGCTGCGGGCGACGCCTCGCCCACCACCAGCTCGCCCGTGTCGCTCAACATGATGATCTTGTGATCGGCGACCATAAATCCGCCGCCGCCCAAACCCGGGAAACTCCATTTCTGCGCGCCGGTGGCGAAATCAACGCACTGCAAGGCAACCGTCCTGTCGTTGACCGCTCCGGCGTCGCCGTACAAGTAGCCGTCAAGAAGAACGGACGTGTTGATGTGGTTGGCGAAGGTCTTGCTGGCCCAGACTTGAGTGGTGTTCGTGCCGTCGAACCGGGCCATGACCCCGCCGTAGCCGTAGCCGGCGGACATAAAGAAGTTATTGTTGGAAACAATCACGTCGGCGATGTTGATGTTGGCCTTAAATGGAAAACTCCAAATCTGTTTGCCGGTCTTTGTCTCCACCGCGCAGGCGCGGTCGGTCGAAAGAATGGCGACGGCAGGCGTGCCATTGAAGGAGCAGGGAACCGGCGTGGAATAACCCGACGCGGCCTTGTCTGAAGTCCAGACGACTTTGCCGGTGGCCTTGTCCACAGCCGTGCCGGCGTTTCCGACGTCAACCACCAGCAAATTATCCTGGACCACCGGGGAGCCGGTGAATCCCCAATGGGCCTTGGCCACACCCATTGCCGCCACAAAGTTGTTCGACCAGACGACGGCGCCGCTTTGCGTGTCCAGGGCAAACAAGCAGCCGTCGCCGCTCAACAGATAGACCCGGTTGCCTTCAACTGTGGCCGCGCTGCTCGTGCCGCCCATACCCCTGGGCTGGCTGAAGTCGTTCATGATCTGGTTGGCGAAGGAGAACTTCCAGAAATTGCTGCCGGTGTTGGCGTCCAGACAATACAGGGTGGCGGTGTTGCCCTGGTTTCCCGACGCGTAAGCCCGGCCATTGGCGACGGTGACGGAGGCGTAGCCGAGGCAGAGGGAAGCTTTCCAAAGCCGTTTGGGTCCGTCCTGCGGCCATTTGACCAGCCATCCCGTTTCGGAGGAAATGCCGTTGTGATTCGGGCCGCGGAAGTTCGGCCAATCCGCGGCGCGAGCGGTGGCGCAAGACAGGGCGGCGGCGGCGCTGAGGACCAAAGAGATAAATTGATTCATCCGCGAATGGTGGCGATAACCTGGAGGAATGTCAATTCGCAGTCGTTTTCGGAAGCGCCTCAATTTGGATTTTGTAGTGTCGGCGCTCTGGGCCGATTTCGAGCCACAGGCTCGACTCTACACCAAATTCAGGGCTTGGGCGGGGGATGGGATTGGATGAATTGGGCGACGGCCTGGCTGACGGTGACGTGCTGCTGGTTGATGATCTGGGCGATGGCGGCGGTGGCAAAGGCGGTCGCCGTGGAGGTGCCTTGCACCTGCCAGGCCTGGCCATTGAGATAGACGATGGAGGTGCCGGAGTCCATGGCCCGGACGAAGGAGCCGTCGTCGGCGTAGGAGGCAAGCTTGCCGTTGGGATCGGAGGCGGTAACGGCCAGAACGCCGGGATAGGCGGCGGGATAAGTGGGCGCGTTGCCGGGGGTGTTGCCGGAGGCGGCGACGAACAGAACTCCTTTCGCTATCCCTTGCTCAATCAGGCTCTGCAACGCGGCGCTGTCCCCGGTGCCGCCCAAGCTGAGGTTGATGATGTTGGCGCCGGAGTTGATGGCGGCCACGGCGCCTTCCAGCACTTGGTAGGTCGTAGTGCTCTCGCCGCTGGGATAGACATCCACGGGCAATATCTTGCTCGGCGCGCTCGCCATGCCTTGCAGCATGTCTTCGAACATCGCGGTTCCGTGGGAGATTTGATCGGCCGGCTCGCTGGGCTGGCCGACGACGGTGAGGGGAGGCAGGGAATACTGCTTGAAGCCGTCCTGCATCTGGATGGCGGTGTCCACCAGGCCGATGACGACGCCATTGACCGGGCTGCTGGCGTTCAGCACGGGGACCTGGCCGGCCGCGCCGGGCGGGAGGGTTAGGGGAGTGCTTTGCGCCGGGGCGGGGCGGTCCACGATATAGTTGGAATCAACCATAGCCACTGAGTTGTCGCCCGCGAGTTGATTGGAGGCGGCGTCGGCCGCGTCGCCGTCGGTGAACTGCAAACGATAGAGCCTGGTACGGGCATCGCGTCCGATGACCTTGGCGCCGATGGCCCGGGCAAGATCATCAATGGAATTGGTGGAATTGCGCTTGAGGAGGACGAGCAATTCGTCGGGGATGCGGTAGTCCCGGGCCAATTCCGGCAGGGCGGGTTCGATGGGCTGTGTGGCGGCCAGGGGCACGGTGTGATAGACCAACAGGCGGGAAACACCGTTGGTGGCGTCCTTGGTAAAATTGAGGTTGCCGAGCAGGCGGTTCAAGGCTTCATCGGGGGAGGCGTTTTTGAACTTGGCGGTAATGGTGGCGGTGGTTCCCGGCTCGATGATCACGCGCCATCCGGTCAGGGCGGAGATCTTGCCGAGGAGTCTGGGGAGCGACCAGTCCTTGATGTCAACGGAGACGCCGCTGCTATTGGTGCCCCAAAGCAGGGAGTCGGCGGCGCGCGCCGGCATGGCGGGAAGGACGGCGGCCAGCAGAACAGCGCTGAATATGAAAGACCTGATTGACATTTCCATGCGTAAGATAGCAGAGAAACGCCAAATGGAAAGGGAATGAACTCATTTCACGAACTTCTGCGCTTGAAGCCAGACCAAACAGTCGGCGGTCCATGGATGGGGATGGGGGAAGGGCGGCTGGTCGGCCAAACCCAGGCCGTGACCTCCCTTTTGGTAGATGTCCAGCGCAAAGGGCACGTTGTTGCTTCGCAAGGCCGAAGCGAAGAGCATGCTGTTTTCCATCGGCACCGTCCTGTCCTCGAATGTGGACCAGATGAAGCAGGGCGGGGTGTTGGGGGTGACCTGGAGTTCGCTGGAAAGGAACTTCACCAGTTCGGGCGAAGGGTTGGGGCCGAGCAGACTCCTTTTTGAGCCTTGATGGGTGTATTGCCCCAGGGAGATGACGGCGTAACAGAGAACGCCAAGGTCGGGCCGCGAGCTTTGGCGTTCAATCGGATCCTCGGCGGCGGGGTTGCCGGAATCAGAATGCGTCAGTAAGGCCGAGGCCAGATGGCCGCCGGCGGAGGAACCGATGATGCCGACGCGCTTGGGGTCAATTTTCCAAGTGTCCGCCTTGGCGCGGACCAAACGGACGGCGCGCGCCGCGTCAAGGAACATGGCTGGATAGTGGTAGCCGCTGGAGCCGAGGCGGTATTTGAGGACGAAGCCGGTGACGCCATGCTGGTTGAGCCAGAGGGCGTAATCGTTGCCTTCGCGGGGCGAGAGATGCTCGTAGCCGCCGCCGGGGCATATCACCATCGCCGCCCCGGTGGCGGAGGCGGGATCGGGCAAATAGGGAGTCAGGGTCGGGATGTCATTGCTGGAGGTTCCCAATGCCCCGGGCGCGCCGCCAGCCCAGAGAGGGAAGGCGGTTTGCATTTGAGCGGAGCAAAGAGCCAGCGAGGAACACAAAATGGCGGAGAACAGATAGAATTTCATATTCTAATCCTCCGCGCCGGACAGGGCAGCGTCCTGTTTCAGCGCGTCGGCGGGAAGTCGGGCGGAGCCGTTCTTATACTTGATTGCCGGGTAAAGCGTGCAAAGCGAAACGGCGGCGGACATATAAAACACCGACGCGATGCCGGCGTAGGAGGCGAGGTAACCGTAAATGGGGCGGCACACCGCGCTGGAGCCGCGCGAGGCGGAGGAATAGGCGCTGAAGGCGTTGTGGAAACTGACCCGGTCGTCAATGGAATCCGCCACCATGGCGCGGATGATCGGCGAGGAACCCCGGGTGAAGATGCCCAGGAGGAAGAGCAGCCCGACCATCTCCATGCGCCGGCTCATGACCACCAGCAGCACAATCAACAGCGACATGCCGAGCTTGGAGGCCATCAATATCTGCGGTGCGCCGTGGCGGTCGGCCAGGCGGCCCAGCAGCAGCCGGCCGGACATGTAGCCGGAGAAGAAAATCACATTGAAGTAGAGGGTGTTGGCCAGCGCGATCCCCTTGGCGGCGAGCAGGAACGGAATGAAAATATAGAGGGAGGCGCTGGAAAAGGAATCGGCAATGCCCGCGGCTGTGGCGAAGCAGAACTTCCGGTTCTTCATCAATTCGCTCAAGTGAACCGGAATCTCGCGTTCCTCGGCCGCGTCCCCGCCGGCAGCCTGCGGGAGGCGGATGCTGGCCATGAAGAGCGCGCCCAAGGAGGAAATGCACAACACCCCGCAAGCGCCGTTGATACCGAGAAATCCCGCCAGCCCGGTGGCCGCCGCATACACCACGATCCGGCCCATGTCGCCGCAGGCGGCAAAGTTGCCGATGGCCGTGCCCCGGCTCTTCGTGTTCGTGATCTTGGCCACGAGGGAATTTCCGATCGGCTCAAACAGCCCCGACGAAATCCCTCCAAACGCGTACGCCAGATACAGGATGGGCACACTGCCGGAAAAGAACAGCACCAGCCACGAAACAGCGCTCGCCAAGATGGACAACAAAATCACGTTCCGGCTGCGAACGGCGTGGGCGATTTTGCCGGCGAAAAAGCTGATGCTGATCTGGCTGACGATGAAAATGGTGCTCAGAAGGCCCACCATGTAGAGCGGCAGCGCGTATTTCTGCTGGATGAAGGCCAGCATCCCCAGAATGCTGACTTCCCACCCCTTGCTCAGGAAGTTGCAGATGGAGAGCGTCGTGGTGTCGGTAAGGCGGACTTTCGCGCCGGTCTTGCGATGGGGTGACAATTCAGAAACTAATGGAGGGGATGAGAAAACCGCCTGCACGGCGGTCTTCCTTGAAACCGATTTGCTGACTACATTCATGTCGCTTCCATAAAGTCACTATTATCCATATAACAAGACGGCGTTCTCCTATTGATGGTTACAATCTTGTTACAATCATGTGACATTACCGCCGAATTGCGAGCCGTGCATCTGGTTTTGCATGACAGTTTTGTCATCTGGGGGGCTTCCCTGTCGCGCGAATCGCGTCGCGGTTGGGGCGGATGTGGCGTGATTGGGGGCAATTTCCGGTTCTTAATCTTAATCCTAATCCTAATCTTAATCTCCATCTTGAAGAGAAGAAGAGATTAGGATTAGGATTAAGATTAAGAGAGGATACCAAAGGAAGTGAAATCCACCCTTGGTTCTGGAGCTGTCGCGAACGAGGTTGACTCCGGGAGTTTTTCCCGGAGAATGGCCGGCATGAATTCCACCCCGGAGAAGTTTGCCTTGATAAGAAGTGTCATTCTCGCGCTGGCCGGCCTGCTGGCCGTGCCGGCTTGGACCGGTTGCGCCGCGCCGCTGCCCAAGCGGGCGAAGAAGATACTGGTCTTTTCCAAGTCGTCCAACTTTGAGCACTCCGCCATCCACCGGACGGGGGACCAGTTGAGCGTCGCGGAAGAGACGCTCAAAATGCTCGGCGAAACCAACAACCTGGACTTCACGTTCACCAAGGACGGCAGCCTCTTCACGGCGGAGAATATCGCCCAATATGACGCGTTGCTCTTTTATACGACCGGCGACCTGACGGAAGGCGGCACGGACGGCAAACCGCCGATGACCCCCGCGGGCAAGGCGGCCTTCCTGGAGGCGATCCGGCAGGGGAAGGGGTTTGTGGGCGTGCATAGCGCGACGGACACGTTTCACTCGCCGGGCAACCGGAACATTGACGCGGCGCGGTTCCGGAACGACGGCACGAACGTGGACCCGTTCATCCAAATGATCGGCGGCGAGTTTGTCAACCACGGCAACCAGCAAAAGGCCCGGATGATTTGTGCCGACACAAATTTTCCGGGGATGAAAGCGGTGCCGGCGGATTTCGGCCCGTTGGAGGAATGGTACACCTTGAAGAACTTTGCCAGCGACCTGCATGTGATCCTGGCGCAGGACACCGCGATGATGGACAAGACGGGCGGAAACTACTGCTACGACCGGCCGCCGTTTCCAGCCACCTGGGCGCATTGGTACGGAAAGGGCCGTGTGTTTTACACGAGCATGGGACATCGCGAGGATGTGTGGAGCAACCCGGTTTTTCAGCAAATCCTCCTGGGCGGCATCCACTGGGCCGTGGGCGATGTCAACGCCGATGTGACGCCCAATCTGCGCCGGGTCGCGCCGGGAGCGGACCAGTTGCCCCAATACCGACCGGGGAACTAATGTTTCGGGCGGAGGAGGATGGCTTTCTTGTTGGTGCCTTCCACTTCGACGCTGCCGGCTTCGATGCCCGGAGCGTCTTTCAAGGCGCTGTAAATGATCCGCCGGTCAAAAGCGCTCATCGGCTCCAATTCCACCACGTCGCCCCAGCGGCGGACTTTCTCGGCGGCGGCCATGGCCTTTTGCACCAGCGCCTCGCGCGCCTTGGCCCGGTAATCGCCGACATCCACCATGACCTTCGGCACGGTCTGGTCCTGATGGAACAGCAGGCGGTTGGTCACGTATTGCAAGTCGGAAAGGGTTTGGCCCTGCCGGCCTATCAAGCGGCCCGAATCGTCCGTTTTGACATCGAGAAAGATGCCGTCGTCAAGCAAATGCTCCTCCACGGTGGCCTCGAATCCGAGGTGTTTGAGGAGTTGGGTCAGGGTTTCTTTGGGCTGGGCGGCCATAAGTCGTGCAATGCGTTTAGTTCGTTCAATTAGTTGACCGGGCGGACTATAAACGACCCGCTCCGTCTTGGCTACTTCTTTTTCTGACACTTCTTCTTGTGACTATTCAGGTACGGACAGCGCGCCGCGCTGTCCGCCCCGCGTCCAGCGGCGCAACGGATCGCCCCCCGGACGCCTCGGCGAGGCGTCCCTACCTGAATAGTTACTTCTTTTTCTGCGGCGCGGGGGAAATCAGCTTCGCCGGGCCGTCGGCGGGATCGGGTCCCATTTTCGTCATCTTGGTTTGGGCAATGGTCAGCAGGTTCGACACCGTGTAGTAGAGGTTCAAGCCTGACGACATCCGATAAAAAATGGCGATGAACAGCAGCGGCATGTAGCGCATCATCTTCTGCTGGCTCGCATCCATCCCCGGCGAGGGCGGCGTCAAATGGGACTGCCATAATTGGCTCGCGCCCATGAGCAGCGGCAGCGGGTTGATGGGAAAGCCGGCGAGGATGGCGACGGTGTCCGGCAGCGTCAGATCGGATGCCCAGAGGAAGGGGATGCCGCGCAACTCGATGGCATTGCGCAGCATCGAATAGAAACCGAAGAACACCGGAATGGAAATGAGCATGGGCAGGCAACTGCCCAGCGGGCTGATCTTGTGCTCCTTCATCAACTCCGTCGTCTTCTGGTGCTTCTTCAGCGGGTCGTCCTTGTACTTCTCGGCGATGGCCTTGAGCTGGGGCGCAATCGCCTGCTGCCGCTTTTGCGAGCGCGTACTCGCCGCCGTCATCGGCCAGAAAACCAGTTTGATAATCACGGTGATGGCGATGATGGACAGGCCGTAAGACAACCGCAGGTACTCATGCAGGCCGTTCATGGAAAGCAGCAGGAACTTGGAGCAGAATGAGAAGATGCCCAAAAAGCCGGTGAAGCCCATGACCAAATCGAGGTTGTTTCCCATGAAGTGGCCAATTTTGGCCAGGCCGTTGTATTCCTTCGGCCCCGCGTAAAAGGTGAAGGTCTGTTCCACGAACTGGCCCGCGTCCAGATGGGTGGCGGGATAAACGAAGGCGGTTTGGTAGCCTTCGTAACTGTTGGTCACGGTAAGGCGCTGTCCGGCCGCCACCCCGCTGGCGTCGGGCGGCGGCAGCTTGGGATTGCGAATAACAACCCCTGGGGCCGGCTGGGAAGGGACGGCCGCTAGGGCGAAATACTGGCTGTGCATCGCGACCCAGACGACGTTGCTCGCGCCGTCGTCAAATTCCGCGCGGGGCCTTGAGCCTAACAAGGCGCAACCGCCAACGTAATTTGCGAACCAGCTCGCGCTGATATCGGTGGATTTGTCGCCGTTGTACCAGATCACTCCCAGCGTCGTCAGATCGTCCAGCGGTCCGATGGCCGTCGTCGTGCCAACGACCAGTTCCCGCCGGGGGATTTGCAGGCTGTTGGACGACGTGTTTTCCAGGCGGACTTTCGCGCTGAAAAGATAATTGGTGCCGCAATCCCCAATGTTAAACTCCTTGACCACGCGCAAGCCGCCGGCCAGCGTTTTTTCGGCGCGGACAATGGTGTTGGATGGCTGGGTCAGCGTATAACTGTCGTCGCTAGGCGAATTCTCGTCCAGCACGGCCAGAACCGGAACCAGCGCCCCGGAATTCAAGGTGGCGAAATTGCGTTCGTCCTGCGTCTGGCGCGAGCTGTGGACCACCGCCGGATAATTCGTATTCCGCAACGCGATTTCCTTCAACCCGCCCCCGTAGGACGTGAAGTGAAAGATCAAATCCGTGTTGGAAACGGCCAGCGTCACCTCCGGCGGCGGCGGAGTGGACGGCGCGGCGGGCGGCGGGTTGGCGGGAGCGCCCGGAGTGGGAGCCGCGACATTGGCGACATTGGTTTCCGCGCCCTGCGCCGGCAGCGGATTGGCGGTTTGATTGGTCGCCGCGACCGGCGTCCTGACCGGCGCCGGGATGGGCGGATACAAGCGGTTGATCAACCCGGAGAGCGCGAACAGCACCAGGATCGCGACGCCTAAAATGAGAAGTGATTTACGGTCCATGCCCGGAGGTTGGGGGTGAATTTGCTCTTAATCCTAATCCTAATCTTAATCTTAATCTCTGGGACCGCGGGCGTCCCCGCCCGCCGTGGCCGGCGTCCCGCCGGGCACATCGTTCGGTAATTGGATTAAGAAGATTAAGATTAAGATTAGGATTAAGATTAAGAGTTGGGACCGGATCATCGCCAGACGCGCCCCAGGGATGGCACCGGCAAAGTCTCCGGGCCGCCAACACGCCGCCCGCCAGGACGCCATGCAGGCGGATGGATTCCCGCGCGTAATGGGAGCAGGTGGGCGTGTAACGGCACCCCCCCGCCGGGCCAAAAAATGCCGCCAGCGCCGGCGAAATCACCGCCTGGTAGCCGCGTATCAGCAAGATGAAAATTCGTTGTCCGATGTTCATTGGCCTCCGATCCGGGCCTGCCGCAGCACGCGCAAAAAATCCCGTTCCACCTCCGCCAGCTTCTTGCCCGCGATGGAAGGGCGCGCCACCAGCACCACATCCATCGGCCCGGCCAGTTCATGCTGATGCAGCCGGAAGCTCTCGCGCATCAGCCGTCGCGCCCGGTTGCGCGCGACCGCGTTGCCGACCTTCTTGCCAGTCACCACCCCCAGCCGGGCCGTCAGGCGGCCGGGGCGCGGAAGGACATTGGCAATGAGGCAGCCACAAATCAGGCGCTGGCCTTGCGAGCGGGCGCGCGCGAATTCGCCCTGCTGCTTCAAGCGCCGGGAGCGCGGGAAGCCCAGGGCGGCGGGAGAGTCGCCGGACATGGCGGTTTAGACGGGGGTAAGCCGTTTGCGGCCCACGCGGCGGCGATTGGCCAAAATGGCGCGACCGCTCTTCTTGGAATTGCGATTCAAAAAGCCGTGCTGGCGTCTGCGCCGGACTTTCGACGGTTGATACTGGCGTTTCATGTTTTTTTATAGAGTAATGTTGCCCCGCGTCGGGAAGCAACCGGCCGGCCACGGTACACCCGCGATCCAGAGCTTGAGAAGATACCGCCCCCCCGCCGTGTGTCAACCGCGCATATCGGGTTTTTTCGATACAGCGATACAGGGCGCAGGACAGCTAATGGACGGCAACAACGAGGGCCATTTGCAGGAATCGGAAAGGGAAGAACTGGAGGCGCTGGTTGAACTGAGCGAGAAACTGTCGCTCATTCGAGGCGAAGCATTGCAGATCCTTGGCAGGCAGCCCTCATGAGCATCCCGGAAAGGGCATGGCGTTTCAGCCCTTTCTTGAATTCGGCGTGAGGAATAGTCTCTTCCCCGCGCCGTTCGGCGATGACAGCCAGATCATCCAAATCTTCCAACAGCTTTTCGTAATCGTCAATGGGCAGAACCACGGCGGTTTTCCGCCCTTTTTCATTGGTCAAAAATTGAACTGTGGCGCTCATGTTGGGAAATTAGCTTCCGGCCGCGGCAAATTCAACTTCTTTCCAAGTCGCTTTCCAGGCCGGCGCGATTCGGTTGCGGTCAAAACACGGATTTCACCGATTTCACGGATGGTGAAAGAAAATCTCCTTACCTGGCCCGGCGCAATACGGTGTCGCGTTGCGCCCAGGCGGGGTCGGCCTGGGGATGATCGAGGTTGAAATGCAGCCCGCGGCTTTCCGGGCGCTCCATCGCCGAGGTGATGATCAATTTGGCCACGGTGGCGATGTTCCGCAATTCCAGCAAGTCGCTGTTGACCGTGAAGTCCCAGTAGTATTCCAGAATTTCCTCCTGCAAATGGGCGATGCGGCTGCGCGCCCGCCGCAACCGTTTGTTGGTCCGCACAATCCCCACGTAGTCCCACATCAGGCGCCGGATTTCGTCCCAGTTGTGGGACACGACGACCAGTTCGTCCGGGTCGTGCGCCTCGCCGGAGTGCCAGTCGGGTATCGCCACGCCGCAGGGCGGGTCCGGGTTTTGCGCCACCCGCCGCGCCGCCCGATGCGCGCACACCAGCGCCTCCAGAAGCGAATTGCTGGCCAGGCGGTTGGCCCCGTGCAGCCCCGTGCAGGCCGCTTCGCCCGCGGCGTAAAGCCCGGCGATTTCCGTCTCTCCATCCACCGTCGTCAGCACCCCGCCGCACTGATAATGCGCGGCGGGCACCACCGGGATCAGTTCCTTGGTCAGGTCAATGCCGTAGCCCAGGCAGGTGGAGTAAATATTGGGGAACCGCTCGATGAGAAATCGCGCCGGCTTGTGCGTGATGTCCAGAAAAACGCAATCCGCCCCGCTCTTTTTCATTTCGCTGTCAATCGCACGGGCCACGATGTCCCGCGGCGCCAGCGATTTGAGCGGATGATACGCATCCATGAACGCCGCTCCCGCGCCGTTCTTCAGCACGCCCCCTTCGCCGCGCACCGCTTCGCTGATGAGGAAGGACTTGGCCTTGGGATGATAAAGGCAGGTGGGATGGAACTGCACAAACTCCAGGTTGGCCACCGCCGCGCCCGCCCGGTAGGCCATCGCCACGCCGTCCCCCGTCGCAATGTCCGGGTTGGTGGTGTACAGATACACCTTCCCGCAGCCGCCGGTAGCCACCAGCACCGTCCGGGCGGCGAAGGTCTCCACATGCCCGGTGGTCTTGTCCAACACATAAGCCCCCACGCAGCGGTTGGGGCGGGGATCAAACAACTGGCCCAGTTTCTGCGTGGTGATCAAATCAATGGCGAAATGATCCTCAAAAACCTCGATGTTGGGCTGTGTGGCGACCGCGTTGAGCAGGGCGCGCTCGATTTCCCGCCCGGTCACATCCTGGGCGTGAAGGATGCGCCGCTTGGAATGGCCGCCTTCCCGCCCCAAATCCAGTTCGCGTCCCCCGGCCACTTCCCGCTCGGAGAACTTCATCCCCATTTCCATCAACTCCGCGATCCGCGCCGGCCCTTCCTGGATGATGGTGCGCGCCACGTCTTCGTGGCACAACCCGGCCCCTGCCGCCAGCGTGTCGCGCAGGTGCATTTCCACCGAGTCCTCCTTGCTCGTCACCGAGGCAATGCCGCCCTGCGCGTAATTGGTGTTGGACTCCGCGCGCGATTTCTTGGTGACAACCGCGACCCGTCCCAGCGGCGCTACCTTCAAGGCGAAGGTAAGCCCCGCCAGCCCGCTCCCCAGCACAAGGAAATCAAAGTTCTTCATCTATTGCCATTCATGAAAGCACAAAAACCCGAACAATGCGAAGACAAATTGTCACGGCCCGCCGCGCGGCGGCGCGCGACAGAATTCTCCACCTTCCTGGTAGGGCAGAGCTGCTGCTCTGCCCTGAATTCGTGGGCGGCGCAGCAGCGCCGCCCTACCGAAGACACGCCCGCGGCGCGGCGCTCACGGGAGTGTCTTATTGACTGCGGTTTGCAGGAACCGGGCCACGGTGTTCTTCCATTCCGCGGGATAACGACTGACGGCGGATTCGTGGCCGAGGGCGGGAAATTCCTCGAAACGCTTTGGGGCGGAAACGGCGGCGAAAACGCGGCGCGCTTCCTCCACGCGCGCCCGGGGATCGGCGGCGCCGTGCAGAAAGAGAATCGGGCAGCGGACGGCGGCGGCGTACTGGACCGGATTGTGGGCAAAACCGTCGAAACCCGCCTGGACGCCGCCCTAAAACACCAGCAGTTGAGCGCCCGGAAATGACGGAACGCCCATCGCCTCGAAACGATGCCGCACGGTGTTCAGCATGTTGTCAAACACACTTTCCACAATGATGGCGTCCGGTTGCACGCCGCAACGCGCCACCGCCCGCAGCACCGCCGCCGCTCCCATCGAACCGCCGTAGAGGACCAATTTGGAATGCGGCAGTTGCGTTCGCGCGTAATGGACGGCGGCGGCCACGTCATCGGCCTCGTAATATCCAACCGTGGTATAGGACTCCGAGGAATCGCCGGAACCGCGAAAATCAACCAGCATCACCGAACAGCCCATTTCAAGAAACGCCCCGGCCTCCGGCAGCATCCCGCTCTTGTCGCCGGCGTAGCCGTGAAACAGGATGACCAGCGGGTCGGAAGGCGCGGCGGGGCAGTACCACGCCCCCAGTTTTATGCCGTTGGTTTCAGGGATGACAACGGCGCGGCAGGCGGGTCCGAGTTTGTCCGGGGTCAGGCTGTTGTGCGGACGCGGCATGTCCACTCCGCAAAAAAGGACCTTGATCTTTTCGCCGAGGGAGAGGTTCTCCGGCTTCTCCGTCCGGACGCCGTCCCGGGTGAAGTGCATCATCGCCCAGGCTTGCCGGCAGGCGACGGCATTCAAGGCGATGAACCCGCCCAGCAACAGCGCCGCACAGATTTTCAACCGCCGCTTGAGTTTCGGTTTCATTGTCAAGATCAGGTTTGGTAATCTCCCGTTGCAGTGCCATTCCTCAGAATTGCGCATTCTTGGCAAAATTTTCCGTGTCGTCTTTCCAAATGACAAATGAGAAATTTTCTCCCGATTCCGAATCGGGATTCAATTCAAACTCACTCCTTTGGTGGCGGCTGGCCGCGCTGCGGCTTTGGGGTGCCGGGCTTTCCACTCCTTTTTGGGCGGTTCGGGGAGGCCCTGGGCGCGCAGGGCGGTCCGGAAATGGGTCTTGGCCACTTCGTTGAGTTTGCCGGCGCCATGCTTGGCCACAAATTCCCTCGCGGCGGCGTCCACGGCGGCGGAAGCGCCTTTGGGGAAGGTCATCTCGTAGCGTTTGCCCAGGGCCGCCAGCCGGGTCACAAATTCATTGCGGGCCAGGATGGACGCGGCGGCGACGGCCTGGTCCGCCTCGGCTTTGTGGCGCTGGACCAGTTCAATGCCGCGGCCCATCTTCATGAGCGCGCCGGCCACGGTGGCTTTGTCGTGGGCGAATTGATCGCTGATGGCCCGCACGGGGAGGGGATTCATCCGGTGAGACTGGCCCATGAGGTTTTCAATCACGCGGGCGTGACCCCAGGCGAGCAGGGTGTTGACACTGTGCAATTTGAAGTAAAGACGGTTGTAGGCTTCGTTGCCAATCGGCACAACAGTGTGGACGCAGCCGGCGGTCTCCCGAATCAACTTGGCCAACTCGGCAATGCGGCGGTCGCTCCCGATGTCCTTGGAATCGCGGATGCCCGCGCCTTTCCACGCGGTGACAACCGATTCGTTGACATAGACGCCGGCGACGCAGAGCGGCCCGAAAAAATCGCCCTTGCCGCTTTCGTCCACGCCGATACGCGGAGCGAGCAATTCGGGATGCAAAATGGTTTCGTAGCCGAGTGTGGCTTCCTGCAAAATCTGCGGTTCCAGGACAAATTCGACAAAATCCTGCGTGCCCTTGCCCTGGACGACGAGTTTGCCGCTTTGGTAAAAGACGACGTTGGTTTTTTCCTTTTCGGCGGCGAAGCGGGCGTAGGGCACCTCGCGGAAGGAGTACCCGTGGTCGCGCAAATAATTTTCGAGTGCGCCGGCCTGGGGCTCGGTCAGCTTGCAAGTATGGCTGGTGATCGGGTTCACATTTTTGGGTGTCTTCTCTTAATCTTAATCTTAATCCTAATCTTAATCTCCTCTGACAAACAGATTAAGATTAAGATTAGGATTAAGATTAAGAGTCAGAGCAAAATTCAATATCAAGCCTGAACTGAAAAGGGAACGTTGAAAACAAGCAAACAAAATCGGACCGTTGTGCGCCGGCTGCTGCAATGGTTTGCCGCAAACGCGCGGGACCTGCCCTGGCGGCGGACGCGCGATCCTTACGCGATCTGGATTTCGGAAATCATGCTGCAGCAGACGCAGGCGAAAACGGTCGCGCCGTATTGGGAACGCTGGATGCGGGCCCTGCCGGATATGCGCGCGTTCGCCCGCGCCAAGCCGGCCCAAACGCACAAGTTGTGGGAAGGCCTGGGTTACTACGCGCGGGTGCGCAACGCCCACGCGGCGGCGCGGGTCATGGTGGAGAAGCATGGCGGGCAATTTCCAAATACTCTCGCCGAGGCGCTCGCTCTGCCGGGAGTGGGCCGCTACACGGCGGGGGCGGTTTGCAGCATTGCCTATGATCTGCCAACCCCGATTTTGGACGGGAATGTGATGCGGGTTTTGAGCCGGGTGTTTGGCGTGCCGGGAGATCCGCGGGGGAAGGAGGCCAATGAACGGTTGTGGGGGCTGGCGGAGGAACTTGTTGCTATTGCGGATTGCGGATTGCGGATTGCGGATTGCCGAGGAGCCGGCCGGAACTGCGGGCGGTTGAATGAGTCGCCTGTAGCGTCGGCGCTGTGCGCCGATTCTTCGCGGGCGGCCGGCCGGAACTGCGGACGGTTGAATGAGTCGCTGATGGAGCTGGGGGCGCTGGTTTGCACGCCGCGCCAGCCGCGTTGCGCGGTTTGCCCGCTGCGCCGGGGCTGTTTCGCGCGCCGGGAGGACCGCGTGGGGGAGTTTCCCGCGCTGAAGGCGCCGGGGAAGAGCAGCCGCCGGCGATTCGCGGCGTTTATTGTCAAGAAGAACGGGCGCTTCCTCGCCCGCCGGCGCCCGGCCGGCGGCGTGAATGCCTTCCTGTGGGAGTTTCCCAATGTCGAAATCGCGCCGGGAAAAAATCATCCGGCGGCGGCCGCCGCGCCGTTTGTGTTGACAGGGCGGAAGCCCGTTTGCCGCGTGCGGCATTCGATCATGAGACATCGGATTTTGCTGGAGGCCTACCGGGCGGAATTGCCGGAACCGGCGGCAACCGGGGCCGCTCCGGGCGTGTGGCGGACGCGGGCGCAGTTGGAGCGGCTGGCGATGACCGGCGCGCACCGGAAGCTCCTGGCGTTGCTGCCGGACAAAAAATAACTCGAAAAACAGGCGGACCCAGTTTATATGTAAGTGTATGTACGAAGAGAAACCATTCACGATGAAAGTGGTGGGCCGCCAAGGCACACCGAAGGTGGATGCCATCACATTTGATCCGATGCAGCAGATGGTCAATGTGTTGCGGGCGGGCTGCCCGTTTATTCCCAAAGGAGTGTGGCGTTTTAAGAGCTTCGAGGAGGCAGACCAATGGACGATGAACATGCTAACCCGGCCCCGGCACCGCGCATCGCAACGGTAGATGATTTGATTTTTGTCTGCCGGCTTCTCAATGAGGCCGGAGCGAATTATGTAGTCATCGGAGGATGGGCCATTATCCAGCATGGCTACGGCAGGACGACCACGGACATTGATTTGATTGTTGATGCTTCCCCCAAAAATTTTGAAAGGATAAAAAAAGCGATGCTCGGCCTGCCGGATGGCGCCATTAATGAAGTGCAGCCGGGCGACTTGGATCAATATGTGGTCATCAGGGTTGCCGACGAATATGTTGTGGACTTAATGAAGGCGGCCTGCGGCATTGAATATGCCGAGGCGAGCAAGGCCGTGGTAATGGCCACGCTGAAGGGGGTCCCCATCCCCTTTGGGACGCCGGAGCTGCTTTTGCGCACCAAGCAGACTTACCGGGACAAGGATTCGGCGGACCGGGATTATTTGCGCGATCTGATTAACAAGCGGGAGCGGGAGCGGAAGGGTTAGGATTGGGGTTGGGTTCAGCATCAGGATTTGAGATTAAGATTAGGATTAGGATTAAGATCAAGAGTAGTATTGACTTTGGAGACGCGCGGCCGAAAGAGAACGTCCACAACATTGCGCACGTATTGTTCGGCCGTGATGCCTTCGCAGGCCTCCGGCGGGAATACCACAATGCCCCGAAAATGCGCGGCCAGTTGCTCGAATAATTCCAGCCGCGCCTGCAAATCCAGTTGGTCGCGCCGCAGCAGGGATTGCAGCGCCAGCCGCGCCTCCCCCGGCGTCACCCGCTGCCGCAGGCGCGCCTCCAGATGCGGATACTCGCGCAGGGAATTGAATTTGCCCGAGAGAAGTTGATCCAGGTCCGGCTCGGGCATCCTCGGATTTCGCACGACGATGGTGTTGGCCACCAGGTCCCCCAAACGCTGCGCGCGCGAATTGAGCAGCGAAGTCACGCCCCCCACCATATAGCACATGGGCAATGCGTCCAGAAACCGCAGCAGGTTGCGCAAAACCACCTGGTTGAATTGCAGCCGCAACCCCCGCGCATCCACGACCCGCAGGCGCAGCACCCGCTTGCCCACGGTTTGGCCGCGCCAAAACCACTCGCACATTATTCCATAACCAATTTGCGCCGCGAAATAGGCCAGCACACTCAGCGAAGTGCCCAAGTCAACGCTGATGATCTTGACCAGCGACAGGCCGGAGCGAAGCAGCATCATCAGCGCCGCGATGCACGCGATGTCAATCACCCACGCCACGCTGCGGGTGACCGGGCACGCCAGCGGCAGCGAAAAAGCTATGCCTTCCGGCGTGCGGATAACCAGGGTGCTGACGCGCGAGGTGTCCATGTTCAGCCCTCCGGCATGTAGCGTCGAGCCTCTGGCTCGATTCCCCGCCGCTGCCCGCAATGGCAATTGGTGTAGCGTCGAGCCTCTGGCTCGACAAGGTTGATGAATCGCGAGGTATCCATGTTCAGCCCGCCTCCGGGGTTTGGGCGGCGGGAGACAACCCGGACCGGGCCAGCAGCAAAGCGAGCAAACCCAATTCCATCAGCCCAAACATGATCTTGAAAGTGTAGGAGATGACCGGCTCATGGTATTGCGAAAAGAAGCTCTCGACCAATCCGGCCCAAATCAGCATGACCGCCACGCCAAAAATCAGAATCACCAGATCCGCCGAGACCGCTTGCAACCGGCTCCGCAGCGGGGCGCGCCGGCCCCAGCCAATCAGGGCGCGTCCGAGGATGAATCCACCCTGGCCGGCGATCAGGATGGCCGGAATTTCAAACGACCCGTGCGGGAGAAGCCAGCCGACGAGGAACTTGGTCTGCCCGCCAAGAACGTAATCCGTCGAAACAGCGCCGAGAATGACGCCGTTGTAAAAGAGCATGACGATGGTGCCCAGGCCCCACGTCGCGCCGAGGGCAAGGGTAAAAATGGAGACTTGCGTATTGTGCGTCATCAGGTCCGCCGAAAAAGTGCCTTTCTGCCCGGCCAGGCGGTCGTGCGTGGCCTTTTCCTCGCGCGCCACCCGTTCGGCGGGGCTGAGTTGCAAATGCTCGAATGGCAGAAGGACCGCCTTGGCCTCCGGGTCCAGCGCCAGGGCCATTCCTCCGAACAGACACCCCGCCAGCGTCACCGCCAACGAGAGCCAGAAAGCGCGGATGTGCCGGCGGAAGGTCTGCGGGAAGAGAATAAAGAACCAGTGGAACAGCCGCAGGCGGTGGGCCTTTTCGCGCGACTCATGAATCTCCCCGTAGGCGCGGGCCACGAGGCTCTCCAGGTAGCGGCGCGTCTCCGGCTCGGAGGCGAAGGTCACCATTTTGCCCAGGTCGGCCGAGGCCCGCTCGTAGAGGTAATGGAATTGTTTGAGCTGGGCCAAATCCATCCGCCAGTTCGGCTCCTCCTCCAGCTTGGCCAGGGTTTGCTCCAATTCCGTCCACGCGGGCCGCTCGGTTTCCACGAATTTGTGCAGGTCAATGATCACAACAGTTGCCTCCGCTTGACAGTCATGTACTGCGTGATGAGCTGCGCGCTCAACGCCTCATTCCGCACCAGGGAAAAGCGGACCCCGCGGCGTTGCAGCAGGATTTCCAGTTCGCGCAAATTGTTCCAGAGTATATGCCCGCCCAATCGTTGGTAAAGATCGTCCAGGCCGGTCACGCCGGGGCCGGAGAACATCGGCCCCGTCTCCGGCGACGGCATCATGTTGACCAGGATGACGTGCTGGCGGCAGATCAGGTCCATGCCGCGGACAAAGCTCTCCGCCAGAACCGGATCGTCCAGCGATGTCAATACCACTATTAACGCCCGCCGCCGCAGCCGCAGCCGGATGAACGACGCCACCTCGTCGAAATCCGGCGTCGCCTCCCGGGGATGCAGCGCATATATGGCGTCCCGGCACAGGTTGTAATGCGTCCGGCCATTCTTGGCGCGCACAAAATTTTCGATCCGGTCGCTGAAGGTGATCAGGCCGAACAAATCGCCCTGCTGCTGGGCCGCCATGCCGAGCACCAGCCCGGCGGTGATGAACCTCTCGAGAATCGTCACCCCGTTGGGCGCCAGGCGCGCGCTCAGGCGCGAGGCATCCACCACGACGTAGATTTCCTGCGTCCGCTCGATTTGAAAAATCTTGGTGACAGGATGCCCGCGCTTGGCGGTGGCCTTCCAGTGGATGTCCTCGTAGCCGTCGCCGGAGATGTAGTCGCGCAACTGCTCGAAGTCGCGCCCCTTGCCGATCTGGCGCTGGGCGTGGGCGCCCAGGGAGTGCCGGTTGAGGAACAGCGCCGCGCAGGCGTTGCGTTCCAGGAGCAGATTGGGATACACGCGCAATTCGCACGACGCCGGGGCGGCGGTCCGCACCGCCCAAAAGCCCAGCGGCGAGCCGGTTTCCAGATGGCAGCGGCCGAGCGGATACCGGCCGCGCCGCTTCGGCGTGCAGGGCCAGGCGACGCGGGAAAGGGGAGCGTCGGCGGGCAGAAGAACCGTCAAGTCCTCCTGTGGCGCGGAAAACTCGCGCGGCAACGGCAGGCCCAGGCGGAGTTGCGTTGCCTTTTGCCGTTCGTTCCTGATCTGAATTTCCACCGCCCCGGCCCGGTCCTTGCTGAACCGAACGACCGGGGGCAATTGCACCTGGATTCCCTCCAGCGCGCCCAAGCCGAGCACTGCATCCAGCGCCACCAGCGCGGCAAACACGATGACGGCCGCCGCAGCCATTGGGAACAGTGGCGGGAGCAGCCCCGCCAGCAGCGCCGCTGGCAGCGTCACCAGCGCGGTCCAGATCAGCAACCTCTGCCCGGGAACGATCATGCCGCCATGGTGAATTGCGAACAGCGGACTGGCAATGGCGAATTTGGCCCCGGGGAATTGCGGATTGCGGATTGCGGATAGCGAATTGCGGATTTGGGAATTTGGGAATTGGCGTTTAGGGATTTGGAGATTGGCTTTCACAAAGGCCCAAAGTGCAATTCCAAACTGCAAATGGTCTCGCGCTCCTCTCCCAGGGCCGCTCTAAAGTCGTAGCGGCTTTCGGCAGAAAGGCGCTAAATTTCCCCACCCCCAGCGCTTTGGCGGCATCTTCAGAGCAACCCCGCTCCTCGCCCGGCGCCGTCAATTTGGTCTTCCATTAAACCTCGTGCCGTGACAAACTCGCGCCCATGAATGATTCGTCCATTTCTGAGGTCGAAAGTCCATTCCATCTCGAACCCGAAAGGGCTGGCTTTGAGGCGATGGGGCATGACAATGGAGTTCGCTTTTGGTGGGCCTCAGAATTGGCAGCCCTCCTGGGTTATGAGGGTCTTCATTCCTTCCGCAAGGCAATTGAGCGCGCGATGGTCACCCTGACCAGCCTCAACGTTGCCATCTTCGAGAACATTATTCAGGAACAGCGCACCGTTGATGGCAAGACGATTAACGACTACAAGCTCTCCAGGTTTGCTTGCTATCTCGCCGCCATGAACGGCGACCCCAAGAAGCCCCAAGTTGCCAAAGCGCAGGCGTATTTCGTCACTTGGGCGGAGGCGTGCCGTCTCAGCCTGGAACAAGCGGGGAGCGTCGAACGAGTCGGTATCCGCGCCGAGATCTCCGACCATGAGCGCACTCTGAGCGGGACAGCCCATCGAGCCGGAGTCGTCCACTACGGTCTTTTTCAGAACGCCGGCTATCGCGGCCTCTACAATATGGACCTGTATCAGGTCCGGCGGACCAAAGGCGTGCCCGATGGACGCTCGCCTCTTGACTTCATGGGAAAAACGGAATTGGCAGCCAATCTCTTCCGCGTTACCCAGACCGAGGAGAAAATTCAAGTGGAACGCATTCATGGCCAGCAAGCCCTTGAGCACACCGCTCAGGAAGTCGGACGCAAAGTCCGCAAAACCATGTTCGAAATCAGCGGGCGAAAACCAGAGGATTTGCCCCCGGCAGAAGACATCAAAGAGGTCCACAAAAAGCTAAAGTCCTCGCACCGCCAAATTCGCAAACTCGACAAACCGGCGATGCTCCCGCCGCAGTTGCCGCCATCGGACCCCACGGCAACTTAATTTGCTTCCGCTATTCCGACACCGTCAATCTCATCGGGGCCGCCAACCCCCCGTGAAGTCGTGTCGGAAGAGGACCCGATTTATCGAGTGGGCCGGCCACAGCGGCCTCTTGAAGAAACCCTGACGACGCACGCTTCGCCCAATCCCAAAGGGATTGGCCCCTCCGACAGCGCACTTGTAGCGGCGGTCTGCCACCGCCGCAAGAATGCCGAGGAAGCCCCCGGCTCAGAAGGAGCTTCCACCCCCCAGGAAGTCAGCGGCGCTCATAGAGCGCCGCTACAGGAGGAGGGCCTCCGTCCACAAAGTCCACAAAGTCCACCCCCTTCGCCCCCGCCGCTTCCCGCCGGCCCGGAGGAGCCAATCAAACCTAATCAAACCTAATCGTGCTATTTTTTCCATGCCATTTCTAAATGAGCCAACCCAGAGCCTCGCCCAAAACGACTATGGCGCCCAAATGCGGCTGTTTGGGGAGCGCGGGCGTCCCGCCCGCCGCGTTCGGCGTCCCGCCGAACGCTCTTGATTCGCCTGGGCCGGGCCTTTTGCGCCGCAAAACCCCGGCTTGACGCGGCGTCCGGCGTCCGGTAGGCTAAATCACCAATGCGAGTACACTCTATGGAAAATTTTCTGGTGCCAATGGTGGTCGAGCAAACCGGCCGCGGCGAACGCGGCTACGACATTTATTCGCGGCTGCTCCGCGACCGCATCGTCTTTTTGGGAACACCGCTGGACGACATGGTGGCCAACCTCATCATCGCCCAGTTGCTGTTCCTGCAAATGGACGATCCGAAAAAGGACATTCATCTTTACATCAACTCCCCCGGCGGCAGCGTCACCGCCGGCCTGGCGGTCTATGACACCATGCAGTTCCTGACCTGCGACACGAACACCTATTGCATCGGCCAGGCCGCCAGCATGGGCGCCATCCTCCTGTGCGGCGGCGCCAAGGGCAAACGGTTCGCCCTCCCCAATTCCAACATCATGATCCACCAGGTCCTCGGCGGCGCCGAAGGGCAGGCCAGCGACGTCGAAATACGTGTCAAGTATATGCTCAAGCTCAAGCACCGCCTCAATTCCATCATCGCCAAGCACTGCGGCAAAGCCTTCGAGCAGGTCGAAAAGGACTGCGACCGCGATAATTTTATGACCGCCGCCGAGGCCAAGGACTACGGGCTGGTGGATGAGGTCGTTCAATCCCGCAAGGAAATTCCGGGATTGACGGATGGAAAAACCAACGCCATTATTCCCTAAATTCCGGCATGGCCCGCACCAGCAACATCACCCTTTGCAGCTTCTGCGGCAAATCGCACGCGGAAGTCAAGAAACTGATCGCCGGCCCCGGCGTCTATATCTGCGACAATTGCATCACCCTCTGCAAGAGCGTCCTCGACAAGGAGCTTTCGGCCGACACCCGCAAAACGGCGGCCCGGTTCATCCCCATTAAGCCGCAGGACATCAAGGCGCACCTGGACCGCCATTGCGTGGGCCAAACCCACGCCAAGAAAACGCTGGCCGTCGCGGTGCATAATCATTTCAAGCGCATCCTGCAGGACCCGCCCGTCGAGAGCGAACGGGGCGGTGGCGGCCTGGCGGAAGTGGAGATTGAGAAGAGCAACATCCTGTTGATCGGCCCCACCGGTTCGGGCAAGACCCTCCTCGCCCGCACCCTGGCCAAAATCCTCGACGTGCCTTTCGCCATCGCCGATGCCACCACCCTCACCGAAGCCGGCTACGTGGGCGAGGACGTCGAGAACATCATTTTGCGCCTCCTCCAGAATGCCGAGTACGATGTCAAACGCGCCCAGATGGGCATTGTCTATATTGACGAGATTGACAAGATCGCGCGCAAGACCGAGAACGTCTCCATCACGCGCGACGTTTCCGGCGAGGGCGTCCAGCAGGCGCTGCTGAAAATCCTGGAAGGGACGGTTTGCAACGTGCCGCCTCAGGGCGGCCGCAAGCATCCCCAGCAGGAATACATCCGCGTGGACACCAGCGGCATCTTGTTCATCTGCGGCGGCGCGTTCATCGGGCTGGAGAAGATCATCCAGCGGCGCCTGGGCAACCGCGTCATGGGCTTTGGCGCGGTGGATCGCGGACACAAAATCACGACCGTGGACCGCGACAAAGTCCTGCAATATGCCGAGCCGGAGGATTTGATCGCCTTTGGGTTCATCCCCGAATTTGTGGGCCGGCTGCCCATGACCACCGTGCTGGAGGAACTGACCGAGGAGCAACTGGTGTGCATCCTCACCGAAACCAAAAACGCCCTCATCCGCCAATACGCCAAACTCATGGCCATGGAGGGCATTGAACTGGAATTCACCGACGACGCCGTGCGTGAGCTGGCCGCGCAGGCGATGAAGAAAGGGACCGGCGCGCGCGCGTTGCGCAGCCTGCTGGAAAAATTGATGCTGGATGTTATGTTTGACTCCCCCTCGAGCGACGACATTGTGGGCATCAAGATCACCCGCCCCGTTGTCCTGGGCGAGACCAAGCCCCTGCTCCGGCGCAAAGCCGGCCAGGCCGCCGCCTGACAACAATATTATTCAGAGAAAAATAGTGCGGCGGTCATAGACCGCCGCTACACTCCCTTTTGTGGAATTCAAATCCGAAAAGTTCATCTCGCGCGCCGTGTCCGCCATCCCGCGGTCCGGCATCCGCGATTTCTTTGACATCGTCCAGAGCATGAAGGATGTCATCTCCCTCGGCGTGGGCGAGCCGGATTTTGTCACTCCCTGGCACATTCGCGAGGCGGCCATTTACGCGCTGGAACGGGGCAGGACCGGCTACACTTCCAACCTCGGCCTCCTCTCCTTGCGCGAAGCCATCGCCGCCAGCGTCCAGAAACATTTCAAGGTGCCCTACGACCCGGTCCGCGAAATCCTCATCGGCGTGGGAGTGAGCGAGGCGATGGACCTGGCCTTCCGGGCCATCATCAACCCGGGCGACGAAGTCATCTACCACGAACCGTGTTACGTCAGCTATTCGCCCGGCATCGCCCTGGCCGGCGGCGTGCCGGTCGCCGTCTCCTGCCGCCCGGAAAACGCCTTTTCCGTGACGGCGGCGGCGATCGAAAAAGCCGTCACTCCCAAAAGCAAGGCGCTGGTGTTGAATTTCCCGACCAACCCGACGGGTGGAACGATGGACCGCGCGGAACTGCAAAAGATCGCCGCGCTGGCCGCGCGCCACGACCTGCTCGTCATCACCGACGAAATCTATTCGGAGCTTACATTTGAAGGCGAACATGTGAGCATCGCTTCGCTGGCGGGCATGAAAGAGCGCGCGATTTTCCTGCACGGCTTTTCCAAGGCCTACGCCATGACCGGCTTTCGCATCGGCTACGCCTGCGGCCCGGCGGCGATCATAGAAGCGATGATGCGCATCCATCAGTATTCGATGCTCTGCGCCAGCATTATCAGCCAGGAAGCCGCCCTGGAAGCCATTCAACACGGCGAAGCCGACACCCTGGAAATGCGGGAGCAGTACCGCGCCCGCCGGAATTATATTGTCAGCGCCTTCAACCAGATGGGCCTGCCCTGTCATCTCCCGCGCGGCTCCTTCTACGCCTTCCCGTGCATCCAGTCCACGGGGTTGTGTTCAAAGGACTTCGCGCGCAAACTGCTCGAGGCGGAAAAAGTGGCGTGCGTGCCCGGCAGCGCCTTCGGCCCGACCGGCGAAGGCTATCTGCGCTGCTGTTTTGCCACGGCGCTGGACCGCATTGAAATCGCCGCCGGGCGCATGGCGCGGTTTGTCAAGCGAGTCCGGGCGGATGGGCTGCCTCGATCGGGGGCCGGACAGAGCTGTTGAGGCTGAACCAGTAGACCATGGATTGTTTCTTGCGGATCGTCAATTTGGCCAGCCTTTCCTGGAGCAGCACCTGCACGCTTTCTACCTCGGCGAGCTTGATGTTCAAGATATGGAATCCGATCGGCGCCCCGGTGTTCGCGCTAAAGTCAACCGCCACATATTCGTCTATCTCCTTGCGGACAGCCGGTTCGTCCGTGCCGAGGCTCAGATGCAGAACATCCGCCCCTTGATTATATTCAAAGGTCACCTGGGTTGTGACGTTCTTGTCCATGGTTTCTCTCCGTTTATCAAATCTCCGCCGCCACCAAATCTCCCACCTGCGAGGTCGTGTGCCCCATCTTCCCGGCGGCCAGGCTCTTGACTTTCTCGCGCGCGACCCGGATCACCGCCGCCTCGATCGCCTGCGCCGCCTGGGTCTCGCCCAGGAAATCCAGCATCATCTGCCCCGCGCAGATCGCCGCCAGCGGGTTGATCACGCCTTGTCCTGTATATTTTGGCGCGCTGCCGCCGATCGGCTCGAACATACTCGCCCCTTGCGGATTGATGTTGCCGCCCGCCGCTATCCCCATCCCGCCCTGCACCATCGCGCCCAGGTCCGTAATAATGTCCCCAAACATATTATCGGTCACAATGACATCGAACCACTCTGGATTCTTGACAAACCACATCGTCGTGGCGTCCACATGCGCGTACTCCCTCTTCACGCCGGGGAAATCCGCAGCCCCGACCTCGTGGAAGGCACGTTCCCACAGATCGAAGGCGTACGTCAAGACATTAGTTTTGCCGGAGAGGGTGAGCTGGGCCTTCTTCCCCGCCTTGACGTCCTCCGGCTTGAGGCCGCGCCACGGTTTGCCGCCGCGCCGTTTGCCGGCCAGTTCAAAGGCGAAACGCAGGCATCGCTCCACCCCGCGCCGCGTGTTGACGCTTTCCTGAAGGGCAATCTCATGCGGCGTGCCCTTGAAGACAAACCCGCCCGCCCCGGTGTAAAGCCCCTCGTTGTTTTCCCGGACCACCACAAAATCTATGTCCTCCGGCGTCTTGTCCTTGAGCGGGCAGAAGCGCTGGTCGTACAGTTTGACCGGGCGCAAATTGATGTACTGTTCCAGCTCGAAGCGCAGGCGCAGCAGAATTCCCTTTTCCAGAATGCCCGGCTTGACCCGGGGATGGCCGATGGCGCCGAGAAGGATGGCGGGAAATTTGCGCAACTCCTCCACCACGCTGTCCGGCAGCGCCTCCTGCGTCCGCAAATAACGCTCCCCGCCCAGGTCGTAGCTGGTGAAGTCCAGTTTCAACTGGAACTTCCGGCTCGCGGCCTCCAGGACCTTGACCGCCTCGCGCACCACTTCCGGGCCGGTGCCGTCGCCGCCAATCACTGCGATGTTGTAAGTTTTCATAGACGCGTTCCGCTCTTGCGGTTTGCGGCTGGAATCCTAGACCACCGCCGCCCGCTGGCAATCCAAATCGCCACGCAGGGCAATTCTCTCCTTTGGGGTTCCTCTCTTAATCTGAATCCGAACCCTAATCTTAATCTTAATCCTAATCTTAAGAGAAGAACCCCAAGAAAGCAGAATGCCAAAGCCGCCTTGCGCCCCTCTCAATTTTCCAACCCCGCCTCCGGCGCGGGCCGGGCGGCGGCGGCGTTTTCCAGCCGGATGGAAACCAAAATCAGCAATCCTACCCCCACGCAAATCGCGCTGTCCGCGACGTTGAACGCCGGAAAGCCGATTTCCACGCCGTTGCGGGTGAACAGATAGAAGCGCAGGAAATCCACCACCTGATGGCGGAAGATTCTATCCACCAGATTTCCCACAATGCCGCCGCAAATCAGCCCCAGCGAAATTTGCCCCGCGAGCGTTTCGATGTGGAAATGGTGGCGCCAGAACATCAGCCCAACCAGCGCCGCCCCGGAAACCCACGCCAGCACCTCGTTGCGGTCGTGGAAAAAGCTCCAGGCCGCCCCAGTGTTCCCCCAATTGACCAGCCGGAAAAAGCCGTCAATCACAATCCGCACCTCCCCAGGCCCCAGGCATTGCAGCACCAGGTTCTTTGTCGCCTGATCCGCCGCCAGAACCAGGGCCGCTATCAAAAACATCCGCCGGTTGACCGTCGAGATCATCGTTGCAAGACCACGCGCGTCCCCGCCAGGAGATCGTGCAGGCCCCGTTTGTCGGGGCGCGCGAGAATCCCCAGGTAGCCGACGTAGAACAGGGGGAACTCTATCAACCGCGCCGCCAGCGAGCGCAGCAGCGCCCGCCAATAGCCCGCCGGCGAACCGTCCGCGCCGACTATTTTCGCGCCCACCGCCATCTTCCCCGGCGTCGCGCCAAAAGTGCCGTTGAAAAGAACGTCATACAGCACCCACAAACCCAGCAGCCAGGGCAGCGCCTGATGGCCAACCGCCGCGAACTGATCCAGGAACTGCCGGCTAGTCTCCTCATTCATCACCTTTGGCAGTTCGGGCCACGTCCAATGTTTCCACTGCCAAATCACTCCAAAAAGCATCCACAGGATCACCCGGTCCAGCATATAGGCCCCCAGCCGCAGCCAAAATCCCGCCGCGCGCAAATCCCGCCCGGCCGCCGGCGCCGCCGAAGCCTGGAGCCGCGCCAGCGCCTGTTGCAGTTCCGCGTAGCGGGCGGCCGGCGTCCAGAGCGCCTGGTCGCTACGCCACACCTGCGTGGAGCCGGCCACCCGGCCGTCGCCGATCCAGCTCTTCAACTCATCCAGCGAGGCCGGGCCGTATTCCGCCCCGTCTCCGCCGATGATCTTGTATTCAGTCTCCATTTCGACACGTCGTTAATGAAGTGTGCCCCGCGTAACGGCCAAAGGCAATCCGCATTTTTGCACTTTAGCCTTTAGGGGCGCACGACAAAATTCTTCGCCTTGTTGGTAGGGCGGCGCTGCAGCCTGCTCCTTACACGCATTTGTTTTCGATAAACAAAAAGCCCCGGCTCAACGCGGCAGCGACGATGACGTTGAGCGAAGCCAACCGGCGGGTCGCCCGCCTGGGTGGCTACATGGCAGGAAAAGGAGACGGAGAGCCTGGGGCCGAGAGCCTTGGCTTGGGCCTGCGCCGATTAACGGACCTAACCTGGGGCTGGCGACTGCGCCGACAGGCCAAGCAGGCAGCGCGATGAAAAATGCGCGTAAGGAGCAGGCTGCTGCTTCGCCCTAAATTCAGGGCGGCGCGGCACTGCCCTACCGTTCAGGGTGTGGCATGTTCCCCCAGGGATATGAATATGCGGGCTGACGGTGAATAAGTTGGCAGCATCTTTTTATATTCCGGGCGTGACGCGCCCCCGCGAAAGGTGTTTCCATTATGGTCCCATGAGCGAAGCCATTCTTGAACAGGAACCGGGCGCGGTGGATTTGCAAAAATCCCGCCGGCGCCAGCCCGGCAATTCCGCCACCGCCAACACGCCCAAAATTGACCGTCTCCCGCCCAGTTCCACCGAAGCCGAACAAGGTGTGCTCGGCTGCGTCCTCCTCTCCCCCAACGATTGCATGGGCGAGTGTATCGAAAAGCTCAAGGCCGGCCCGGAGGTCTTTTACGACCTGCGCCATCAGACCCTATATCAGGCGCTGACGGAAATGTATGACCAGCGCACCGGCATTGACCTGATCACCCTCCAGCAACGCCTCAAAGACCGCCAGCAACTGGAGGGCGTGGGCGGCCTGGCCTACCTGGTCTCCCTTCCCGATGCCGTCCCTTCCGCCGCCGGCCTGGATTACTACCTGGACATCGTCATCGAAAAATATCTCCTGCGGAAGATGATCCAGACCTGCACCTCGATTGTCGGGCGGGTTTTTGAGCACGAAGGCGAGGTGGACGCCCTCCTGGATGAAGTGGAGCGCGACATTTTCCGGATTTGCGAAGAACGGGTGTCCGGCGTCAACCCGACCATCCGCGACCTGGTCCACAAGGCCATTTCCACCATCGAGGAATACCACAAGAACCAGGGCATGCTCACCGGCATCGGCACCGGTTTTGTGGATTTCGACAAAATGACCACCGGCCTGCACGAGGGGGAAATGGTGGTCATTGCCGCCCGGCCTTCGGTGGGCAAGACCTCGCTGGCCATGAACATCGCCGAGCACGTCGCCCTGGAGCTGAAAATCCCCACCGGGGTGTTCAGCCTGGAAATGACCGCCGACCAGCTCATCCTGCGCATGCTCTGCTCCCGCTCCCGCGTCAACCTGCGCAGCATTCGGGACGGCTTCCTGGCCGAGCGCGATTTCCCCAAGCTGACCGGCGCCGCCGGGAAGCTGGCCGCCGCGCCCTTGGTCATTGACGACACGTCCGCGCTGTCCATATTGCAGTTGCGCGCCCGGGCGCGGCGCATGAAACAACAGCACGGGATCAAACTATTTGTCATTGACTACTTGCAATTGCTCCATTCTACTTCGCGCAAGGCGGACAATCGCCAGCAGGAGATTGCGGACATCTCCGGAGGCATCAAGGCCCTGGCGAAAGAACTGGCTGTGCCGATTATCGTGCTCAGCCAGCTCAACCGCGAACTGGAAAAGCGCGGGGATAACGCAACGCCGCGCCTGTCGGATTTGCGCGAGTCGGGGGCCATTGAACAGGATGCGGACTTGGTGGGATTGCTTTACAAAACGAAAGATGAAGATGAAAATAGCGGCCAAACCGATCAGGATGCCATTCCCGTGAAATTGTACATCGCCAAACAACGCAACGGCCCCACCGGCGAGGTGGACCTGACCTTCCTCAAGAGCTACACCCGCTTCGAAAGCGCCGCCAAAGTTGCCCTCGAAGATGTGCCCGCGGATTCCTAGATGAACCCCACCCTGATGAACTTCCTAACCCGCATATTTCATAGTCTGGTAGGGCGAAGCTGCTGCTTCGCCCTAATTCAGGGCGGCGCGGCAGCGCCGCCCTACCGTTCAGGTTGTGGCATGTTCCGCCAGGGGCATGAAATATCCGGGCTAAAGTCCGCCCGCCGCCTCTTGGCGGTCCTCTTCCTCCTCCTGCCCTTCCTGGCCCGCGCCCAATCGCCGGACCTGATCCAGACGATCCATAAAATCTACATCCAGCATGTCGGCCCCCCGGCCGTCAGCGACGCCTTTATTCGCGCCAATATCCGCAGCCGGGAAGGCGAGCGCATCTTCAACGCCACCATCGAGGAAGACCTGGCTCGTCTGCACGACACCGGCTTCTTCCTCAACGACCGCGTCTATCAGACCAACACCCCCGATGGCATTGACCTGACCTACCTGGTGCAGGGCAAACCGATCGTCACCGACATCAAAATCATCGGCAACAAGAAGATCAGCCTCAGCAAACTGCAAAAGAAGCTCACCTGCAAAATCGGCCAGCCCCTGGACGACCTCCAACTTTTCCACAACGCCCAGGACATGCAGGAGCTTTACCAAAAGAAAGGCTATCAAGACTCCACCGTCAAGGTCCTCCCTTACGCCATTGACGAAGTCGCCGGGCGCGCCACCGTCACCTTCGAAGTCACCGAAACGGAAAAGGTCAGAATCACCGACGTCGTCTTCGATGGCGCGGCCGCCAAGACCCAAAGGGAACTGCGCAAAGTCCTCCAAACCCGGCGCTATTGGATGTTCTCCTGGCTCACCGGCTCCGGCGTGTTGAAGAAGGACGAGTTTGAGCAGGACATGGACCACCTGCTCGAATACTACCAAAACGACGGCTATATTGATTTCGCCATCGTCGGCACCAGATTCGATAGCACCGCCCCGAACAGAATGGTCATCCACATCGTTGTTTCGGAGGGGCGGCAATACAAAGTCGGCGCCCTGACCATCACCGGCAACACCCAGTTTTCGACCAATGATTTCATCAAAGGAAAGGTCATCGGCGGCAGGCTCATGGTCTTGACCAATGTCCCCGGAGCCATTTTCAAGCCGGCGGCTTTCGATGCGGACGTGGAGACGATTCGCGACATGTACACCTCCAAAGGCTATCTCTCTCAGTATCAAAACGGCAACACCATGGTCCAGGCCACCCGCGCCGCCAACACCGCCAGCGGCACCATGGACATCGCCATCAAAATCCATGAAGGCGACGTCGCCCACATCGAAAAAATTGAAATCAAGGGCAACGAGAAAACCAAGGACCGCGTCATCCGCCGCGAACTGGCCGTCTATCCCGGCGAAGTCTATAACATGGCCAGCGTCAAAATCAGCCAGCAGATCCTCGAACAGATGGAGTACTTTTCCAAAGTCAATGTCTCGACCGAGGACAGCGATCAGCCGGACCGCAAGAATCTCGTCATCGCCCTGGAAGAGCAAAGCATGAGCGCCGTCAGCCTCAACGCGGGCTACAGCTCGGTGGAGAGCATCCTCGGCTTCGTCGAAGTCAAAATGAAAAACTTCGACCTCTTTAATCCCCCCACCTTCACCGGCGCCGGCCAGAAACTCCAGCTCATCGCCGCCATGGGCGCGCTGTCCCAGGATTACGAAATTTCCTTCATCGAACCTTATTTCATGGGCAAAAGGCTCGCCCTGGGCGTGAACCTCTTCCACAGAGAGGTGGATTACGACAGCTTGAACAGCATGTACAATGAAACCTACGACGGCGGCACCATCAGCCTGACCAAATTGCTGAGGCGCTATCTCAAGGGCAGCGTCAGTTACACCCTCGAAGACGCCCACGTCAGCATCAATTCCGGCTTCTACACCAACCCCGTCACCCAAGTGGTCAGCGGCACCAACGCCCTCATCGGTCCCAACATCTCCACCAACATTTACGAAGAGCACGGCACCTTCTTCATCAACAAGGTCGGCTTCACCCTCGACTACGACACCCGCAACGACTTCCGCAATCCCGACAGCGGCCAGCACACCGAATTGCTCACCCAGATCGCCACCCCGCCCGGCGACACCGACTTTTACAAACTGGAAATGCGTTCCAGTTGGTTCTTCAAGGGCTTCCTCCAGGGGCACATCCTCCAACTCGACGGCCGCGCCGGCGCCCTGGACACTTACGGCGGGACCGAACACGTCCCCATCTTCGAACGCTGGTTCCTCGGCGGCATGCGGTCCCTGCGCGGCTATCGCTATAATCAAGTCGGGCCGCAGGACGAATATGGAGAACCCCTCGGCGGCGACACCTACTTCTTCGGCGATGCCGAATATAGCATCCCCGTCATCAAGTACATCCGGCTGGCTTGGTTCTATGACATTGGAAACGTCTTTAAGGACCCCTACAGCTTTAAGCTGGCCGAGGGCCAGACCCATTTTTACAGCGACGACGCGGGCATCGGCTTGCGCATCGTGCTGCCCATTGGCGGGCCGCAAGGCGTGCCGCTTCGCCTCGACTACGGCATTCCCTGGACGCACGACGCCAACATCGGATCCAACGGCCGCATCCAGATCGGCGTCGGCTACACCCGCGAATGGTAACCTCTATGAAAAAATTATACACTGCCGGGCTTCTCGCCCTTTCCCTGTTTGCCTTTGTCTCCGGCGTCCGCGCCGCCGACTTCAAAATCGCCACCGTGGACTTGCGCAAGGCCTTCGACTCCTACTACAGAACCGTCGCGGCCAGCATCGCCAACTCCAACGCCATCGTCGAGCGCGACAAGCAAATCAACGCCATGATCGCCGACCGCACAAAGCTCGAGGAGGATTGGCAGAAGGCTGAGGACGCGGCCAACAACCAGGTACTTCCCGCCGATACCCGCGTCCAAAACAAAAAGGAAGCCGACCGCATCGCGGTTGCGGCCCGAATCCAGAACGAGACCATCTCCAACACTTACGCCCGCACGGAACTCAAACGCCGCGACGACATGGTCCAGCATGTCACCGACCTCACCGCCGAAATTCGCGGCGTCATGGAGGTCATGGCCAAAAAACAGGGCTTCACCATGGTCCTCGACCGCACCGCCCTGACCATGACCGGCAATCCCCTGGTTCTCTACACCAGCGGCGAAAACGACCTCACCGAGGCCCTCATCAAAGAACTCAACTCCACCGCTCCTCCGGACTTCATTGTTCCAGCCGCCTTCACCAATGTCATGAGCCCGCCTCAATCCGGCGCCAACCTCATATCTCCGCGCGCGACCAACGCGGCTGATTTCGTCGGGCCGCGGCCCCCCGTTGGGTCCGGCACGTCCGGCACTAACGGCAGAACTCCGCCCGCCACGCCCGGTCCCACCAGGCGATGATGAGCCGGCGCATGACAAAAATCTTCGCCGTCTTGGCAGGGCAGAGCTGCCGCTCTGCCCTCAATTCTTGAGCGGCGCAGCGTATGTGTTGAGCGCGAACCAGCCGAGGTTGCGTGGCGCAGGTTTCCAAACCTGCTGTGTCGCCGGCTTCCAAGCCGGCTCCACTTCACAGCCGCCAGCAGGCGGCGTCCCCGATGGACGGACGTGCTCCAATGTCCGCTACCACCCGCGACACCCTGCTACCCCTGATGACGTGGCCGCCGACCCGGCCCAAGCGGTAGCTCTGGCCGGGGCTGCCAAGTTGCCTGCCAGACAGCACCCTCCGGCCCTGCCACAAAGCCAACTTGTTGGCGACTGGCAGGACTGACTTCCCCCCCTGCCCCGCAAAGGAGCTTGCGACTGCTGCGGGGCACCCCTGGCCGCGTGGCGCGCGCTGCCCACACTCTCGCCTGCCGTTTGCCGGTGCTTTGACCGGCGAACGACAGGCGAGTGTGTGGCTGACCTGGGACGGGCAAGTGGTGGCGGCAAGCTTGTCTTGACGCCACGACTTGCACGTTGTGGGAAAACCCTTGCGCACACCGATACTCCGTTACGCTCCCCCTTGAAGGCTGCATGCCACGCCGATACCGCCTGCGCACCCCGCTACGCCGCCCTCCGCCTGCCCTGCCTCCGCCTTGCTCGGCTTGCCCTCCCTTTGCAAATCCGCCCCCCTTCGCAACTCGTCTACCTTGCCTGCGACCTCGGCCTTTGGGACGTAACGCTCCAACGCCTCGGTGAACTGCTCCCACTTGTAACCCCGCCCGACTACTGGGCCGACGCGCACTGGTTTAGGCCTGATTGAATAGCGCCTGAGAACCTGCGCGACCCTCAACTCATTGACGGCATGACGTGTTGTCACATCATAAACGACCCAACCGGACTTCCCCTTCAACTCCTCCGCCAAATCCCTGCTGAAGATCCGCTTGACGCCCTTGACGATGAAGACTGCCATTATGTCGAGTAGCAATGATGCCGCTTCCGGCTCGGTATTCTCATGGGCGCAGAGTTCCTTTGCCGCCGCCCTGAGCTTGCCGCTCCACCCCGAGCCCGCCAAGGCCGCTATCACGAGGAGCGGCTCGTACGTATCGCTTGCGCGGTCGTTTGCCATCGCCCCATCCTGCCGGGCATAATTTGCCACATCGGCCAAGTGGTCCTTAGCCCACCGCTCGCACCGGGCTTGTAATTGCCCTGGCTTGAACTCCGCGAGGCTTTCCCTTTTCTCGGCCACCAACTTGCGCACCATATTGATGACTATGCTCCTATCGGCGAGCGTTTCCGGCACGCGCCCAATCATGGCGACCACCTTTGGGCACCAGCATGTGTAGCGTGCGACCTTTGAAACCCCTTCGCCCCTTGCCCCGCCCCTCCCTTCAGCCACCCTCAGCACGTAGGCCGTCCGCCTTGTATTGCCGCAATTGAGGACGCCGCGCATGACGGTATTGGCTCCGAGGAACGTATCCGCCTCATCAATGAAGAGAGTCGGCCCGGCTTCATCTATGGCCCTGAATAAGGCTCCAACGCTGATGTTTGAGGCGACGAGGCTTTTTGACGCCAACCCGGCGAGGACGGAAAGCAAAGTTGTTTTTCCGCAACGCTTTTCCGGGGACTGGATGGCGACGTAGGCCACAGCTTCCCTCGCCCGATACACGTAAGTATGAATGACCCAAACCGCGAGCGCAGCCGCTTGACTTTCGTTGATGACGACATATTTTTCTATTTCGGATTTGATGTCGCCGAGCAACTTTGCCAAGCCTTGCGGTTCGGTTGCGGGCTCGACGACCTCGTAGATTGCCATTTTTTCCTCGCTCATGATTTGCTCCTAGATGAGTTTAAGGTCGCGTTCGATTTGCTCCCAGCCTTCCTTGGTGATTGGCCCGCCTGTCTTCTGGTTTTTCTCCGCTTTTTGGGCGCGCTCGAAGAGGACCAGCTTGCGCTTCATGATTTTCAGCCTTTCCCTCTGCTGAGCCACCCTTTCCTCGCTCACTCCGAGCCGCTGGCGTTCGATGAAAGCCTCGATTGCATCGAGTGATTTTGAGACCGGCCTGCCTGCGGCATTCGCCTTGATAATCTCCTTTGCCATTATGGTAAAAAGGTTATCAACGATTTCCATTTGCGCCTGTTTGCTGAGAGGGCTTCCTTTTCCCAGTGCTTTCTCCAATAGGCCCTGCTTGCTCGATACCTTGCGAGCCTTGCTCGCCGCTCTGCCTTTTCTTCCGGCGACGGATTTTTTTGCCACCGCCTTTTGTTTTTTTTTGTGCATAAGTTTGTTTGACTTTTTACCTTTTGTGTGCTGCCTCTTCCGCGAGCGTGAGCATCAACTCCCTGACCCACTGCTGCGCCTGTTGGACTGCCTTGATCCCCTTGAGCAACGCTTTTCTTTCGCGGAGGCTCTCGGTCTCGTTGGCATGCTTTTCGAGCGCGATGAGCAGCTTTTTGTAGGATTCGACTTCCGCGTGAGCCGCCGCCACGACCTCTTCGATGCCTTCCTGCGAACTTGCTTCGCGGAGCCTTTGGTCTTGCTTGCTTCGCAGTGCCACCAGCATCTCGTCAAACTTTTTTGCCTGTGCCTTCGCCTCCCTCGCCTCGTCCGGTGTTCTTGCCTCAGATGCCCTGTTGGCCCACTCCTCGCGCTGGCTGACCAGGGATGCCGATTCTTCGAAATATCTCCCCTCCGCTTTATCCATACCGCACCTCCTGCCTCGGTGTTCCCTCTGGCTTCTGCCAGACCCTGACGACGATGAGTGATGCCGCTCCGTGGAACGCATTCATGACCCTGAGTGCGCTCCTGCACGTCTCGATAGTTTCGGCCCTTCCGCCTGCGAAGTCCGCCGCTCTGACCAGGAGATCCACATCCGCCTGTGTGAGGGCCTCGATTTCGACGATTGTTTTTTTCTCATCGGCCTCGACTGGCTTCTGCTCCCCATTTTTTTGCTCCGTGTTTGCTGTGAACATATATTTCCTTTCTCTTTTGATTTTTTTGGGACTCAGAACTCTTCGCCCTTTTCGATCCCGCCGAATGTGAGTGTACACCGAGCTACCCCTGCCTGCACATAAGCTCGCGCTTCCACCCCAAGCTCGACTTCGTCACCGATATCGGGAATGCCGACTGGCATCCTTGTTTCCGACCATGCTTCCGCCGTGTAGAGCAGCCCTGCTCCTTCGACCCTGAGGCTGATGACAAACCGGTCGGGCACCCCTTGTTTCTTGCTCTGGACCGTGCGCCTGCGCCTGCTCATGACTTTGCCCACGAGAATCAATCCACGTAGACGCCCTTGTGGCATGGCCTCGCCTCCTTGCTCTTCGCTCTCTCTTTGGTTTTTTGACATAGTTTTGTTTTTGTTTTCTTCGCGAATTTGACATTCCTCTCCAGCTTGAAAGTCTTTTTGCCTTCCCGCTCGACTGGTTTGTCCGGCACGCTGTTAGAGGGTGTTAGGGAATTCGACATAAATGCCTGTGAATCAAGGCCTTGCGACAAATAAATGAGGGGTATCGAGAAACATTGGACGCAGCGGTTTGTTTGGGGTAGCACGCAACCCTATGGA